>Ga0115569_10004405_pt1 | contig 10177 bp, 10 predicted proteins | sample COGITO_mtgs_1205_2_FD_87295 | JGI IMG/M metagenome (GOLD analysis project Ga0115569, IMG submission 87295) | Pelagic marine microbial communities from North Sea - COGITO_mtgs_120503 | ecosystem: Environmental > Aquatic > Marine > Epipelagic | place: Germany:Helgoland, sampling site Kabeltonne...
GAAATCCTCTATTAGTATCATGTAATATTTTTACATATTCACTGTCCGCTACGATTGCACAGAAGTTTCCTTTGTATACAGGAACATCATGTGTAATGATTTCATTAACAATATCACTTAGACTAAACTGATTAGCATATCCTTTTACAATTACAGTATGGTTGTCTACAGTGTATACTTCCCATCCATCATCTGTGTTTAACACAAGCCCATTGGGTAGAATGTGATGATATGGAAAATTTTCTAAGCTATCTCTTGACAAGTTAAAAAACATATGTTTACTTTTCCTTTAAATATGTAATTATTATAGCACTGTTTGATGATTATGTCAAAAAAAAGAGGAGCAATAAATGCCCCCCTTTAAGTTTAACTTATGTTCTTATAATTAGTCTTTAGCAATATCCTGAAGTTTGCGCATCTCACGGGCTACTAAACTTCTTGGTGTAATTTGGTAACCTTCTTCACCTTCGTGAATTCCGTGGTTACTTTTAGCACCTGATCCAATGCCTGCTGCTTTTCTAAGCCATGCCATGTCTTCTGCAACTTGACTGTTCAATTCATCATCGTCGGCTTCACCAATACCAATCTTGTCATGCTTCTTTTTATGAGCTTTATACTGCTTTTTAATTTCGTCTTGTGTTCCAGAAAACTTGCCATAATCTTTGTCTTTTTTCTTGTCCTTTGCTGCCTTCTTCATTGGCTCTTTCTTATCGCCATCACCGTCTAGATCTAGAAAGTCTGGCTTTGCAGCTTCTTTTACTTCGACTTCTACATTCATCTCAATCCATTGCATTAGCGGATATAGTGTGTTTACAATTTCATTACCAAATTGTGCATCTTTTCCTGAGCCTGGTTTACGCTCCATGCCTTTTGCTTTTTTGAGTAGTTCCATTACTGGTGCTACGATTTGCTTGTATTTAGGATTATACGTATCAGCATTGTTGTCCAACCAACTAATTACATCGTATACATCGTTGGCATACATATTTGCTAGATTGCCTTCATATTCGCCGGCGCCTGTTTCAATACTTTTACCTATCTTACGTAGGTTGCCTAGTGTGTCAATTGCATCTTTAGGTGTGTTGATGTATGCCTCACTTACCATGTCACCTTCAGCTATACGATCCATGCTAGCTGCATATGCATCAAAAGGATCCGTTTTAGTTGTTTCTTCAAATGGTGCTTCGTCTTCTTCAACGCTCTCGTCTTTTTTCTTCATTTGAGCGATGTACATCTTAGCAAGGGCAACAGATTTTTTCTTGTCTGCTAGGTATGCTGGATCTTTGGGATCTTGTCCGAATGTACTACCAACACTGCCAATTTTCTCTGCCATTTTAGCGGCGAAGTTAGCAGACTCATCGTCTACTGCACGACTAGCAATATCTGTTAAGATTAGATTTAATAAATTTGGTGAATCCTTGTACTGCATTGCATCAATAGTAGGCTCGCCTCTTAGCTGTAAATCACCAGGAACGATAAACTCTCGCTCCTCTGTGTCAGATCGATCACCGTCGTCTACGTTAAGCTCACCATATCCTGGCTTCTTAAATCTACTAGCAATTTTGTCACCAGTAACGTCTTGTTCGTCCTGGTTCCATTCGCCAATTTCTTTGCCATTAACTATAGCAACAGCACCACTAATATCGCCCTCAATCTCAGCACCGTTTTGCTTTGCTGATCTTAACCAGTCGTCCCAGTCATAAAAATCGCCGCTTTTCTTTTCTTGTAGTTGTGTACTGTGTTTCATTGCTTTACTCACAGCACCAAGGCTGTTCTCCAATTTACTATCAAAAACTTCTCTTGTAAGTTTCTGTTTTAGATCATTAATATCGTCCTCACTAACTTCAAAGTTAGTTGGTTCGTAGTTTTCAAAATAATCTTTGTATCCACGCTGTTTGCTAACTGACTCTAATGTCCTTTTAAGCCCATAATAACGTCCAGTTGCTTTTTCAATAATGTCTTGAGCATCTTCAGTAACATAATCTTCTTTGCCTTTAACACCGCGGACAAAACTACGAAGTTCGGTCATCTCTGCCATAATCTCTGAAATATGAGTGCCAAATTCATCTCTAGGATAACCACCGTTACTTACGTGGCGAGCCATTGCTCTAGCCCCTGGTAAGTAATTGTTTTCAAACTTAAATCTTTCTCCATCACTGTTTTCAATATAAACGGCACGGACGTTTCTACTTCGTGAACCCATCTTGTCTTCGTCTACATTGTTATGATGTTGGATAATTAGTTTAGCACCATTTAAGTCCTGGTAACTTCTCTGCTTACCACCATATAATTTGCTTTCCATGGTTAGCTCTTCCTCTGTTTTATTCTGTTTTGCTAGATACGCAAAGTCGCCTTTATCTAACCTCTGCTTGGATATATTCTTTGCTTCGTAGTTAATCATGTTCTGTGTTGAGAACTTTCTTAAACCTCTGAGAAAACTATACCAGTGATCTTTAACTTCTGAGTCAGCATCATCCATGATATTATCGGCAAAGTAAACTTTAAGACTGCCTTCGTCAACCAGGCTAACTACTACGCTTCCTAATTTACTTTTATCATCATGATAATCAAACTCGAAGAACACAGCTTCACCAGGGATAAGAGTACGGGTGCCGTCTTCTCTACCCAGTGTAAGGTTCTTAAACTGACCTTTTAGTTTGTCAAATAAATCTTGTGCGGTTGTATCCATTATAATGTATTTATTACTTTCAGAGCATTACGAATGGCATTGGCGTGACGTGACTGTCACTTGAATCACGCATGTAATCGTCTATTTCAGGCAGGTAATTTTTAAGTTCAGCAGCCATACGCAGGGCAAGTACTGTGCTCATAACAAGATCGTCTGTTTCGCCAATCTTTGCTGCATAACTACCACCACTGGCAATAAAGTTTTTAAGTTCACTAACCAGTAACTTACTATTAACTGTTAATCTACTAGATTCTACTAGAGTTTTCAACTTACTGCATGCTGTGAGCTTGCTTCGCTGTGTGGTGTTAAACCCTTTTCTAAATCGTCTACTGTTGCCGTGGCTTTTGCCTTCACTGAGAAAAATACCCGGAATGTTTTCTTCACCTACATCAGCAATGCATATTAGTGCTGCTTCTCCGATAGTGTTGTTTTCCACACTGTAGTAAACACTGTTATTGTCACTGGTCTCTTCCGCTATAAAATTACATATACCGTGCAATATTCTAATTTGCTCAGGGATAGGAGTTTTATTATGGCGCCATTCTGCAACCTGTATCATACTAGGTGCTTCATATACTTGTATAGCAGCAGGATCTCCGCCTGTTCCTAGACTGGGATCCAAGGCTACTATGTATGTCATACCCTTTTTGGGCTTTTGATACCATCTGACGGTGCCTTGTTTAATAATAGGATCAGCGCCTCGCATGTTTGTTAACACTAGACTGTCAATGAGTGTTTCATCGTTGATGATAAATTCACACCCATGTTCACGACGGAATCGTTCTTCGCCAATGCGTCCTAGTTCTTCTTCTTTCCACTTCTCGTCACGATCAGGATGGTCCCACCAGTAACTACGGTAAGATTTAAATCCATTAATTCCTACATCTGTTTCGTTTCCGTGTGAATCAAAACACTTGTTAGCATCTCTCCAGATAAGAGCAAACTGATCTTCGTCACTGTTTGGTGTGCTAGTAAGGATAGCACTACCACCAGTTGCTAGCGTAGGCGAAATACTGGTCCAGAATTCTTTAGCAATGGTAGGGCGAACAAACGCAAACTCATCGCTGTATAGCAACGAAATACTTAAACCACGACCAGTGTTTTCTGTTGTTGCTTGTGCAATAATACGTGATCCATTGTCAAACTCTATGCTGCCTTTGTTATAACTTGTTACGCCTGCTCTAATATGATTAGGACATAGTTCATAAGCATAGCGTATACGCTGCATGATTTCTTGCGCACCTGAGTATTTGTGTGCAGCAATAAGAATAATACTGTCTGGAATAAACATGCCACGCCACAGTAGATAACCAGCCGCTGTCGTAGTCTTGCCAGTTTGTCTGGGTAGCATGTTAATATTAAAGCGATAGTTATGATATGTGTGGAGTAGTTTTTGCTGATACTCGTAGGCTTTGTATAATAACTTGCCTTTAGTAGGGTGCTGAATATTAAAATAGTTTGAAGTAAAATACATGGGCCCAGTTTCAGGATGGGCGCAGGCTGCAAATTCTTGTAACTGTTCTCTAGTAAAAGTTTCTTGTTGGTGGCCCTTTTTAACTAGGACTCCGTCTAGACTAATTGACATTTCTGCCTCCTATGATTATAGGAGCATCCGGTTTTGAAGTAGTTAAATTAATAAATTTACTAATAAAATCAAAATGTAGATATAACATATAAAATAGTTCTCTATTTAGAATGCGACTAGCTTGTTCATAACTAGTTTTGCCGATGTCCTTGTAATAACCCTCATTTAATCCAAATTTACTCCCATATTCAGGGAATACACCACTTAGTATTAGACAGGTGTCACCAAGTTCTTTAGCTGAATAACTTGATTTGTGTGTTAGATTTATATAGGCATCCGCAAAACTAGATTGAGGTAAAAAATTTGGTTTTTCAACATGGTCTGATAGTAATGCGATAATATAAGTTTCTATATCGTTGGGTATACTGTATCCTGTCTCAACAACGGTTTGCTGAACTACTCTCGTAAATGCTTGAGTATACTCATCCTTCATAGTAATACTTATGTAGGCTACAATTTAGTCTTCTTGTTTAACAATAGTAAAAAATCCGTATACAAGACCAGCATACGCTACCCATTTAATAATTGGGCTTGCAATTAGTGCTAGGACACAGACTGCGATTAATACACCGCCGTCCCAGCTAGTTCTTTCGGATATTCTTTTTTTAACCCAATTTACAATATTTTTCATAGTATGTCTCCTCAGTTAATATTCCATAAAAAAAGAGGGAGATCTTGTGAATCTACCCTCTCTCATTAATACTTACTTGTCTTGTTCAGACTCGGTTAGTTCTGCAACAAATTTATCATACTTCTTGTAGAAGCTTTCAAATGTAGATTCGGTAACTTCTCTTGGCTCTTGGTCCATGGGATTGTCGCCGCCTGCTGCGGCAGCATACATCTTTTTAGGACCGTTTAATCCGCCGCTAAGACCAATAAGTTGCTCTTCAGCATCCATGTAGTCTTCTTCTGGCTCATTAGCATATTCTTCAATTTTTTCTGCATAGTCAGTATAGCCGGCTAACTGCATGAGTTCTGATAGTTCGTCGTCTTCACCCATTTTCTTAGCTCTTTCGAACCCGGGCTTTACCTTAGAAATCATTTTATCTACAATTCTTCGACCTTCAGAACTAAATTTGTCTGCTTGATCAGCTACCCAATCTAGATTATGATATAACTCGCCGTCACGGAGCATTTCTTCGAAGCGTTGAAACATTTCTCTTTCGCGTGATGATAATTTTTCAAGATCGGCAGGGTCTACATATGCTGATAATGAATTTCCTTCTATTAAATCTTCGTCTAATTCAACTTCTTCATCATCTTCTGCTTCTTTTCTGCCTTTGTAAGCACCAATTGCTGCACCAGCAGCCGCACCATATGCATTCTTAGTTGCCATTGCGCCTTTGATACCACCTTTAACCATTCCTTTAACACCACCAATTGCTTTAGATGTAAGGCTTTCATAAAAAGGGTCGTCGTCATCTTCGCTGTCGTCATCTTCGTCGTCAAACTCATTTGCTTCGTCATCGGATGTTTGGTAGCTTCCATCTTTATTAAGGCTACCTTCCTCGACTGCTTCAACAAATTCTTCAGCAATGCTTTCTTCGAGCATTGCTTCGATTCGATTAAAGAGTTTATAAACACCTTGGTCTAATCCTAACTCTTTAAGATTGCCCATGTATTCATGTGATCGACTCTCAAAACCATCAATTGATTTTTCAGCAATTGCATTATCAACTTCTTTACGGAGGTTATCTAAGAAACTATCTAATTCGTGTTGATGCTGCGGCACGCCGCCAACAAGAGTGTCCTTGCCTTTTAACTGGGGGAACTTTTCTTTTGCATCTGTTACAATTTTTATCATCAACTCCGCAGTCTTGTTTCCTGCGACCTGAGCAAGTTTTTGCGATGATAATTTTATATCGTCGCTTACACTTTCGTTAATCTTGCCGCGCGCCATAGCAGACTCTTGGTCAAACTTATGTATAGCTGCGGCGTTGATACCACGCTGAACATCTTCGTTATCGTAACCATCTTCTGCAATCTCTTGCAACTTTTTCATTACATCAATCATGTGCATTGTATTAATCCTTTTTAGCAAATTCGTATTTGCGAGTTTCAAGTTCTTTTAACATGTTAGCATTGTATTCATCTCCGAACACTTTGGCAACATCATGTTTTGTAGCATCTGTGTATTCAGCATCATCAAGTTTAGTAACATATTCGTCACCCTCTTCTTTGAGTGCTTCTTCACGTGCAATTTCTTCTGGATGATCCTTGTTGATTACAACTAGCTGATTAGCAGGAATGCCCACTGTCTGGCTAATGTATTCGTATAACTGATACGCTGTTGCAGGATACTGTAGCTCTGCATCCATGATGTAAACTTCAGCATTTGATAATGTCTGAAAGTCCATGGGGTGTTCTTGGATAGGAGTTTTCTTAGGCTTGCTAAGACTCTTCATATCGTATTTTTCTAGAGCAGTTTCCAACTTATCCATAACTTCATCTTCGATCATATTAGCGATCTTAAGTCTAAAGTTATAAGTGCGTTCGCTCTCAGTTAAGTAGTGTGTTAAACTTTTCATTTTATATAATCATCCTATATTATATTTATGCTTTTTTGCCCAGAATTTCATTAAGAAGAGCGTTACGATCCATGATCACACCCTCGCCATCTGCTGCAACACTAGCTGGGTCATCTTGTTTATTCTTTGCATCCAGGGTGGCCTTCTTTAACTGTAGCTCAACCATTTTTAGTTTCTTGTTAATTTTATTGGTTTTTGCTGTTAGGGCAGTGTCTAGCATGCGACTAGCATTATTGAAGATTTCGCCGCTGAACCTAGCTTCCACGTTCATTCCCAGATCCATGAGGTCATCAAACGTTTTTCTAGCTGTGGCGGCAATGTCATCTAGTTCATTGTCACTAGTTTCTAAATCTCTAATAGTAGGCAAAGCAGCGTCAATTTTATCTACTTCGCTCATAATAGTTTCTTTAAACACAGGAACTCCAGTATTGTCCTCATTGGTAATACTAAGATTTTCTTCAAAAGTTATCTCAGGAGTATCGTGGTCTTCAAGGTCAAATAGTGATTCTAATTTCTTTGTCATACTAATACTTATCTACGCTTTTTACCCTGGTGAAAAATGTCATTTTCAGTGACGACTCTAAAAGTTAACCCTTTAAGTTTACAAAAGTTAGCAGCGGCAGACCATTTAGCATGGTTAACTGCTATCGCCATCTTGTCCCTCTGGCTTGTTTTTTCTGTAAGCATGGTTTGACTCTGTGGCTTTATCTCAATTAATTCACCACGGCGAGTTCCGTTTTTATTTTGATACACAATAATAAAATCAGGAACATAGATTGTTTGTTTACCAGTTAAGGGATTTCTATAAGGTATCTGTATACTTTCACTAGCCCATTGTATTACACTGGGGTGATTATCAGCAAACTGCATGAACGCAAATTCCCAACTACTTCTATATCTGGGAACCTTATTTCCAGCATACTTCTCTGGATTCTTAACTTCAAATAAACCGTTTGCCCATTTATTGGCCATGCCTTATGTCTTTACTTGTTGCTGCACTGTTGCTGGTGGGGTCTTGTCATTAATAAACCCAAGTAGACTAGTGCCTTTTCTACTTGCATTGAGCAACAGTGGCACAGTAACTTTCGTATCACTGTTCTCAAACTTATTAATTACATCACTAGCGTATAATCCTAGTTCGTTAACAGCATTTAAAATAGCTGCGGTTAAACTAGCGGCTGCTTCGTCATTACTAGTACGTCTAACACAGAAACTCTTAACCAATTCATAGTCATTGTCTGTAAATTTACCCTTTGGACTAAACTGTGTGGTAAAATATTCATTAACTCGTAAGTCAATGTTATCAGACGTGCTAGTAATAGGCAATGCTGTATTTTGTGTTGTCATATTATTACTTTCCGGTCTCTTGCACTCGTCTTACAATAAGAGCATCTCTTTCTTTTATTAAAACTGTATTGGTTGGATCATTGGTAATTTGATTTTGTAATTGTTGGATTCTGTCATTTATTTGTTGTTGCCTTAAAATTACAGAAGATGTCTGTGGGCCAACAAGAGGAGTAAAGTCACTGAGTCTTGCAGGAGTTGCAGGAGAGGCTGACGTATTTGGAACTGTTGTTGCATTGCCAATGTTAACAGGCGTAGATTTACGATTAACTATACTGCCGGATCCACTAGATGTTACATTGCTGCCATTGCTTCGTACAGTTCGGTTGGGCGGTGGCGTTTTAGAACCATTGGACCGTGTCTGAGGTGCAGGAAGGTTGTGTCCCCTGTCTACTGGAGAACCTGTTCCTGTTCTAGGTTCACCAGTATTGATTCTGTCAGTACCAAACACATTAGGCAATATAACATCAGTGAGGGGATTCTTTCCACGAAGAATACTACCCACAGCTCGTTCTAAATCTTTTTCCAATACTCTACCCAAGTCTAAATCTTTGGTATTGTTAAAAATAACTCCGCCTTTAATAATAGCACCAAGTATATTTCCATTGAACAGGTCAGTTGCTACAGTATTTGCAGCATCAACAAGTCCTCCCTGATAAAAGATGCTATCTCCAAGTCCGCCGCCAAACACACCAAGAGGACTAGGTGACTTGTCGTAGTGTATGTCACTAAATCCTTTAGGGTTAATGTTGTTTACAAATCCAGTTGCGTACTTAACAGCCTCATAATTAATCTGCATAGTATGCTGTAACACGCCAGTATTTGCGTAACTATGACTGTCATGCCCATAAGCGTTTATAATTGGGTTTACAAGAGTATACTCTGCAAACCTTTTTTGCAACATGGTATATACTCTAATGTCTTTGAAGAACCGTTGATTACCGTCGCTCATACCATAATCTTCGCCTCTATAACCGCCATAACGATCATTTGTACTATAACTACTGCCGCCTAAGGAATACTTACTATCGTTGTAGTAAAAGTTAGTATACTTATGCAGAAAACTTCTAATTAAATCTTTCTGGTCGTCATGGAATGTCACGGACACTGGATTATAGTTTATCTTGTGTTGACTATGCACCTGTCTGTTATATTGGTTGTGTGTTTGTAGATCAATGTTAAACGTTGGCAAGTCAATGGTCTTGACCAACATATTAATTTCCATCTTCTCAACGCTGTCAAAGAGCCTTGCTGCTTGAGGGGTTAGATTAAAAACTACATGAAAGAGATTACTGAAGCGTGGCTGTAGTTCATAGTTATTATCAACAAACAACCTTGATGCATGAGCAAAGTCTTTGATCTGATCGCCTTTTGCAAGGGCATTTAAAATAGTATTAGCACTAGCCACAGATATCTCCTTGTTCAACTATTTATGCTGTTAGATTATGTGTATACTTTACAAAAAAACCCCCTGGGAGATCCAGAGGGTCTTTGTAATTCTATAGTAAAGGGCTATTAGCCTGTTACTGTTTGTCCAATAGCTCTTGCTACTGAAGCACCCACGCCATCGCCAATTGGGCTCTGGATAGCATTATCAAATCTAATGCTTGTTGTAATAGTTGCAATTTCTGCAGATGCATAGTTAAGATCGTTATAGTTAACGTTAGTTAAGAAACAACCATATAATTCCCAGGTTTCAAGAACGTTTGCTACACTAGCGCCGTTGCCACCGTCAAGAATTTCAAAACGTGTAATAAACTTGTAGACAATTCCTGAACTAGCACTGGCCTGTTCCATAACGTCGAACTGCTTCTGTACTTGCTCTCCAAGTAGTCTGCTAACGCTACCGTTGACATCGTCACGGAAGTTAACTGTAATTGGATCCCATGAATGTTTGCCTGAAACGTATGCACGGCTGTTATAAACTGGAATTTCAATCTCTTCGAATGTTAAGTTTGGACGAGAAATGTCCATAACTTGTTTAGTTAATTCTGTACGGGGAGTAGACACACCAAGATTCTCAAATAACGC
>Ga0115569_10004411_pt1 | contig 10173 bp, 9 predicted proteins | sample COGITO_mtgs_1205_2_FD_87295 | JGI IMG/M metagenome (GOLD analysis project Ga0115569, IMG submission 87295) | Pelagic marine microbial communities from North Sea - COGITO_mtgs_120503 | ecosystem: Environmental > Aquatic > Marine > Epipelagic | place: Germany:Helgoland, sampling site Kabeltonne...
GGGAAAGCCAACTTCATGGCCTGACGCGGGGAGGCGAATTCTGGGCCGAACCGGCTTCAACGGCTCACGCTTGGTATTCGGTTGCGGAGCCGCACTCTCCCGTGGGCGACGGGACGATCTCCTCGAAGCGGCCTTCGATGCCGGCCTCAACGTTTTCGATAACGGAACGCGCCGTTACTACAGCGACGCGGAGATCAATCTCGCTCCATTCTTGGCCCGTCATTCAAAAGAGCGCGACAAAATTTTCCTGATCTCCAAAGCGATGACCTATCTGGACATAGGACCCGAAGACGAGATCACGACCGCCCAAGCCAAAGAAGGCGCAGCGACTTGGAGCGGCTTACTCGACGAAAGCCTACGCGAACTCGGCGTCGATCATGTCGACGCCTACTACGTGATGGCTTCGAATAATCCCCACGTCGTCCGCAATCCTGAAATGCGCCGCGCCTTCGAGCACGCCCGGGATGCCGGCAAGGTTAAGCACTGGGGACTCAGCACTCATCAAAATGCACAGCGGGTCCTCGAAGCTGCCATGGAAACCGGCTGGTATGACTTGGCACAGATCGCGATCACGCCCGCCGGCTGGTACGACTTTACCGATCGCAACATTCTCCCAGGCACAGATGCGATGAAGGGAATCGAGCCCTTCCTGAATAAGGTCCGGGCCTCGGGCATCGCACTCGTCGGCATGAAAGCCGGACGCTATCTCGCCGGTCGGAAATTCCTCGGATGGGGGAAGCCGGACGCCTTCGATGAGCACTACGAGCCGTCCTTCATGGCCTCTGGGCTCTCGCCCTTCCAGCGGAGCTATGCCTACGTACTCGCACATGGTCTCGACGCCGTAAACGCGGACATGCAGTCATTCGCACATTTAGAAGAGAACGTCGCGGCGGCGGCCGCGTCACCGACTCACTTTGCCTAACGCGAAGGGGCGTGGTCAGAAGGCGAGAGAAGAGGCCTAGCGCTAAGACTTAGCCTAGTACGGGCGAAAGAATGATGACGGGAATCTTGCGATCTCCCGCACGCTCTTGATAGGCCGCAAAATTCGAATAGGTCGTGCCCATCAATTCGAAAAGCTTGTCGCGCTCTTCACCAAGCGCCTCGCGAGCGACCCTGTCCTCAATTCCGGCGCGGGTCTGCGTCACAAGACGAGGGTCTGCCATCAAATTGTGATACCAGGCAGGGTGATGTGGCGCGCCGCCTTTTGAAGCGATGACAACAAGGTCGTCGCCCCTCCACATGAAGGCGAGGGACGCTTTACGGGACTTCCCACTCTTGGCGCCCTTAGTCGTAATCAAGACCGTTTGACCGGGCGGCCCCATAGAAAGCCGTCCCTTAGTCAAGGGAATCAGCACTGTATCGAGACGGCGGCACACGACGTGATAGAACACCCCTCCCCATTTCGAAGCGCTCGCCGCGACTCCGAGCCGGTTCAAACCCTCAAACAGTCCAGCCATCAATTATGCCCCTCTCCTAAAACAGAATATGTCGCTGTTCGGCCGAAGCAATCCTACGGCGCGCATGACTCGCAGGCTCGTATCCTGAGCCCAAGGCGTCTCGAAGAGCATACGCAATCGACGCTAGAGTGGAGGTCGCGATCGAATCCCTTCGCGCCCTCGAAAGGATCCCTGTGGCTGCCACGCAATATGACTCCCCCATTCCGACCGGAGTTCGACTCACTCATTTCGACCCCGAGTTCCGCAAGAATCCCTATCCGATTTTCGCAGAACTTCGCCAGCGCGATCCGATTCACCGCGACACAGAGCTCGGGCGATGGGTGTTTACGCGCCACAACGATGTCTGGGAAATCCTCCGCAATCCTGAGTACTGGAGTGATCCCCGTAAGGGCAATCCCGATAGTTTCGCGCGCCGTTTCCTCGGCAGCGGCGACGAAGAACCCTCCATGCTGCTCATGGACAACCCCGGCCACCGCCGACTCCGCGAACTCGCAAGACACCCTTTTACCCCCCGCGCCGTCGAAGTGTGGCGGGAACGCGCGCGCACCGTCGCGAAGCGCCATGTAAGTGCGATCGAGGAGGATGAGTTCGATGTCATCTCGGCAGTCGCGAACCCAATCCCGACCGTCGTGATCGCCGAGCTATTAGGTGTCGACCCTGAGCGACATGGCGACTTCAAGCGATGGTCCGACGCGGTGATCAAAACGGCCTTCAGCCCCGTCAGTTCCAAGGAAGACACCGAAAGCGCGGATGAGGCCCGGGAAAGGCTCTTTTCGTTCTTTCTCGAGGAGATCGAAAAGCGACGCAGGGCGCCTGCGGATGACCTCATCACAAAGATGGTTCAAGCCGAAGAAAGCGGCGATCATCTCACGAACGAAGAGATTTCGTTGCAGTGCAACCTACTCTTGCTCGCGGGTAATTTGACCACAAGCGACCTAATTGGCAACGCCGTGATGGCCCTCGTCTCGAATCCCGATCAGCAGGAACGGCTCCGAGCCGACCAAAGCCTCATGAAAAATGCGGTCGAAGAAGTCCTGCGCTTCGATTCCCCCGTTCTTGGCTCCGGCCGGATTGCACATCAGGACATCGAAATCGGAGGCGTCAAAATTTCCGAAGGCGATTCCATGTCGACGATCGTTTCGGCAGCGAATCGCGATCCCGCCGCGTATCCGAACCCCGACCGTTTCGACGTCACGCGCGAAGACGTTCACCACCAGTCCTTTGGGGGTGGGCGCCATTTTTGTCTCGGCGCGCATCTCGCCCGGCTCGAAGCAGCCGAGACGCTTCACGCGCTACTCGATCGGTTCCCTGTGCTCACGCCCGGATCCGGCGGGCACGAATATGCGTCGAACGCTGGCTTCCGTGGCCTCTCGCATCTATCGATTCGCGGCGTTCGTTAGGCCACGAAGGCCCCGCGTTTTGCTACGGCCGCCGAGCTGCAGCATGGCGCCCCGCCGCGCGTCCAAAAAACGAGCCATCGCCAAGCGACATACCACTGCTGTAGCCCTGCTTGGCAATCCCGCTCGTGGTACGCCCTGCCCCGTAGAGCCCAGGAATCGACTCGAAGCTCGCGGTCTGCACGCGACCGGAAGCGTCGACTCGAAGTCCTCCGAGCGTAAACGCAGAGTAAATCAAATTTTCCGTTGAGAGATCGATCGCGCCAAAGGGAGGCTTCGCGATCGGCGTGACATAACCGTTGCCTTTATGGAAGAGCGGGTCCTCCCCACGCGCAGCATGTTCGTTGTAGAAACCTACGGTTTGCTGAAGCGCCCCCTTCGGAAATTCTAATTCAGCTTCCAGCTCAGCAATCGTTTCCCCAACCGCCGCAATCTCAACGGGGAAGCTCTCCGGGCGGCCGAAATACTCATCGTCGATCACGAGATATGCGCGCCCCTCTTGGTGAAAGAGCACCGTCTCCCCCGCCCGCCCGAAATACACGTCCTCATTCAGAAAGCGCTGTGCATATCGATTAACGAAGATGCCGTGGCGAAGGGAGTTCGGCGGAAAAATAGCCATGCTGACGTCTCCAGCATCCATTCGGATCGCTTCGCCACCGACCGCGAGCCCGAGACGAATTCCCAGCCCGTCATCATTCTCGGTTCCGACCTTGTGCTTGCATTGCGTAAGCAGCGGCGCATAACGATTCAGCATCTCGTCGTTCCAGATAAAGCCACCGGCGGTCAGCACCACGCCTTTTCGGGCGCGAATACGTTGCTCGCCTTCGAGGGTCGAGACAACCACGCCGATCACACTGCCGTCCGAGGCTTGGACTAACGAATCGACGCGACTCTGATAGGCGGCACGGACGCCAACGCTCGCTGCCTTCGCGATCAGCTTATTCATAAAGAGCGCCCCCTTGTCCCGAACCGACTGCGGCGCGTGCCCTCTCGGGGCTGGTGCTGCGATTTCATTGAAGGGATGAACGTGTTCGCTCCCCGAAAAGACCAAGCCATCGTCTGAATGAAAAGGCTCATGGGCTCCGGGGAAAAAACTCTCCTTGTAAGGCACACCATGCGAAACGATCCAATCGAAATGCGCCGTGCTGCCCTCACAATAGGAGGCGATCAAAGCCTCATCCGGGGCCGGCCCACAGGCCGCCATCATGTAACGAAACATATTCTCGGGGGAGTCGTCGTAACCCAGCGCTTTTTGTAGTGCGGTCCCGCCGCCCAGGTAAAGGAAGCCACCTGAGTTAATCGACGTCCCACCAGGCCCACCCGCTCGCTCCAGAATGAGAACTTCGGCACCCGCTTCCCGTGCCTCGATTGCGGCACATACTCCTGCGCAGCCGTATCCAACCACCAGTACGTCGACCTCGATGTCCCAAGTCGCCACATCTCGCTCATCTCGCCGCAGTCCCGTCCAATCATTCATCTCGAGCCAACTCCTTGCTTTTCTTGCCTCTACTGCGGCTTAGACGTTCTTCTGCACAGTACCGGAAGAGGAGGCGTGTGGGAGTCCCCGACGATGAGGGGCCTCGTTAGCGCTTGGCGGGAGGGGGGTCGGCTGGAGTAGAGTCGGAATCCGTGCGAGAAGGCCATCGCCTCTCGACACGATCTCAGCTCTCGTCCGACTGGGCGGCGACCACACAGGTCGCAGCGGCCCTGCGGCACCCAAACGGAGACCGATGTGTCCGATCAACCTCTCTCGATAGTACCCTTCCTAAAGGTCCCGGAGTCCGGCGACCCTTACCTGGAAGGTTTTAAGTGCAGCGAATGTGGAGCGATCACGCTGAAACCTCGTATGGCCTGCGCCAAGTGCGGTGGCCGCGACACGTGGGAGCCCTTTAAGCTCTCCAACAAGGGGACCCTTCATACTTTCTCGATCATCTACCGGGCATTCCCCGGGATCGACGTCCCCTTTGTCTCGGCGATCGCCGATCTCGAAGGCGGCGGCGTAGTCAAGACGAACATGAACGGCATCGAGCCCGACCCCGAGAAGATCACCCTCGGAATGGACATCGAAATCACCTACGGCATCGCCCCGCGCAAGGACGCCGAAGGCAACGAATACATGACGTACTACATCACGCCCGCGTGATGTAACACGTCATGGGAGTCCCACTCTTCGAGTGAGCCTCTGCGTGACTGCTCTTTTCCTGCATTAAATCGCGCACGCGATTTACTCCATAGACCGGGGCGCATCAGCGATGCAGTGCAGGTCACGACTCAAGAAGACAAACGGTTGCTAGGCGACGGCCGAGTTAAACCGAAAAAAGGAGATTCAGAATGGGTAGCGAAGACGTCTACATCACTGGCATTGACATGATCAAGTTCGGCAAGTTCCTTGATCGCTCGATCGCGAGCTTGGGCGCTGAAGCAGCTCTGGGTGCGCTCGACGATGCCCAAGTCACGATCAACGACATCGAGGCGCTCTATAGCGGCAACCTCATGATGGCCGCCGGTATGGTCGGACAGCAAATCCAGCAGGAAATCGGCCAGACGGGTATTCCCGTCATCAACGTCGCCAACGCTTGTGCAACCGGTGCGACCGCACTTCGCGAGGGATATATCGCGATCCGCGCTGGCCTCTATGACACCGTCCTCGCGGTCGGCGTCGAGAAGCTCGCAGGAGCAGGTATGCTAGGCGGAGGCGGCGGTGCACCCAAGGGGATCCATCCGGAAGGTCTCCTCGGTTCCGGCTCGATGCCTTGTGTCTTTGCAGAAGCCGGCATGGCTCACGCGAAGGAATACGGTACGACCTTCGAGCAGTTCGCCCAGATCTCGGTCAAGAACCATCATCACTCGACCATGAACCCGAAGGCGCGGTACCAGATCGAAACGCCACTCGAAGAAGTTATGGGCGCGGAGATGATCTCGTACCCAAACACGAAGCTGATGTGTTCGGCGAACGTCGATGGCTCAGCGGCCTGCGTGCTCATGTCCGAGAAGGAGATGAAGCGACGTGGTCTCCAGAATCAGGCCGTCAAGATTCGCGCTTCGGTGCTGACGACGGATCCGTGGACGGATCGCGATGAAGTCATGCCCGACGTGAACACCTGCACGCGCAATGCCGCAAAGCAGGCCTACGAAATGGCTGGCGTTGGCCCCGAAGACCTAGACCTCGTAGAACTCCACGACTGCTTCGCAACGGCTGAAGTTCTCCACTACGAGAATCTCGGTCTTTGTGGCGACGGTGAAGCGGGCAAGCTGATCGACGAGAGGGCGACCTGGATCGGTGGCAAGATTCCAGTGAACCTGTCTGGCGGCCTTCTTTCTAAGGGGCACCCGATCGGCGCCACGGGCATAGCTAACCAGTTCGAACTGGCCATGCATCTCCGCGGCCAGGCTGGCAAGCGACAGGTTGAAGGCGCAAAGATCGGTCTCGCACACGTGATCGGCCTGGGCACCTGCTGCAGCATCCACATCCTCGAGGGTCCCTCGGCGTAATCCGACTCGCCTCCCCTCCCTCCTCTCTTTGGGTTGGGAGATCGAGCCATACGACGGGTGACGTCCTCAGGACGTGCAAAATTAAAGGCCGGCGAGAGCGATTCTCGTCGGCCTTTTCCTTTGTGGAAGCCGCACTCAGATTTGCACTAGGCTTCTTCTTACGCACATCAATCCATCAGGACCTAATGGCAACCGAACGTATATTCAGCGACGAAGAACTTCGACTCTCCGGCATGCGCTCCGTCGATGCGATTCGCGAAGCACTCGAAAAAAAAGACGCTGCGAATGCAATCGGATTCGTTAAGCGATTCCGGCGCGAAGTGCTGTCTATGATCCGCAACTATTCGGGCTGGGAAGAGACCCTGCTCGGCTGGATCGAATCGGAGGTCCGCGACGGCAAACGGGAAGATGTCTTGACCGCTATAGAAGACTTTGCCGTCGCCCCTGAGCGAGACGGTGACGGGTCGGACCCCGTCGAACGATGGAAAGCCGTCACATTAGAAATATCAGCGGCCATCGAGCGCGGCGACAACAACGACGCCCTCACCCGTGCCGACGCCCTTCACAATGAAGCCCTAGCCCGGCACGACCGAGGTATGTCACGTGTCTCCGCGATCCTCTCATGGATAGGCCGTCGCGCAGGCACGGACGCCATCGGCAGCGCCCTCCAGGTCGCTATGTCCAGCGGCATGCTCGGCAACGAGAGCTACCGCGACCGCGCCGAAGCATTGATGCATTTCACGCGCGTACATCTGCAAAGCTTCGCTCTCGAAGAAGACGACGAAAAGCTGACCTTCATCTGCTCAATCTGCCCCAGTGGTGGCCGAATGATTGCGGCTGGGCACTACGAAGCCCCGCGCAACGACCTAATGGTCAAGGGACCGCATCCCCTCACCTACGGACGCGACGAAATCCCCGTCTACTGCTGCCACGAACCCGTCATGGAGACCGACTCCTTCGAAGGTACCGGAGTTCCCCTCTTTATTGTCGACCCCGCAGAGCGGCTCGGCTACGAGCCCTGCAAGACCTATCTCTACAAACGACCCGCAGATATTCCCGAGCGATTCTACACTCGGCTCGGGCTCGAAAAACCGACGCCGGAAAAAAGTAGTGAGACCAGAACATGAGCGACCCGCGAGAAATCGAAATTCCAGAGACACACAAGGCAATCCTTGCGGCAAATGCCAACGGCCTGATCAGCACGCTCCGAAAGAAGGATGGGCTGATCTCTACGAATCCCGTGAGTTACGTCTTCGAAGACGACTGTGTTCGGATATCAACGCTTAAGAACCGCATCAAACATGACAACCTAGTCGCGAATCCGACCGTTACATTCTGCGTCGTCCATCAAGCCGATCCCACGCGTTATGTCGAACTTCGCGGCCACGCCACGATTGAAAACGATCCCGACCGCAGCTTCTTGCGTCATCAATTCCGAGAGACCTCCGGTGGACAAGAAGCGCCGCCCGACCTCGACCCGCCCGACGTCGACCGCATCATCGTACGAATCCACCCGCACCAATCCTCAAGCCCCCTTCTTTACGGCGGTCGATTCACCCGCCCGACCGGAGACGAGACACCATGAGTGCCGCCGACGACCGTTTCGCCATCATCGCCACCCTCGACTGTTATGCTGAGTGCCTCGACACCCGGAACTGGCCAAAGCTTGCGGAAGTCTTTACTGCGGACGCCGAAGTCGACTGGGGTGAATGGAGGCAACAAGGTCTTGCCGAGGTAACGACGTCCATCCGCAGCTATCTAGATGGGTGCGGACCAAGCCAGCATCTACTTGGGAATTACCGAATCGAGCTTGACGGGGACACGGCAAGCAGTCGTCACTATTGCCGCGTCATGCATATGGGCAAAGACGAGCACCAGGGCAAAACCTACGAAACCTGGATCGAGTACGCGGACCAACTTGTGCGGAACGGCAACGGCTGGCTAAGCCGCCATCGCCATGCCCGCGCCATCATGGACCAAGGAGATCGTTCGCTCCTCGGCCCAGGCTGAGTTAGGCCGGCAAGGGCTCGCTTCTTTTTGCGCTCTTTTTTGCGCCCCGTTCACGCAAGTATGTTTCGCATACTCAATTGGAGCCCCAGATGCCCCTTGCTCCCCTCCACTACAGTCCATTCGATGATGCAATCTTCGAAGACCCCTATCCGATCTACACACGACTCCGCGCGGAAAGTCCGGTTCACTACGTTTCCGAGTTCGACTGCTGGGCGCTCTCTACTTTCGAAGACGTCTGGGACGCCTGCCAGTCCCCTGATCTCTACACGGCAGAGCAGGGAACGACGGCCGGGCACCTCTTGCAGAAAGTCCTCGAGGTGTTCCCCGCCCTCGACATGATGGACCCGCCGCGTCATACCGCACATCGCGCGCTCGTTAGTCAGCGATTCGGACCGGGCTTCGTTCGTCAGTTCGAAGACGATTTTCGAAAAATTGTTCGTGACCGCCTCGACACAGTGCGAGACGTCGGGCGATTTGACGTCATTAAAGATCTCGGCAGCCACCTCTCTGCCGGCGCCGTATGTCGGATCCTCGACTTCCCCGCATCCGATACCGAGATGCTGCGAGGTTGGGTGGATGCCGTCTTCCATCGCGAGCCGGGAGAACTAGGCATTACCCAAGCGGGCCTCGACGGCTTCGCCAATCTCGACGCCTACTGCCTCGACCTCATCAAGACACGCCGTGCACACGGCGATGTTCGGGATGATGTACTGGCCCGATACCTCGCAGCAGAACTGGACGACGCGACTGGGTCGCCTCGGGCTGGCGCATTCATGTCTGACGACAAAGTCGCTTCGCTCATGAAGGAACTGATTGTCGCCGGAACGGAGACACTCCCCAAGATGCTCGGGGCAACGCTTCACCGTCTTTGGGAACACCCCATTGCGCGACGCGGAGTCCTTGGCGACTCGGCACGTATGCTCGACGCATTTATGGAGACGATCCGTTTCGATATGCCCACTCAGTTCATGGCTCGCGTCGCGAGGTGCGACACTAATATTCGTGAACAAAAGATTCGCGCGGGACAGCCCATTCTTCTGCTCTACACGAGCGCGAGCCGCGACGAAGCCGAGTTCCCTGACGCCGACCGATGGAACATTGACCGCAAGGCGCCGCGGACTGTGGGGTTCGGTCACGGCACCCATGCCTGCCTCGGACGCCACGTGGCGAGGCTCGAAGCTCGGGTGGCGCTTGAGGAGATCCTCGGTGCGATGCCTGAGTATGAGGTCGACCTCGAAGCCTCCACGCGTCTCTACACTGAATACGTACAGGGATTTGCGTCTCTACCCATAGACTTCGAGCCCTACTAGACTTCGTCTCCGGGGAGGCGACCCGCCTCCCTGGATCAATTATGCCTATCCAGGAGCCCGTGTTTCATGTCCGCTGACGCCCCCACCCTGCTCTCCTTCGAAGATGCGACCGCTCGCCTACTTTCCCCAGGCAGTCCCTTTGAGATCACGCAAGAGGCCGTCCTCGGCGAAACGATGTCGGTTTACAAGAATCGCGCTCGGTCCCTACGCGAACTCCTGGAACAGTCGGCGGCCCATGGAGACAACGACTACATCGTCTTCTCCGATGGCCGTCGATGGAGTTATGCGAAGCATCTCGCCGACGTAGCTTCCGTCGCAGCCGCCTTCCGCGAGCGCTACGACATTCAGAAGGGTGATCACGTCGCAATCCTCGCAGCCAATACGCCTGAATGGATCCTGAGCTATTGGGCCACGGTCTCCCTTGGCGCAGTCGTGATTTCGATGAACGGATGGTGGGCCGGCGACGAAATTCGCTACGGGCTCGACCTCTCGAATCCGAAACTTTTA
>Ga0115569_10004415_pt1 | contig 10166 bp, 5 predicted proteins | sample COGITO_mtgs_1205_2_FD_87295 | JGI IMG/M metagenome (GOLD analysis project Ga0115569, IMG submission 87295) | Pelagic marine microbial communities from North Sea - COGITO_mtgs_120503 | ecosystem: Environmental > Aquatic > Marine > Epipelagic | place: Germany:Helgoland, sampling site Kabeltonne...
CTGTTCCCTCAGTTACTGTAGCATTTGAAGCCGAAGTTGTCATTGTAGCAACAGCTAATTCATTATCTTGTATCTCTAAGGTTACCGCTTTTTTACTTCCCTTAACTCTAGCAACATCATTATCAGCTGCTACAGCTGTTACTATAACCGATTCATTACCCTCAGCAGTTGTATCATTTATAACAGTAACTGTAGCAGTAGCCGAAGAAGCACCACTAGCAATTGTTATGGCATTGGCATTTATGGTCCAGTCATCTCCAGAATCTGCCGTAGAGTCGCCACTTGTATTTTGAGCTGTACCAGAATAGGTCAAATTAACTGTCGTTGCAGCCGAGGCATTAACACTATTATCAAACTCAATTACATAACCATACATACTTGAAGTTTCAGTAGTATTTACCCAACCTGTAAAATCTCTGTCAAAATATACCCCTTTATTATTTTCTTGATTGGTAGTATCTCCAGGGTAACTCCCACTTAACCATCTAGAACTTCCAGATTCGGTAGCACTGTAAGTAGCACCATTAATCCACTGAAAAGCATCAGCAGATAGTTTATAGTTCAAACCAATCCAAAAAGCTTGTGAGAAGTCAGCATTAGAACTACTTAATTTATCTTTTAACCATGTTTCCTCAGCTTCAGTTTCTAAAGCAACTAAATAACCTCCTTTTGCTAAGGCATCTGCTTTGGCTTCTCCATTATTTTTAGAGTCTCCTCCAACTCTATTTCTATCCCACAAGTAATATTTGTGACCACCATTTTCACCAAGGTATACATAGCCTAAAGAGTTAACCGCATTGGCTGAAACAGCTGCTGCGTTCATGTCTCTTCTTGGTGAATAAAATGAGTTACTAACCAAACTTGCAGTTATAACAACCGTTCCAGCGTCTTCAGAAACTGCAGATGATGCCGCTTCAATAATAACCTGAGGCTTCGATTCATCAATGGCAGTAATAGCTAAATTAATTGTAGCAGTCGCACTGTCAGCTGTACCATCATTAACTTTAACTTGAAAAGAATCAGTTGCATTAGAGGTAATATCAGCGGTGTGAGTGTAGGTTAGAGTGCCTCCAGAAATTGTATTTCCATTAGCAAGTTCTGTACCATCAGTTGCGGTTAGTGTTCCAGCAGTAGGAGCGGTTACAACAGAGTAAGTTAAAGTTGACGAGTCCACATCATTTGCTACTATGGAAATGGTTACAACATCCTTTTCGTCAACATTAAAATCAGCACTACCATCAGTAGTTGCTGTTATTGTAGGAATATCATTTACAGCAGCAACGGTAACAGTAGCAGTAGAAATATTACTATCTGAATTGGTATCATTGGCTTTAAATGTAAAAGTATCAGAGGTTGTCTCCCCTCCGTTGTGTGTATAGGTAACTGTCGATCCAGCAAGAGCTGAACCAATAGTAACCGAGGCATTTGAATTGTTTGGGTCTGTTAGTGCACCATTAGATGGAGCTGAAACAACTATGTAAGTAATACCGGAACTTGTATCAGAGTCAGTGGTGTTGGTTGCTAAATCATATGCAGCAGCAGCACCCTCATTAACAGCAATTGCAGGAGCCGTTGTTACAGGAGACGAATCAACAGATGTAATAGCAATAGAAACAGTCGCCGGATTACCATTGGCTGTTCCATCGTTGGCTGAATAAGTGAAACTATCCGTTGATGTTTCAGTTCCGTTGTGAGTGTAGGTCCACACCCCTGCGCTACTAATAGCTACTGTTCCATTGGAAGCAGCAGTCTCTAATTTGAAAGTCAGGTTATTATCATTGGTCTCAATGTCAGTACCAGCAACTGCAATAGCACCTGATGTGCCTCCCTCAGCAACTGTTACATTTAAATTAGACGCGGTTGGTAAATCATTGACAGCTAGAACCGTAATTGAAACCGTAGCCGCGGCGCTTGTGAATTCTCCATCACCAACAGTGTAAGTAAACGAGTCTGAAGTCGTTTCTCCTCCGTTGTGAATGTATCGAATACTTCCTGAGCCTAGATCTATAATATTTCCATTAGTTGGTTGTGAGGCAATAGTAAAAGCTATTTGATTAGCTGCCGTATCACTATCTGTGTATGAAAGTGAAAAAATTGATTCAGCTCCTTCGTTTAACGTGACACTTGTTCCAGTAGATGTTGGCGCATCGTTAACATTGGATGCGAAAAGATTGACAAAAGCTTTTTCAGATAAATCACCATTGGAGTTTTTAACTTTATACTCAAAAGCGTCTCTTAAATTTTCAGAACCATCATGAACATAAGTAAATCCTCCCTTATAATCTGTATTTAAAGTTATCGTTCCATATTTCGGTTGTGTAAATACCCAAAGACTATCAATAGTAAAATTGTTTGTATCTAGGTCGTTGGCAATTAATCCATTAGCTTGATCAACAGTAATTGTTTCTCCCTCGTTCAAAGAATAAGAATCTGGAACAGGAATCAGTGTAGCCAAATTGAAAGTAACAGTTGCGGCATTCCCTTGAGCGCCTGAAATTGCATCAACAGCAGCATAAGTAAAAGAATCTGTATTAAATACTGTTGTTGTGTTAGTAGAAGGAGTATAAATAAAAGTTCCGTCAGGATTTAAAACTAAAGTTCCGTTTGTGGGAGCTGTTGCTAGAACGGCTGTGAAATCATTTTCTTCAGGGTCTACGTCATTTCCAAGCACACCAATTCCTGGTTTTGTAACGGTAAATGCTCCACCAGAAATATAATACGTATCGTTTACAGCACTTGGAGCATCGTTAACTTCAATAACATTAACTGAAATAATTGCTGATGAGCTTAACGCACCATCATTAATATTGTAAGTGAATGCATCGGTCTTAGTTTCTGATCCATCGTGCGTGTAAGTAAAATTTAAAGGATTGTTTGAATCTAATGTAACTGTTCCGTTAGTTGGGTTTTGAGTCACAGAAGATATTAAGGTCTGACTATCAGAATCAGTCGCATTAAAAACACCTCCTTGAGAAGTTCCACCCTCTGAAACATCTATTGTAGAAGCAGCTACAACTGGAGCATCATTCACAGCAGTTATAGTTATAGATACAGTAGCACTTCCTGAAAGTAAATTGTTACCACCATTTTGAGTATTTGCAAGCTCTGTCGCTGTAACGGTGAATGAATCAGAGTTTGTGTCAGAACCATTATGAGTATAAGTAAGCAACCCAGTAATAGCATCTTTAGTAACGGTACCATTAGTCGCATTTCCATTGGTGATAGTTAGCTCAGCATTTTCAGCATCTTTTCCAATAACAGTGATTTCAACTGAAGAACCCTCTTCAACAGTTTTATCAATCGCATCAATAGTTGGTGCATCGTTTACATTGGTAATATTAATTGTAATTGTAGAAATGTTACTGTCTCCATCACTATTTGTAGCTTGGAAAGTAAATGAATCCGATGGCGCTTCAGAACCACCATGTGTATAATAATAAGTGCTACCACCTAAACCATTACTGTTTGAAGATTTATGAACAGTTTCTGAAACGATAGAATAACTAGTTGGACTTCCAGTGGTATAGTCAGAAAGATTAATTTGTGTTGTTGAACCTTCCAACACAGTAATTGTAGCAGATGAGGTTTCCGGCGCTGCTAAAATACTACTTGAATAGTGAAGTGAAATTGGAACAGGATTTGAATAGTTAAATAGTGAAAAAGTTAAAAAAAGTGCGGATAGAATGTTTTTCATAGTCATAATTTATAATAAAAGACAAAAAGTAAATTCATTCAAAAAAATTTGAACGTTCTGTTAAAAGTCTAATAATGAGGGTTAAAGTTTTATTATATGCAATAGTTTTTAAATAGTTTAGTTAAAAAAAAGGACATATTGTCCTTTGTTTATACATGCAGTAATTTACAGTAAAAATTGATTTTTTACAAAAAAATCAATTAAATAAAAAAAAAATTAAAAAAAAATAGTTCGATTATTGTAAATGCATATGTTACAATAGTTCGATTTTACAGAGTAATTTTTAAAAAAAATATAATAGAATTAATTTTTTATAAGAAATAATTAAGGTAGGTAGGAATTTAATTATATTAAGATTATCTATTCCAAAGATCTTGTTCGAAATCTAAAATTTCTTTTTTAATTCTTTCAGACTCCAGTATAGATTCTAAGCCTTTTTTCTTGTATTGTGAAATGGAACGGTCGCCATAAATATTATCTTCTTTGTAGATGTATGAGCTAAACCTTCTTGACAAAAGTAACTGATCAAAAGATATTTGATTGGCATTACTTGTGTCGTTAAACACAAGCTCTTTATGAAGTATTTCTCTTATACTAGGGTACCAAATCCAAAATAAATTGGTTTTCTTCTCTTCATCCCCATCAAGGTTTTTAAGATCTTCACCAATAGGCATAAGACCAAGTAAACGATATCTTAGTTCGCCACGTCTTTTGTCAAAATACCACATACCTTTTAACCTGTACCCAGTAATGTCATCAGAACCTATTTCTTTAGGAATCAACTCACCATCACCAAAGTCGACCTGCGTAGCAACAATATCTTTGACCTCTCCTGGATTTAAAGGATACCTAAAATTGTCATTGACATCCGAATATATTTTAGTTATATTTCCATTTAATATATTTTCTTTAAGAACTCTCCAAAGTGATTTTCTAGTATTTTCATATAAATCATCATCGATAGGAAATAATAGGGGGAAATTTAATCTTTCGTTTAAATCTATTTTTTCGTAAACTATTTTTGACCATAAAATATCCCTATCATCAATGTATTCATACTCTAAGTATGAATCCAAATCAGACTGAATCTGATCAATATTTTTAACGCCTATTTGTTCAGGAACAGGCGCGTTAAGAATATTAGATTGACTATTAACACTAATGCTTAATAGCATAAAAAAAGCTATATATAAACTTGATAATTTCATTTAATTTACTGTAAGGAAAAAGGATTCTACTTCGTAATTAGGGGTCACTGTATCACCATCTTTTGAACTGGCTTGTATGTTAGAAATCACTACTACTGTTCCTTTTCCAGCACTTTTAATATCTAAAGCAGCTTTAGAACTTCTACTAGCTTTATTACCAGTAACTTTTTTTGCAGGTGAATTTCCAACCTTAATATCAAACCCTGTAACAATGATTTCATAATCATATAAAAAAGTTTTAGGTTTTGTACCAGTAACAATACCATTTGCAAGCAATGTTTTTGAAATTGATCCACCAGTTTGAATAACTTTATTCATCCCAGAAACAGAGCCTTTACCCGGTGGTGGAGGTAAAATTCTAAATGTTCCTCCATCGAATTGTTTTCTTTTGCCGTTGAGCACCCCTGAAACACTAACCTTCATTTCTTTAGCCTTAGCATTGGTTGGTTGTGCAGCCCAGCCATTTTTAGTTTTTGAAAATTTAGCATTAGCACTCGACGGAACAATTGTATTTGATGCAACACCAGGAATTGAAATTGATGTTGGGTTTCTTAATCCCCTATAAAAAACTTTCATATTATCAGCAGAAACAACTGCTGAATTTGGTTCTCTTATGATTACCAATTTTTGAGTAACAGGAATAGAAACAAGTTCTTGCGTGTCAGCATTTCTTTTTGAAAGGGTACCAGTTAAATCATATGTGCCTGGTGTTCCGATTCTTTTCTTAAGAACAACTTTACCATTTTCAATAAAATATTCACTGTCCGAAAGAGGTTTTCCGTTTAAAAATAATTCTACTTTATCTGGCTTAAACCCTTCATCTTTTTTACCCATAACAATAGCTGCATCAACAATATCTGTGGTATAGTATACAGGTTTTGATGTTTCTAATAAGGTCTGGAAAGTACTAAAATTCAATCCTTTACCTTGAATAGAACTTAAAATTTCATTTAAAATTTTATTTTCAATATATCTGATATCGGATTGTACTTTCGTTAATTTAGCAAGTGAAGCGATAACGGGAAATCCATAAAAATTATATTCTAGGAATCCTTGTGTAGTTCCTTCACTGTTAACTATTTGATCAGAATATGAAAATCTATTTTTTAAATCAAACTTAGCTGACTCAAAATCATATTGGATCTCTACTCCATCCTCACCCTTTGAACCATCTAAAGCAGTCCTTGCAATTTTAGATTCTTCCTCTAAAAAAACAATATCGTCTAAGATTTGAGATAGTTTTGTTGGGAAAGATTTATAATTACTAACATACTGTTCTCCATTTGCAGTTAAGAATTCTCCTTCAAAAAAGTAATCATCTAAAACTTGCGACTTATCCATTTCTTGATAGGCCATTCTAGTTATTTCCTCACCTGTTTCTTTATTTTGAATTTGTTTTAAATACTTATTCTCGCCATTTTCTCCAATCAACAAAGAATCTTTAATAACCTGTATATAATTGAAAAAATTGTCAGCCTCTGCTTTCATTTCCACAACTTTACTGGCAGCAATTTTATAATCTAACTTTTCAGAATTTGTTTCGATTTGAGAATAGCTCGCTGTTGAAGAAGCCTCAAGTTCAGTAATAGATGATTCTAAATCATCATTTAAAACACCAAGTGTAGCAAGAACTTCTTTACCTATGTTTAAAGCAAGCATCGCAATAAACACCAGATACATCATGTTTATCATTTTCTGCCTTGAATCTAATTTTCCAGCCATAATTTTTTATTTGATTAGTTATTCATCGCACTAAGCATTCCTTTGTATTTAGCATTAAGTGAAGCAACTTTATTTTTCATTGTAGCTAGTTCTTCATTTAATCCCTCAGGAACATGCATTTCACTAGTTGAAGCATTAACTTCGTTTAAGTGAGAGCTTAAGGACTCATATAATTTGTTAATTTCTTCAAGTTTAACTGATCCAGTATGGATATTGGCATTGTATTCGCTCATGTGAGCATTCATATCACTAGGCACGTGAAGCGAACCAATTGATTTACTGGCAGCAGTTAAATCATCATTTAACTTAGTAATTTTATTTATTGAAGTGGCAACAGCCTTAGCAAGTTCATGAGTCTCTACTTCAAGAGTTTCAATATCATCACCACTCTCAAAACCATCAGGATCAATCGTCATGTATCCTTTCACACCAGAAATACCAAAAATTACTGCTTCAGTAATAAGACCAGCCGTTAACCATACATTTCCAGAAAAAATAAAATCACCATGCGTTATTTTTAGAAGGGCACCTACAATAACTACAGAGGCACCAAGTCCAAAAAATAGTTCTAATACATTATCTGGGATAAAAAATCTTTTGTGTTTAATTGTTTTCATATTTATAATTATTAATTATTATTGAATGTAGTAATTCTATTTATTATTAAAAAACTTTATTTGGATTATCATTTTCTCCAATATCTTCACCTAAATAGTCCTGCACTGTTCTAAAACCAATGTAAGATCTTTTTTCATCCTTGTACTCATAGTCTCTAGCACTTACTCTTAAAAAATAGGCTATGTCTTTCCAAGATCCTCCTCTTATAACTTTCCTTAAATTAGTAGAATCAGAAACATTTGGATTTAAACCCATATCAAAATTATATGCTCCTTTGTCATAAGATGAATCTGTCCATTCAGAAACGTTTCCTGCCATATTATATAATCCATAGTCGTTGGGCCAATAAGATTCAGCCTCAACAGTGTAAAGGGCATTATCCGAAGCATAATCTCCTCGGTTTGGTTTAAAATTTGCTAAAAAACAACCTTGACTATCTATAGTATAAGGACCACCCCATGGATAAGTCGCTGACTCTAGCCCGCCTCTCGCAGCATACTCCCATTCAGCTTCACTTGGAAGTCTAAAAGAAGCCACTCGTTGTCCGTTTTTCTTTCTTGTTTGTTGGTAGCTATTTTTATACATAGTTCTCCAGTGAGCAAACGCCTTAGCTTGTTCCCAAGAAACACCAACTACAGGGTAATCATTGTAGGCATCGTGCCAAAAATAATCATTGTGCATTGGCTCATTATAGCTGTAGCTAAAATCTTTTATCCAAGCAGTTGTGTCTGGATAAATCTCAACGGTTTTTTCTTTAAAAAAGTTTTTTCTTGTGTCACTATCTGAATCAATTGCTGCTTTTGCATCAAAATAAGTGTAATTGTATTCAATTTTTTTTGTATCAAAAGTTCTTTCACCATTAAAAGATTCCTCCTTTGGAAGAAAGAAACCTGTACCTTCTTCAAACTCACCCTCTAAAACTTGTGCATAAGCTAAATCAGGGTAATCTTCTCTTTCCCAAAGAATGTCATTATCATAGTTTAATACATAAGTACTTTTATCTTCATAATCTATTCCAAATGATACATCTTCCTTATATAAGGTATAACCTCCTTTTTCTTCATCAGGAACATCTTCCTGAATTTCATACATTGGATAATAAGTATTAATACTATTATCTTTATCTAAATCCTCTTGAGTTGGAGCATCTCCAAGTTCGAATATTGCTCTTTTAGCTAAAGCATCTCTTACTACAGAATCTTTTACCCAATTAACAAATTGCTTGTACTCCCCATTGGTGATTTCTGTTTCATCCATGTAAAATGCTTTTATAGACACTGTACTTGTTGGGGCATTCTCCAATTTTACATAATCGTCGTCGGCCATTCCCATTAAAAATGATCCACTTGGTATAAGAACCATACCTAGGGGTTGAGAAGGAAAAAACTTTTCAGCTTTTGCTCCAATAAGTTCACCTCTATCAGATTTGGAACAGGAAACTACAAGGGCTGAGATAACAAGGAATAATAATAATTTTTTCACTAAATTTTATTTTAATCTAAATTATAGTAGCTATAAAAATAATATAATTTTTGATGCTAAAATAAACTTTTGATTTAATTATACGAAATTTCTTTTCAAACTTAATAAAATTCTTTCTGATAGTTTTTGATTACAAGCATCACTGTAATCTTTTTTACTACATGGAATTAACGACTTTTTATTAAAATTATTGCCAGGAATTTCTACCCACCATTTTTGACTTAATTCACTTTCTATAAATTTGAAATCCTGATCATCTATAGAAACATGATAAGAATTGCCTTTAAAGTCCTTGTTGTTAGGATTTTCTGAAATTCTTAAAGAAAAGCCCTCAATGAAATACCACATTACCTGAGATAACAATGAATGAGAAATTTTATTGTCAAAAACATCAAAAACTGCAAATGAAGAAACTCTACTGCTTAAACCAGCATATCTTGATATTTGACATATTTGATTACTCATAAGTCCATTAGAATAATTATGTACAAAGTTTAATTCAGAAGCTTTTACACTTTTAAAATCAACAGAAATTATATTAGAATTTCTAATGGAGGGTTCAACAATATCTATTTCTCTTTCAATTCTTCCTAACCTGTAAGATTCAAATTGTAATTTTTCCAATAAGTCTATTTCTTCTTGAGAATTTAAAAAAGTCTGATAACCAATATTTACAAAATGATTTAATTCGTTATTATCTTCCATGATTACCTTAGATACATACGATGTATCGTTAAAACTTTTTTGAATTTTACCCAGATCAAACTTATTGTCAACTGAGGTTAAATTAATTTCTATATTTTTATTACAATAAGACTTATATAAAGAAAATGTTAGATCTTGGGAACCTCCAAAAAAAAAGGGAATAACATTTTTACTAATTAAAATTTCTGAGATATATTGAACAGCATGATAAGTATCTGTAATTTCATGACCATTTATTACATCACCACAATCTAACAAATTCACATTCCAATCTCCTACATTAAGCGAATAAAACTCTTTTCTTAATCTATTTGAATTTATTTTTTTTTGTTTATCATCTATTTCTAAAGAACCGCGGTATTCATCCAAAGCAATAAAAGCTATATCTGCCTCTTCAAAGTCAACAGATTGGTTCTGTAATATTTTAATGTTTCTACCAATTGAGGATTGAGGAAGTTCTTTAATAAAGTTTAGAAAATCTGATTCTACAGTAGAAAGATAATCAGAAATCATTTTTTATTTTTTGATTTTTTATTTGATTTTTTTTTGAAAAAGGCTGTTACATCTTCAATTGTAAATTTTTCAATATCAGTTCCCTTAGGAAGTTCTACTTTATTTTTTCCTTTAATTACATTAAACCTTCCCCAACGAGCTTTCTCAATTCTAATACCTTCATCATCCCACACCTTAAGTAGTTTTTCAGCTTCTTTTTTCTTTTTGTTTTCAATAAGTTCGTA
>Ga0115569_10004417_pt1 | contig 10156 bp, 6 predicted proteins | sample COGITO_mtgs_1205_2_FD_87295 | JGI IMG/M metagenome (GOLD analysis project Ga0115569, IMG submission 87295) | Pelagic marine microbial communities from North Sea - COGITO_mtgs_120503 | ecosystem: Environmental > Aquatic > Marine > Epipelagic | place: Germany:Helgoland, sampling site Kabeltonne...
AACAACAAGAAGAAGAAGAAGAGATGCATCCGGGCGCATTTGCAGACGATCTTTGGCTTCTCTCGAGAGTTGAGAGTCTCCTCGACTGTCTCACAGATGAATCAAAAATACAGAAGAAAAAGTTTGGTTCCAAAGCGAAGCGAGAACTCTCGCGAGATTTCGTATCTGTAATTAGGGGTGTTCGCCCGGCGTTTATGCTCGATTACGCACCATTGATGACGAAAGAAGACATAGAATTGATATCCAAAGAGATAAATGAAGACGTTTTAATACCTTTGTCGCGCGGAAGAGGAGGAGAGGAAGAAGAAGGAGTGCTTTTGAAAGTTTGTAGTATTCTCGACACGGTTGTGTTCGTTACATTAGGGGAAGATGAGGAGTTGTTGTCTCACGATATGCCAATTTTAGTGGATTTAGACCAAGAAAACGCGCGCGCTCGAAAAATGACACCTTTAGAGATTACGGTTATGACCGCTTGTCGTGCGAAAATATCCTCGAACTCAGGTGTGAATATCGACGAGAGCGATCTCGGCGAAGGCGCCATACCTCCACAAACGTTCGTCGGATGGATGCTCGGATATCCTATTTTGTATTATTACGGATCGAATAAGAAATACGAAAGCGAGGAGGAAAAAGAGCAGATCGCCAACGTCACCGCACGAAAGCTTTCTTTGTGTTCGCTGGTGAAAGTCGAATGCATAAACGACAAGGACGAGGTGATGTATGGGTTCACCTATCCTGAAAGTCTAATTGAAGACGCGCTCGTCAAAGAAGCTCTGAAGCGTTGGATGGATGGCATAGAAAAAGAACAAAAAGAACAACGACAACAAGAACATGCGATTGGTTTAAGTGTTCGTGTGACGCATCGTGGACCTTCCCCGATTGCGCTGTAGAAATAGTAGAGCAAAATAGATTTAGGCTGAACGCGCGTTGTTGATTCATAATAAGTATTGATTATTGATTATTACTGGTTGAATTTAAATATTTTTACTCTCCTTTTCCTCTGTGCTCTTATCTACTCCTCGTCCGACTCCTCGTCTTCCGAGGCTTCTTGCAACCACTGCACAAATGGTTTCACTTTCATAAAGAACCTTTGATCGGCGTCCGGATCGTTCTTAATATCTTTCGCCCGCTGATTCGCCCACGCGAAAATACCATCTTCAGAGAGCAAGTCGGCGTCGTATATCCCTTTAAGAAACGATGCTGCGCATCCCAAAACTCTGGCACCCCCTGTTCGACCTTCAAACGGGGCTTGCGAGCACGCGAGAGACTCGAGAATGGAAACCAAACTGATTTGGTCTTGTTTCTTCCCGATAATTTTTTCTAAAGCTTCACTAAATTTCTCGACGTTTTTGACCATTTGCGCGGAGAGTTCTTTATCGGAATCTGGCATGTCTTGTGGCTTCAACGAAAGGCACGCGAGAGCAATTACGGCAAAAGCGCCAGCTTCTCCCGTACGCCTACCAAACTGTTCGGCTAATGGTTCCAAAGCTCCTTTTACCGATGCACTGTCGTACTTCTTCGATTCTACGAGTTTCAACGTTGTCTCTTCGACCGCTTTCTGAAAGTTGATTGTTTTCTGAATTTCTTCGGCTTCGACGTGCGAACCCAACACGGCTTTTCGCAAAGTCCCCAAGGAGAAGAAGATACACAAACCGTCGCGACGGAGACGACCGATAAACTGTTGCAAATCTTCCCAGGCAAGTAATCGTCCGAGCTCTTCTTGCAAGAGTAACGTGTCCACGGCGGGACAATCGGTACCGTAAATAGACGAGTAATCGACAACAAGCACGTTCAACGGCGGCGACCTTCCCTTCAAAGAATCCGGTACCGTCAACAACGCTTGATTATACAATCGCTTTACCATAGTCTCCGTGCCTTTACCACTTGCGTACGCGACGCCTCGGGACAACATGACCAAAGTGTCGATGTCCGACTCCAACGCCTCTGCTAAAGAGATTTTCAACATCGGTCTCAAGGTGACCAATCCGACTTGAACGTCGTCCCCGGCATCGGCTGGGTTTTCATCGTCGGCGTCGCCTTTCTTCTTCGCGGCTCGTTTTTCTGCCTTAGCGTTTTCTTTTAACATTCTCTCGGCTTCTTTCAATTTAGAGTTCAATTTATGCACGGCGGCTTGCCAGTCTTCTTTGTTTTCGAAACCGGCGAGTTCCAACGCCGTTTTCCTCGGGTTGATGCAACCAACCATAGTCACACCTTCCTTACTTAAAGCATCTCGAATGCCGGCAACTTTCTTCGGCGCACCTTCTCCAGTAGCCCAGCGAACTTTATACTTTTCGAAATCAGGCTGCGGAATGGTTTTCATCTTTGGTTCGATGGCCAATCGTAACGATTTGACGTCCCCGTAGACTTTCTCCCATGCCGCTTCCGGACCATCAATGCCTAATAACTCGTTGCCTTGCTTGGCGGACATGTGCCTCAACAACAAAGTCGGAACGCGAATATCATTCATAGCTCTTTGGAATTCACCATAGTTTTTGAACATCCCAAACGGAGAAATCGTAGAAATTTCATTCGTCGCTTGGTTAAACACCGCGAGTTTCGACATCGGTAACTCGTACGGTGCCATTTCAATGGTGTCTCTCCTCGCCTCCGTCGGGCCTTTCCACCAATCTTCTAACGTATCCCACGTGCCCAGCGTTGCAGAAGCTAGCACAGCCGCGTGCGGCATATTCGCTTGAATGTTTGAAACGACGCCTAAAACCTTTGGGTCTAAATGAATTCCCATATTCGGTTCATCAAAGTAGAGCAAAATTTTCGATTGGTTATAAAAACTCGATTCCGGCTGTTTCTTCGCCGCTTCTAATATTCTCGCCGTCGTATTCAAATCTGCAATTATAATATCTGGCTTCCCCGCGCCATGATCTTTTAACTTGAAACCAATATCCGCGGCATATTCTAGCTGTTGTTCCACCGTGCCGCTACCAGCTGAAACTTTCTCTCCGATGGCCCTCGCCGCTCTCACAGCTTTTTTATTCCTCGCCTTATCTCGGATAGAATACGGTCTTCTGACTTGCGTCATCGTCCCATCACCGGTATTATCTCTGGCCGCCGTCCAATACGGCACGGCGTGCGCTTCGCACTCCTGGCCAACTCTCTTCAAAACCTGCTTCGTCGGCACGGAATACAACAAGATGACGTCTTTATGCTTTTGCTTGATCAGACGCAAATACGTCAGAACCGCGGTAAACGTCTTACCAGACCCAGTCGGTGTGCTTAAAATCACGTGCAACGGTAACGGCATTTTCCCTCCACTCTCCACAGCCTGTTCAGTAACCGTGTAATGCTTATCCAAAACCTCCAAAAGTTCGTGCTGATGTTTATACATTCTCGGCACCCCTCCGGATTGCGCTCCAGTTTTATTCGTCCACGCGTGCATCGCCGCGAACGTTTGATCTTTAATCCTATTCGATACGCTCTCCCAGACGATAGCCGCCGCTTTCCACTGAATCGAGTGTTCTCCATTCATCAACGCCTCCCTCTTCAAAAATAACAAATCTCCCGCTTGCGCGTTATTTATCGCCGTCAACCATCGAATGGTATGTTTCGCGTACTCTCTCATCCCTTTCAACTCGTCCATGATTTGTTGCGCCCACATGGACTGCAATCTCTTCTTCTCCTCTTTATCCGAGGAGGCTTGTTCGTACTCTTTCGGGAAGCACTCCTTGACCAATTTCTTAAACATGTCCGAGTCTTTCCTTTGCACGTAAAAATACTCAAACACCTTGTTATCCAACAACGTTGCTGCGGCGGATGAAGACGCCGCCCCGTCCCACGGTTGAATCTCTCTCATGATTCGAAACCCAGCCGAACCTCTCACTTTGGCGACTAAATCGCTGTTATCGATGTCCGCCCAATCGTGGTGGGTGAGCGAAGACCCAACGTCCACGGATAAAGTCGCCTCGGCCGACATCGCTTGCGCGATGACCGCTTGGTCGTTCTCCGTGTCCGAGACCCCACCGGCGTGTAAATCCGAATCCGAATACTCGTCACCCGAGTCCGAATCCTCGGGGTTGTTTCCTCCATCGTTTTCGCTCATTTTATATTTAATACGTGTTGTTGCGTGTATATTTATCTCTCTGTTTGTGTGCTGTCCTGCGTGTTGAGGTTAATACTAAACAAACGCGCGTCTGCAGACACAAACTTTCCGACGAGAAAATGGTGATTCAAAACTCTTCTCTTCTTCTTTGTGTGACTTCTTTCATCGAGAACCTTTTTTTTTCCTTCTTTTTTTTTTCCTTCTTTTTCCTTCCTCTTTTTTCTCCTCCTTTTTCTTTCTTTTTGGCATGCTGATGGATAATTCGCCGCATTTATTATATCCCCCGCACTCACTTTTTCTTCTTCTTCTTCTTCTTCTTCTTCTTCTTGCAGAAGAGACGCATCAGAGAGACAGAGACGTATCAGAGAGAAAGACACGAAAGAATAACATATAATGTCGCGAAGAGGCGTCCGAAGAGCCGGAGGCGCGCGAAAGATGGTCGCTTTATCGCGAATAAAAAACATCACCAACGAACAAGAGTGGATGAAAATCTTACGAAAAGCGAAAGATTCAATCGTGTTGGTGGAGTTTGCGTCTTCCACATCCATGGGATCGAAAGGGATGCAACCGTACATGTCGACGATATCGCGAACGGCGGAGTATAATCGAATTAAAATGTATAAAGTGGACGTGGATTTAGTCCCGGATGTGGCAGTTGCGTGCGGAGTGAAAGCGATACCGACGTACCAAATTTGGAAGAGTGGAGAGAAAATAGACGAGATGAGCGGAGCGTTGCCGCAAAGATTGGTGACGATGTTGAAAACGCACAACGTTCAAGAGAAGTCAAAATTCGTGTATTTAAGATTAGCTGCGACAGTCGCGGCAGCCATCGGTGGGGTTTTCGCTTTACTCAAATATAAAGCTGAAGTGGAATCGAAAGAAAAAGGCGAACGCGAAAAGCTTCTGGTGAAACGCGCGGAAGAACAGAGAAAGTTGAAAGCGCAGAAAGAGAGAGAACGAATTAAAGCGTTGGACGCGAGAGGAGAGAAAACGGTAGAAATGATTGGATTGGACGAAGACGACGATGAAGACGAGGATGAAGACGAGTGGGACGAAGACGACGAAGACGAAGACTAGAAAATATTTGTGTGTTTGTTTGTGGTTTTCAATTATATCTACTAATATAAAAAAACAAGTTTCATTGTGTGTTTCTCTCTCTCTCTTTCTCTCTTAACTACGTGTTTCCCTCTACTTTACCATTTCAAATCGGGGAACAGATCTTCTTTTTTCGGCGATGGCACAGATTGTGCCGTCGTCGTCGACGAAGGCATGCCGAAAGTATCGAAGGAAATTGGAGGCGGCGCGTTCGGATTCAGTTGTTGCGTTTGCGGCATCGCAGGAATTTGAGGTTGCTGATTATACATCATTTGAGGAGGCACTTGAGGAGGAGGCATACCACCGTACATGTTTTGCATTTGCATTTGAGGAAGCGGTTGCTGTTGTGGTTGTAGCTGTTGTTGCATGTATCCTCCTCCTTGCATCATATGCGGTTGTTGGTGGTATTGCTGTTGCGGCACGCCTGCTCCCATGAATCCTCCCATCTGTTGTTGCATTTGCGGCACGCCTCCGCCCATTACGTTTTGTTGTTGTTGCATCATCATTTGCGGCACTCCGCCGTTCATCATCATACCATTACCCATTGGTGGAATTTGCTGTTGTTGTTGCTGCTGATGCTGCTGCTGATGCGGCATGACCCCGTTCATCATCATGTTGTGTTGCGGCTGTCGCGGCTGCTGCATCAACGGCGGCGCCGCGTCGAATAAACCCATGATGTCTTCTTTTGACGCTACATTTTTCGGCGGTATGGCAGTGGTATCTACTTTCGCTGCTGTTGTTGATGATGATGGCTGCGGCTGAGCTACGTCGAAACCAGCGAACATGTCCACCCCACCATTCGCAGGCGCCGCAGTCGTCGGCGTCGGCGTTGTGGAAGTCGGCGCCGGAGCGGCGGAGAAATCCCCCCAATCGTCGTCGTTCGTTGCTGTTGCTGGCACCGCTGTCGTACTCGTCGGTGCGCTCCCAAAATCCATCCAATTTGCTCCTAGATTTTGATTACTAGTATTTGCTACTGCTGCTGGTGGTTGCGCCGGTGCTGCCGGCATATCGCCGAACAAGTCTAAGAGTCCCGCCGCCGCCGACAGTCGCGGTTGTTGTTGTTGTTGTTGTTCATGTTGCTGCTGCTGCTGCGCTTGTTGCGGGGAAGCAGCTGCTACTCCATCGCCGCCACCACCTCCTGCTGGCAACGGCACCGGCCCATCCGTCTCTTTATCGCAATACATTTTCCTCTCGTACTTTTGTCTAATATACCTCTCCACGGTTGGCAAATCCGATTTCGTCGGTTTCACATTCGGAGGTAAATTCTTCTCCCAAAACACATTCGCTCTTACGTTTCCCATGCGTTCCATGTACTCCACCTGCGTTTCCGTCCACTTATCCAACTGCGTCGATCGTACCCTCGAAATGTGCACGCCTAAACTTCTGTGGATTCCCGAACAGTTCGTGCATATGAAAATCCCCAAGTTCATGCTCGCCCATCGCGGTAAACGCGACGGACACTCCGCGCAGACGATGTTTTCCGGTTTTTTTAAGCACGCGTTTAAGCGTTTCTGAAGCGAGAGCTGAAGTCGATCGGACGACATCTTCTTTTCCCCGCTCTCTCTGAAGGTGTGTGGGCCACTAATGCGAGGGATGTGGTGGTGTGCGCAGGTTTAGAAGAACGAATATTACTATGAAGATTAGTGATTTTAGAGAAAAGTCAATTCGATTCGACAAAACACACGACGAAAAAGCAGTGTGATGAAAAGTCACTCACAGTTTCTTTTTTTGTGAAAAAGCAGACGGCAGAGCAGAAAGCCGAAACCTAAATTTCGCACAACCAGCTTTTCGCAAGAGGAAAAGAGGAAACAAAACTCTTCTCGTTGTTGGTTTTAAACCACAACCAACACCCCTTTTGTCTTGTTTTGTTGTACGAACGACTCGTGAGACATCAAAATCATATCAAATGATATTACAATACATAAACGCACTGAACGCGTCGACGAAATGGCGCGTCGTGCTCGCCTCGAAAAGTCCTCGCAGACAGGAAATATTGAGAAACCTGGGGATCGAGTTCGACGTCGTCGCTTCGACGTTCGAGGAGAATATTTCTAAAGAAGGAGTGAAGGGGCACGAGTACGCGATTTGTACCGCCAGGGAGAAAGCGAAAGAGGTTTATCATCGAACGACGAGAGAAGAACAAGAACAAAAGAAGAAGAGTAATCTCATCGTGATTTCTGCGGATACGGTCGTGGAAAGTTTCGGGAACATATTAGAAAAACCGAGGGACATTCAAGACGCGAGAGCGATGATGGAGAAACACTCGAACAATTCACATAAAGTGCACACGGGCGTATGCATAGCGTATAATACGAACGAGAAGACTACACCTGAACTGAAACATTTCTCGGAAACGACTGTTGTGAACTTTGCCGAAATAGAACGAAAAGAAGTTGACGCGTTCTTGGCTACGAACGAGTGGACAGACAAAGCCGGAGGGTACGGGATACAAGGGTACGCGTCTTCGTTCGTGAAAGGTATCGAAGGCGATTACTTCAACGTGGTTGGATTTCCAGTGCACGCGTTCTCCAGAGAGTTGAAAATCATACTAGATGAAATCGGAATAGACTCGATGTGAATGAGGAATGAGTTTACGTAGTGATAGTTAGAGTAGCAGTAGTAGTAGAGTAGTAGTAGCAGTAGTAAAAATAATCATCAAGGAGTGACGAGAAGATTTACGCGTTCATCATCAAGGAGGAGCAGACTTCCTCTTCATTTTCTTGGACTTGGCCTCTTTCGGCAAGGGAGTACTTTCGGTACTCTCGTTTACAGCGGCAGGATTTTCCTCATAGAAGAGTTTAATCGATTCCGCGTAGTTCGATATCGCAAAATTTGTCGCCATCGAGGGACCGCGCAACTCGACGAGTTTTACATCGTACGCGCGAGCGGCTTCGACCTCGGTTTCAAACAAGCCGAGATAGACGTGTTTTTGCCCGCCAGGTAATCCAATTCTCGCCTCCCAACGCCCCGTTGGATGTAATGTCACTCCGCGATAGCCCGAAGAGCCTCTAGCGAAGCCTTGGGACTGGCGACGCACCGCCATTATAAGCTCTTCGAGAGGCGTGGAAAGTAAATAGCCTTGTAAGTCTTGGTATTTCGACGCTGGATAGTTCAACTTGATTTTGCGCCCGTTCTTCATCAGTTTGCACTTCATCGCTACGAGATCGAATGCCTCGGCGGCGTGCTGTTCGTTGCTGTAGCCGCCCAAGTAAACCTGTTTCTTCGAATCTCGTATCCAGATGTGCGCTTCCCATCGACCGGAACGTTTGTGTTTCGTCACGCCGCGAAACCTGGACGAGTGCGGCGGAGTCGCTTCTTTCTCTTGTTGTTGTTGCTGCTGTTGCTGCTGCTGCTCATGTTCTTGCTGCTGCTCCTGTCGCCCCTGCTCTTCCCCGCTTTCTTTCAACCCGTGAAAGTTTGGATCGCCGCCGCCTCTCGCATCTCTCTCGATCAAAGGCACTTTCTTCATGTTCGCCGCCAGCGTCGCCGCGTCAACCTTCTCAATCTCGTCCTCTTCTTCTTCATCATCTTTATCTTCTGCTTCCCCCTCGTTCTTCTTTCTTTTTTTCTTCGTCTTCTTTCTCAAACCTTCCGCTCCTTCTTCTTCATCTTCTTCTTTTCCTCCCTCTTCTCTTCTTGGAGAAGTCGTTTTCTTACGTCCTTTTTTGTGTTGTTGTTGGTGTTGCTGTTGTTCGCTCGTCGCCAACACCGCCACGGCAGTATGCCAATCGTTCGCGGTAGGAATCAACGGTAAACACGCGTGCGATACCCTGTGCGTGTCCTCGTATTCTCTCATGTTCGGCCCGTCGTCTGATGTGTCGTCGTTGCGAGAGAAGAAGAAGATAAAGAAGAAAGAGAGAGAGATGTCAGGTATTCTATTCAGTTGTAAAAAATACGAGAGAGAAGAAAAGTCCAAGAGAAAAAAAAGTTATGTGTTACCGTCCAATAACTGGGACGCCATGAACGCCATCTCTTCCGAATCCGACGTCGACTGCTGGTGGTGTCCTTCTTCTCCTAGATGATGATGATCTCGATGATGATAATGATGATGATGATGCGTCGTCGTCGTGGTAGGAAGTGGAAGCATGTTCCTTGTTTCCACCGAGATTTTTTGTCGCTTTTTAGCTTTGCAAAGAAAGACGAGGGAGCGAAAAAAAACAAAAATCAATCGCTTTTTTAGCCTTCGGCACTTTTTTACACACCAGACACACAAGACGCACAAAGACACATTACAAGAATAAAAATGGATCCGCAACTGTTGAACTCTTTACCGGAAGAGGATAAGACCAAAATGGTCGCCATGATTGAAACCATGCAAACGAGAGATAGGTAAGGCGACGAGTTTAGAAGTGATGAACACGAGCAGCATAACGAGTTTTTTTTTCTCTTTACCATCAGCCGTCATTTTTTCTTCGTTATCTGAAAATCCAAAATCCAATGCGCTAGACTCGCGCGAAAGTAATGTAACGAATGAGTTTTACTGACTTTCCCTCCTCTTAACAACACGCGTACGACGTGTATTATATTATAGTTTGAGAATGTACAACAATTTAGTCGAGAAGTGTTTCAGCGAGTGCGTGAATAGTTTCCGAAGGAAGTCTTTGGAAAAAGACGAGGAGAGGTGCGTGAGCAAGTGCTGCGAAAAATTTCTGAAACATAGCGCGCGAGTGTCGGTGAGGTTTGCAGAGCTGAACGCGCAGACTATGGAGCAACCGCCGCCTGCTGCGTGATCATATAAAGTAGAGGATAACATTAGTAGATTATATGTAGTTGTCATTATTATAAATTGTAGTAGTTCCGTATTTACAAAACGTATTCATCACTTGTTCTCAACAACCGTCGCTAAGACATCGAAATAGTTCGGAAACGTCTTCTTTGTCACTTTCGGGTCGTTGATGATAATATCTTCATCACCACACGCTGCTAAAGCAAAAGCCATGGCCATTCTGTGATCATCATATGTATCGATAGCGACGCCTTTGTTGAATCCGCCCTTCGGCGGCGTGA
>Ga0115569_10004421_pt1 | contig 10154 bp, 6 predicted proteins | sample COGITO_mtgs_1205_2_FD_87295 | JGI IMG/M metagenome (GOLD analysis project Ga0115569, IMG submission 87295) | Pelagic marine microbial communities from North Sea - COGITO_mtgs_120503 | ecosystem: Environmental > Aquatic > Marine > Epipelagic | place: Germany:Helgoland, sampling site Kabeltonne...
CCTCTGTTGTATTCTCTCTTGGCCAGTCAGTCGCTCGCGAAAGAATCTCTCTCTGAGAAGAAGAAGAAGAAGAAGAAGTAGAGCCGTTGACGAGCAACTCATCATATGAGAACGAGCCGTGATGTGTACTACTAAAATGGTGTTGAAAATTGGAGATTGATGGCAACAACAACAACAACAACAACAACAATAACGTACCGCTGATACACCGAGGATACCATCGATACGCGAGACATTTTGCTTTTTTAAAAGAAAGAGCTAAAGCTGTCATCATGACGTACGTCAAAGGGACGTTCTACGCGTTCATCACCGCGATATTATACGCCTTGGTTTCCATTTTCAGTAAAGTGTTGGACGAGAGGCACAGATCGATATATTTCGCGCTTCTGTCCGCGTACGTCATGCTTTGGATCGTGTTTGCGCCTTTGCAGGTGATAGAGCGACATCGAGAAGGAGGAGAGGAAGTCGGAGGAGAGGAAAAAGTAAACAACCACGGAAAAATGACGAGCGATAAAGTTATTCGTTACGACCAGTCCGAAGGCGTGGAGAAGAAGCTTCGCAGGCATAAGATGTACGACAGTTATGCGTTTCTTCCCGGCTTGGTCGGAGGAAACCGAGAACACATGGAAAGTATTACTACTACTACTACTACTACTACTACTTCTCCTTCTTCTTCTTCTTCTTCCGCCGTCGTCGGCGTCGTCGCTGACGTTGAAAAAGGCGAAAAAGATCCAAAAAAGTTCAGCAGACTCTGTTGCCGGCCAAACGAGAAAACGCTCGCTCTCATCATGATGGTGGTTTTTGATTTTATAGGGAATTATTCGGCGATTCTTTGCTTCAAATTTACTTCAGTAACGTCGGGAACGATTATTCAAACAGCCACGGTGCCCATCTCGTGTACTCTCGGGTTTCTCTTCATGAATCGGAGGTATTCTAGGCGGCACGTAGTGGGCGCTTTCGTGTCCATGGCGGCTCTCCTCTTCCTCGTCGTCTGCGACAGTTTAGAGGTAAATGAAGAGGGTAACAACGTACCGCATCCGGACAAAAACCCGAGACTGGGAGATGCGCTCGCGTTTTTCGCCGCCATCTGCTTTTCGGCGACGAATATTTTGCAGGAATATTCAATCGATAGCGGAGTGTACCAAAACGAAATTTTGGCCGCGTTTGGATTTTACGGCACTCTTTTCGCGATAGTAGCGATTTTCGCGGAGCACAAGTGGAACTTCGAACTTTTGATGAACTTCTTCGCTAGAATAGAGCACCACGACGTTATGATATACATATTGACTTCGGTGACGTTGTTCGCTTCCTTTGCGAGTGCATACAGAGCTTTAAAATACGTCGACGCTGGCACGTTCAACGTTGTTTTATTACAACAGAGTCTATTAGTCGGCATGGTGCGCTTCTTCGGCTTCGAGGGTGGATTCAGTTCTACCACGCAGGCTGTGGTTTTTGTTGGCACGTTCACGGTACAAGCGATTGGTATACTCGTCTACGCAACTGCCGGGGACGTCAAGCACCGCGAGGAAACCTCGGGAAGCGAGAGCGAGAAACGATCGATTTTATTAGCGGCGGCGAAACAATAGACAAATTTAAAGTCACACTAGACAGATTTTGATAGACTGATATATAGGAGAGAAACGTGCGTGTTGTAAAACAAAACAGAAAAAAAGAAAAAAAAGGAGATGAAAAATTCATGCATCATTTTTTCTTTCTATCGTCTCACCTGTGTACGGACTGACTGACACACACGCTACCGACAAAACGTGTTTAGATGACGACGACGACGATGATGTTTCTTCGAAGAAGAGTATTCATTAGTAAAGGAGGGAGAGCAGCAGCAGACGCTTCTTTTTTGTCTTCTTCTTCTTTGTCTTCTTCTTCTTTGTCGTCGTCGTCGTCTGAATCGTTCGTTTCGTCGAGGAGATCGATCGGGACGACGACGAAATTCATCAGCGGAACGACCACCAAAACGACTTCTTCTTCTTCTTTGGCTTCACGAGAGGTTGGGAAAGATGAGAATACTAACAATAATAATAAAGAGAGAGACGAAAACGAGAGACTAAACGCGACGACGATTCAGACGACGACGGGGAAAACGAATTTGACGACGAAAACGAACGGGCGAAGATCGACGTCGAACTATCGAAGGGAGATTCAGAAGCGTTTGATGGAAGCGACGAGCAAAACGATGAAGAAAACGAACGAATCGGCGAGTTGGAAACGAACGTTACGGCTCAAACGTGAGGAGAAAATGGACAATCGAGAGTGTTGGACGGTGAAAGAGTTCATCGAAAAGAACTGTTTGTCGTCGGCGGCGGCGGCGTATTCGGCGTCCGACACAGACGAAGACGAGATGGAAGCAGACGACGACGACTTTACGATGACGATGATGGAAGCGGAGGACATAGAAGAGGAGGCGGTTTTGGCGATGCTCAGGAAGAGCGCTCGAGCGGCCGCGCTCGCCGAACGCAGGGAAGAAGAGAGTTTAAAAGACGGAGACGATGATTCAGATAATTCGGATTTAGCCGCCTATTACAACTACGTAAACGCGGTCAAAAATTCCAAAGACGACGGCTTTTCAAACGTTCACTACTACTCGGACGCGGACGAAGACGAAATCGAAGCCAAACTCGAGTCCATTCAAGGCTTGTTGGACGCTTTGCGCGAAGAAGAAGGCAAAGAAGAAGAAGAAGAAAGGACGACGACAAACAACAACAACTCAAAAGCGAGAGCAAACAAATTGGAATCGTTACAAACGATCATGGACCAAGTGTACTCGTTTCGTGAGCAGCAGCAACAACTCGCGTTGTTGCCGGAAATCGTCGTTGGAAGAACGAGCAAAAGCGAGGATTTAGACGCCAACGACCTAGACGGAAACGACGACGAAAACGCGCGGGGAAGTGTAAATGGTGGTGGTACTATCTTCCGAGCCGACAGCGTGAAACGAAAGAGGAAGAAAGCCATGAACAAGCACAAGCACAGGAAGAGGAAGAAGAAGGACAGGTTTAAGAACAAATAATAATAATATTATAATAGATTTACTAGTTCATAGTCAAAGGAGTCTGTAAAGATAGATTTTGTGTATAAAAGAGAGACCTTTTTCCTCCTTAAAAATGTCTCGTTTTCCTTCTTCATTATAAAAAGAATGTCTGCCGCTCTCTCTGCAAGACGCTTTTTTGTTGCGCGACATTTTTTAAGGAGTACGAGCGGTATTATAAGTAGTAGTTCAAGTAGTTTAAGTAGTTTAAGTAGCAATAGTTTAAGTAGGTTTAGCACCAGCGGCAGTTTTCCTTCTTCGACGTCTTCTTCTTCTTCTTCTGAATCATCATCATCATCATCATCATCATCATCACCGGAAGAGGACGACACCAAGAACAACAACAACAACAACAACAACAACAAGGACGACGATAAAGAGAAGAATGTCACTGACAAAACGTTATTGTCCTCGTTCTTCGCTCTCGTCCACAAGAAACACCCGAAAGACGTCCCAAACGATACGGAGAAATTGCAAAAGCACTTCCCATCGCTCGGGATGACAGAGTTTCAATCGAAAATGAACGGCCAGTTTGGAAAGAAAATCGGAATGAGCGTGAAAGAGAGGAAACGCATCGCGCAATACTTGAACAAATTCAAAAACGGATTGCTTAAGATTTAATCATCGATTAAGAGATCATCTCTACGCGATCACATATCTCACGAAACGAATACTATATGCGCTGCTAATACTAGTATTATTCTACTACGTGCTACACCTGCTACTCCTTTGATGAAGAAAACATCGAAGAAAACATCCTCCCGAATTGGTCCTTCACCTGTTCCACTCTCTGGTCCACGCGCGTTTTCACCGTCGCTTTCTCCTTCTCCCACACGTCTTCCTCCATTTCCGAAACTTTACGCTCGATGACGTTCAAAGTCTCCCTGGCGGAATCGATGAACGCGAAATCTTGTTCCAAACGAGCGGTTAACTTTGAGAGATCAATCTCCATTTGATTACGTCGCGTATCGCGACTTTGAAGAACATTTTCATCATCATCACTCGTCTCATCATTTTCATTTTCATTTTCATCATCATCATCACTCACGCCGAAACTTTCTTGTTGTTGTTCTTGTTCTTTGCTCTTCTTCTTCTTCTTCTTCTTAGTACTCGTGATACTCTTTTCCCTCTTCACGTTTTGGCGTTTCAAAAACAGTTTCACTTCCTCTAACTGTGCGATCGTGACCAGCGCGTATTCCTTCACCTCTTCCAAGTGCTCTTCGAAGAAGTCCAAGGACGGGTGTATTCGGTTGGCGATTTCCACGGAAAGCATTCGCGCGTGTTGAGATACCGCGTCTTCCTTATTCTCAAAATCGTCGTTCTCAAAGTCATATTTGTCGTCTGGAAAAGGAGACATAATACGCGCGGCTTTGAGTAATGAAGTAAACGCGACACAAGTTTGTAACGAACAACAACTTTCTGAAGAATAACTCTGTGTTGTACTAATAATGAACGACGAATCACAAGAAGAAGAAGAGTACGATTCCGAGACAACAGACGACGAGACCTACGACGGGGAAGGAGACGAAGACCGTCTTTCCGACGATCAGTTCGTGAACGAATCCTCCGACGAAGGCGTCGGAGGCATAGAAAACGATTACGATTCGGACGGGAATGTAATCGATGATGATGATGATGATGATGATGATTACGACGAAGATGACGACGCGATGATGGGTCACGCGGGAGGACAAGGATTTCACCCTTTGTTACACGCGCACCCGATGTTTCAGCAGGCGTTGTTACACTCGCTCGCGCAAGAAGAAGAAAATACCGGAGAGGTGCCGCACCCCAACGCGGTGGCGCAAATAATACAGGATATGCAACAGCACTTTCTCCAACATCATCAGCATCAGCATCACGATATTGGGGAAGGAAGCGAGTTTGAGGATCAGTACGATATGATGATGTTTAATGGTGGAGGAGGAGGCGCGTATTCGACGAGCGGTTCGTCGTTCGTCTCGTCGGAGGAGGAGGACGACTCGTTTTTCCGCGACACGGAGGACGAGGAGTCCGCGGAGTCTGAGTCTGAGTCGTCTTCGGAGGAAGAGGAGGAAGGAAAGCGAGAAGGAAGAGACGCTGCTGAACGACGCGAACACCCGCACTCGTCGAGGATTTCGGAAAGAATCAGAGTGAGAGACGAATTGGAGGAGGACGCGACGAGGAGAACGGGAAGGAGCGGCGGCGCGCGAGGTGAAAACAACAACACGAGGAAAAGGAAGAACGAGATGGTAGAAGAGGAGAAAATAAAAGTGGACGGGGAAGACGACGACGAGGACGACGACGACGATGAGGAAGAGGACAGGGATTTTGATCCGGACGAGAGCGAAACTTCTTCTTCCGGGCCGAGCGTCGTGGAAGACGACGGCGACGACGCGGAGGGTAAAACTAAAAATAACAAGCTCAAACACCACAACTACGACACGTTAACCTACGACCACGACCATCTAAAGTACACCGAAAAGCATGGATGCAGAATAGTGCGAAGGGTCGTGGATACGCTCATGGCAGGCGGTAAAATTGCAACCGCAATGGTGCATAAGCAAGGCGCAGACGCGGTCTGTCCAATGCCTATGAGTTGCGCGGATCCGGATCTGAAATCCAACGCCTTGCCGTACGCCAGCGAGGTGTTGTTGTTGGGCACGAATAAAGTAAGAGCGTTGAAAGCCATCGGGGATAAGAAAAGATGCACGAAAACCGCTTTAGATGAAACGGGTAAGTTACCGTTTAAGATTTACAGCGCATCGGTCTGTCCGGAGATGAAAATGATTGCCATTTGCGGCGTCCACGATCACGGCACGAGAGGCGGATTATCTGAAGGGTCCGCAAACGTCGCCATATTTTCCCTCAACCCAGAAGATACAAGATATGGCAATAGTATCCTCCCCGACGGTCCGCGAAGTGCTCAGCCGCAAGAGCGGTTCAAGTTCCTCGGGATTGAAAATATCGGGTTTCCCCACGACGAAAGAATAACCCACGATGGACGATTAATCGATCCCGTGTTAGATTCAAATTCCTCCGAGGTTGCCGAACAGGCGAATTGCATTCGTTGGGGCACGCACACGAGATTAAAAGAGGAATACATAGAAGAATACGAAAAGAGGAAAGCGAAAGCCTTGACGAAAGAGAGTAACAAGGCAAAGAGAAATCAACCGTCGGCCTCGTCCTCGTTCGACGAAGCGCAATTTAGAAAAGAGTACATCGAAGAAGCGAAGAACCATTTCGAGACGAAACGCGTGTTACTTTTATCCAGTAACGATGGTCACGTTTACATCTTAGCAGTTGAAAAATTCGACGCGAAGACGCTAATGGAAAAGGCCGAAAAGAAAGAGAAGCGCCTCGATCAACTCAACGCGATTGATGGTTCAGGGTTTAGTAGTCTGTCCAGATTAGAGCTGTTCAGACTAAATGAGACGCACAAGATTATAAAATTGGACGCAATTTTTGTAGGCGCACCAGTGAACTGCGCTGTATCGCACCCGAGCGGGAAATATTTAGCCGTCGCCACGGATTCGACGATTATCCCAGTCATCGGAAACGAAATTTTTGGCTACTCGTCGTCGTTCGATTCGATCAAGGAGACGATTGATAGTTTAATGGGGTGCGAGCTCGTCCACGGATTTGAGCTATCGTTCAAAAGAGGACAAAAAGTGGTCGGGTTCGAAAATGTAACTCATACCTACGACAACGGATCTTGGCTGGATCAAAATAATGCGACGTCTTGGAGAGAACGTAGCGGTGACGACGAATTCCGTTTAAACAGAATGGACGTGGTGACAAATCCATTCTCGGAACTGGCGTATCATCACACGCCGCTCGTGTTCAGACCCGAGGATTTATCGGAAACCGGACAGAACAATATCCCGATATTTAATCAGGAAGGCTTGAAAAACTGGCCCGCTAATGCTCTCCTCAGAACGTCGTGTCAATATTTAGCGTTCTCCCCAAACGGTAAGTATCTCGCCGCGACATCGGATAATCGGAAAAGTTTATCCGTTTGGCGGGTCGAACAACCTTCAGACGTTTTTGAATTAGAATGCTTCGATTATCCGACGGAAACGAGACCGTTTCGAGTCATGCACGCGCTCATGATCAATCCGCTTGTGAAGTTTAACGGCTTTCACTTGCCTTTGTTGCCTCTAGCGTTTGCGCCATCCAACGATGATATCTTGATGGTTGCGGAACGAGGAAATAAACAGTTTGGCACTTCCGGCGCGCACGTCATCGACTTGTCAAAGTTCGAAAAGTTTGGCGGCTACATCCACGGCAGACGGAAGGCTTTTGAGCAGAACGTGAGAGAAACAATTGAGAAGAACGCCGGTAAGGACATCCACGAATGCCGAGCTTTCTACAAATCAAACGGTGAAAAGCTTCTGAACAGCGTCGAGCCGGATCCGAATTGGTATCGTCAACTGTACGAGCGAGTAGTTGTTACCACCTTTCACAAGCCTTTAAGTGTTTACCCTAGAATACCTGTGGCTGCACCATTGAATTCAATGAAGCTGAAACCAAACTGGACGCTCGGTTTGAGCATTTACGAACCTTACGAACGAAAAGAGCTTGACCACAACAAAAACATGAGTCGAAAACTGTTGCCGATAGATTGGACATCTCAAACGCGCTTGATGTTTTACGAAATTGCCATCCCAAACTCAACGTTCATTGGGATGAAAAACTGCAGCGAAGGTTCCGTGATAGGAGTGGATCAAATTGACATCATGCACGTCAACTTTGGTCCCGATGCTGGCCATGCTTGTGGATCTTCCCTGGACGATCCCGCGCAAAACTATTTCAATTTGAAGAGTTGCATGCAAACCATCTCGGAACCGTTCGAGAGAAACTACATCACCGGACTTTCTGCCGTCGGTCCACCTCCAGGGTCGACTTTCAACAACACGTATCCAGACATCTTTTATGTCACTACACCGACGACGTTGGAGATCTTTCGATTCGAACGCGGGTGGTCTCCGATGACTGTCTTTCGCAGTTCCAATCGACGGTTGAAATTCTATTCCGGTCGCACGCGCAAAATGCAATGGCACAACTCCATGTTCTCCACGGACTTTCGAGACGCGGCGTTGACGCTGCTGTTATGCGCTCACAGAATTCAGAAAACAAATGCGAATAAGAAACGTCGGCCGAGAGAGGAGACGACTTTAGGCGACTTGACGAACGATTGCGTGTTGAAGATTATCGAAAAGTTGGCTTTGCCAGCGAGCGATTGGATCGATCGAGACCACGATATGTACGTGGAAGCAGAAACGATAGTGTTGTCAGACGGAAAAGGCGAAGCGGAGAAGATAGATTTATACTAAAACCTGTGAAAGAACAGGAAAAGAGAGAGAGACCAACACAATTTTGTAATACACGCATCAAATCACATTTGTGAACGTAACCACGCCAATCGCACCAACCGCGACGATGTACGTGAGAACAAACATCCAAGCTAGCATTAATTCTGCCGAAGAGGAAACTCCGTCGCTCTTATTGACTACCATTTTCATCGACACTCTCGCGACAAGGTAATAGATCATCGCCGCGCCTATAGCGGCAAAGAATGCCGCGTTCATCGTTTGATTTCGAGGCACCTCCATGTTGTAATCGCCCCTTTTGTAAAACGGTAAAACTAAACAGAAAGGCATGCCAATGTTGAACAAGGTATCAAAGAGCGCGACGCGGAATATTGCGTCGCTCCCGGGCGTTGTGGCGGTTTCTTTCGCTTCGATTGCGTCTAAAAAATACGAGCCGTGCACGTCCGCGCTTTGCGAAAGCAAGAACGAGAGCACGACGCTTCCAATGAAACTCTCAAACGACCCTTTACTGATGTTGTTCTTGTTGATTAGTTCACCATTACCACCACCACCGCCAAAAATCGACGGAATTTGCTCGTTGTACTCTTGAACGTAGATGTTGCACAAGTGCGTGACAAACTCAACCGCGGCGTACGACAAAATAGCGAGCCACGTCGTTCCGCACGCGATCGACAACACTCTTCGCTTGCACTTTTTTCGCTCAATTTTGACACATATGTCCGTCACGGAATCGTAGGAGGAGTCAGAGAGCCAATCGGAATTGCTGTCGTCGCCGTCGTCGAAGTAAAAACTTGGTAGCGCATTTGTTGTATTATTATCGTTCTCGGTTTTGATGTTGCTCATTTCGTTGGCGCGTAACTTGCGCTCCGGACAGGACGGAATAGTCAAATTGAAGAGAAACACCCACGGTTTCGAGAGTGCGCGTTCGATTTTCAACAATTTCTTTTTCGCGAACGAGAGCTCGACAAAAGAGCTTCTCGGTGGAGGTAATGTTGGCTCTTCTTTCTCTTCGCGTCTGACTTCCTGTTCGTTACGCATTACCTCGTCCTCGTCGTTCTCGTCGTCGTCGACGACGACGACTTTCGGAGTGTTGACTTCTGCTTTTTCTGCATCTCTCGCTTCCTCCTCCTCCTCCTCCTCCTCCTTCTTCTTCTTCTCTCTTTCTTCGTCTTCATGTTCTTCGTGTTCTTCTTTTTGCTCTCTTTCTTCGATATCGTTCACGATCGATATTGATGCCTTCTTCGACGGCGGCGAGGATACTCGAACGGCATCGTTTTCTCCTCTCTCGGCGACGAGTATCGGCGGCGGAGGTTCTAAGGAAACCGAGGACGAGGCAATTCTCATCGTCTCGGTCGACCTGGGAGGAAAAGCGGGAGTGCAAACGCCTTTCGATGACGCGGGTATCGCGACCGAGGAGAAGGAGGACGACGACGACGAAGATAATGACGAAGGTGCCTCCGCGTTACCCAACTTGCCTTTTTTCACCGACGACGTTTTCTTTTCGTTCTTTTCCTTCTTCTTCTGTTCACACTCCGCTCGCTTTTCTTCTCTACCTTTCTTCCATCGAATGTGATACGTGCCAAAGAGGACCCAAATCCGGCGAAAGACGACGTAAGTGGCGTAGATTTCACCCATCCACACGCCGCATCGCCATCCGAGTGAGTAGACGTTCGTATTCTTCGCGAGAACGAACCGAGTGATATCATCGTCTTCGGCGGCGGTGGCGGTGGCATTCGCGCTGTTCACTTCGTCGTCATCAATAATAAACATCGCGTCTCTGGCGACAAAGAGCGCGAGCGCGA
>Ga0115569_10004433_pt1 | contig 10141 bp, 10 predicted proteins | sample COGITO_mtgs_1205_2_FD_87295 | JGI IMG/M metagenome (GOLD analysis project Ga0115569, IMG submission 87295) | Pelagic marine microbial communities from North Sea - COGITO_mtgs_120503 | ecosystem: Environmental > Aquatic > Marine > Epipelagic | place: Germany:Helgoland, sampling site Kabeltonne...
GAGGGCGCAGATCAAAATTCTCGCGGACCAGAGCGACAATCGCATCATCAGAGAGCTTACCAGTACCAAAGGTATTGACGCTGATAGAGGTGGGTTCAGACACGCCAATAGCATAGGAGACCTGAATTTCGCAGCGATCGGCGAGGCCAGCGGCGACAATATTTTTTGCCACATAGCGTCCCGCATAGGCGGCAGAGCGATCGACCTTGGTGGGATCCTTGCCGGAGAATGCGCCGCCACCGTGGTGCGCCATACCGCCGTAGGTGTCGACAATAATCTTGCGTCCAGTCAGACCACAGTCACCCATGGGGCCGCCAATAATAAATTGGCCAGTAGGGTTGATATGATATTGCGTGCCAGCGTGCAGCCACTCTTCAGGTAGCACATGGTTGATAATTTCTTCGCGAACCGCTTCCTGGAGATCAGCTAGAGCGATATTTGGCGCATGTTGAGTCGATACCACCACCGCATCAATAGCCACTGGCTTACCATTTTCATATCTAAGGGTCACCTGACTCTTGGCATCCGGGCGCAGCCAGGGCAGCACACCATTCTTGCGCAACTGTGCCTGACGCTCCATCAGTCTGTGGGCATAGTAGATTGGCGCAGGCATCAACACGTCGGTCTCGTTGCTGGCATAACCAAACATCAGGCCCTGATCGCCGGCACCGATATCTTTATTTTCGGCTTCGTCGACACCCTGAGCAATATCATTTGATTGCTTGCCAATCGCGTTGAGCACGGCACAAGAATTGCCGTCAAAGCCAACCTCAGAACTGTCGTAGCCAATACCGGTAATCACATCGCGGACAATCTGCTCAAGGTCGACATAGGTATCGGTGCGAACTTCACCGGCAATAATGGTCATTCCGGTTTTGACCATGGTCTCTACCGCGACACGTGAATTTGGGTCGTCCTTAAGGATCGCGTCCAAAACCGCATCAGAAATTTGATCAGCCATTTTGTCTGGATGCCCTTCAGAGACTGATTCCGAAGTAAAAATAGTGTAATTAGACATAAACCTTTCCGTTGAAATCTATCTTGCAGTTAGTGGTCTTTCGAGAGTGATTTAATAAACTGTCGCAGCTGAATCCGAAAGCCATTGCGCTGGGCAAGGTAGAGGCTATTGCCTTCTTCCAGTCCGGCACTTGCGGCCCAGCGGGTCAGCTCCTGTGGCTCGAAGCCGAGCCACAAATCACCGCAGGCCTGTTGAACCCACTCCTGGTCGTGGGCACAGAGATCGGTGATTAGCAGCACACCGCCATCATTTAACAGCTGTGCACAGTCGCTGATAATCTCGCCTGGTGTCGCGTTGTGATGAAGAACCATATTCAGGGAAATGCAATCACTGCGCAGTTTTTCACTGAGCGCCAGACTGGTATCCCCGAGTTTAAACTCGATATTCTGTAGCTTTTGGCTGCTTGCTCTGCTGCGGCACTGCTCGAGCATCTCTGCCGAGTTATCCAGTGCGATTACCTGATTGAACGCCGCCGACAACGTACCGAGAAACTGACCATAACCAGGACCGATTTCCAATGCAGATTGCCGCAACGTAATACTGCTATCGAGGAAGTGTTCGACACTGTCACCATAGTCTGCCCAGCTAGCGATCAAATCCTGATTTTCCTCAAAGCGCGCCGCGTTCTGATTAAAGAACGCCACGGATGCTGCCGAACGCTCGGTATTAATGGACTCCAGGCGTGTGCGCAGCGCAGGGTCTAGCGCGGCATCATCGATGGTTTGAAATAGCACATGTTGCAGCGCTTGTAGATCGGTATCCGGATGACTCTCATTGCGGCGATAAAAAATTGTCGTGCCCTCACGGCGGGTTGCCACCAGTCCGGCATTGGCGAGAATCTTGAGGTGATGACTCATCGCCGATTGGCGGATATCAAAAACCTGGCAGAGTTCCAACACACCGTAAGCGTTTTGTTGCAACACTTTTAAAACCTGCATGCGCAGAGGATCGCCCGCCGCTTTGCACAGCGCCGTAATCGCCCCGGTGTCTGTAGCAGATCTCGGTTGGCTGTCAAAATGGCTGAGGTTGTTCATGGACGGGACTTTAGCACAGTGATTTTTATATATCAAAATATTTTTATATAGCTTGAGACGCCTGTCTATCTCATTCAGTGCCTCTTAGAAAGGGCCAAATACGCTGGAACTATAGTAGATATCAGTTTACTGATAACCCTGCCTGAGAGACAATGCGCGGCTTAAATTATTGCTATCAGGAGTGATGATCCATGGCCTCACGTAGAGACCTTGCAAACGCTGTTCGTGCCCTCAGTATGGATGCTGTTCAACAGGCTAATAGTGGCCATCCAGGTGCCCCAATGGGCATGGCCGATATTGCCGAAGTTCTCTGGAATGACTATTTGAGTCACAATCCAGCCGATCCAACTTGGGTCAACAGAGACCGCTTTGTGCTCTCTAATGGTCACGGTTCAATGCTGCTCTACTCGCTGTTGCACCTCACAGGCTATGAATTGCCGATCGAGGAAATTAAAAATTTCCGACAGCTGCACTCGAAAACTCCAGGTCATCCTGAATACGGTTATGCACCCGGCGTTGAAACCACCACTGGTCCGCTCGGGCAGGGTGTCAGCAATGCGGTTGGTATGGCGCTGGCCGAAAAAGTTCTCGCCGCGCAGTTTAACCGTCCTGGCCACGCTATTGTCGACCATCAAACCTACACTTTCCTCGGGGATGGTTGTTTGATGGAGGGCATTTCGCACGAGGTCTGCTCTTTGGCCGGCACCTTAAAGCTCGGCAAGCTAACCGCTTTTTACGATGACAATGGCATCTCTATCGATGGTGAGGTTGAAGGCTGGTTTAGTGATGACACCCCGGCGCGTTTTGAGGCCTATGGCTGGCATGTGATTGCCAATGTCGATGGTCACGACAGCGACGCCATCAAAGCGGCGATTGAAGCAGCTCATGCCGAGACCGGCAAACCAACACTGATCTGCTGCAAAACGATTATTGGCTTTGGTTCACCGAACAAGCAGGGCAAAGAAGATTGTCACGGTGCGGCACTGGGCGTTGACGAAGTTGCACTGACTCGCGCAGCACTTGGCTGGGAGCATGGACCCTTTGAGATTCCCGACGAGCATTACGCTGGCTGGAATGGCATTGAAAAAGGCACTGCGGCCCAGACTGCCTGGGCTAGTCAGCTTGAAGAATACCGCGCTGAGTTTCCAGAGCTAGCTGCAGAGTTTGAACGCCGTACTCGCGGTGATCTGCCGGAAGGCTTTAATGCTCAGGCTGATGCCTATATTCAGCAATGCCAGGAGAAAATGGAAAAGGTTGCCTCGCGTAAAGCCTCACAAAACTGCCTCAATACCTACGGCCCAATGCTACCAGAATTGCTTGGCGGTTCGGCGGATCTAGCCGGTTCCAACCTGACCCTCTGGTCTGGATCAAAGGATATCAGCGGCGACAATGCCGATGGCAACTACATCTATTATGGTGTGCGCGAATTTGGTATGAGCGCGATGATGAACGGCATCGCCCTTCACGGCGGCTTCGTCAACTACGGTGCTACTTTCCTAATGTTTATGGAATATGCCCGCAATGCCGTGCGCATGTCAGCACTGATGGGCCTGCAGAGCATCTTTGTCTACACTCATGACTCGATTGGTCTCGGTGAAGATGGCCCAACGCACCAGCCAGTCGAGCAATTGAGCGCGCTTCGCTCGACACCCAACCTGCATACCTGGCGTCCCTGTGACACGGTGGAATCCGCGGTGTGTTGGAAGAGTGCGATCCAACGTCGCGACGGACCTAGTGCGTTGGTCTTCAGCCGTCAGGGATTGGCGCCGATGCCACGCAGCCCCCAGCAAGTTGCTGATATTGAGCGCGGTGGCTATATCCTCCGCGATTGTGCAGCGCCTAAGGCGATTGTGATTGCTACAGGTTCAGAAGTTGAACTGGCCATGACCGCGGCGGAACAGCTTGCTGCGCAGGGCACAGAGGTACGCGTTGTCTCCATGCCCTGTGCCGAGATTTTCTCTGCTCAGGACTCCAGCTATCGCGAAGCGGTATTGCCTGCAGCGATCAGAGCCCGTGTTGCGGTCGAAGCGCTGCATGCTGACTACTGGTACAAATTTGTCGGTCTCGATGGTCGCGTGGTCGGTATGACAAGCTTTGGTGAATCCGCGCCTGGCGGCGAACTGATGCAAGAATTCGGTTTCACGGTTGATAACGTGGTTGCCAATATTGTTGAGGCCATTGGCTAATGCTGCGCATAGCCATTAATGGCTATGGCCGCATCGGCCGTTCAGTGTTGCGCGCGCTCTACGAATCAGAGGCGCGCAATAGCGTTCAAATCGTCGCGATCAATGAACTCGCAGACACCAAGACCATCGCCCATCTCACTCGTTACGACTCAACCCATGGTCGTTTCCCCGGAACTGTATCCGCGACCGAAAACCAGTTGACCATCAATGGCGACACTATCAGCATTGTTCACCAACAGAATCTTGATCAGCTACCCTGGGCAGAACTGAGGGTAGACGTGGTGCTCGAATGCAGTGGCACCTTTTCTGACCGCGCCACTGCCGAGCAACATCTCGCCAGCGGTGCCAAGCGCGTGCTGTTCTCGCAACCAGCGGAATCCAGTGTCGACGCCACCATTGTCTATGGTATCAATCAGCATATTCTCACTGGTCACGAGACGATTATCTCCAGCGCATCCTGCTCGACAAACTGTGTCGTGCCGGTAATCAAGGTGCTCCACGATCAGTTTGGCGTCGACGGCGGCGTTATCACCACTATCCACTCAGCGATGAACGATCAGCCGGTAATCGACGCCTATCACAACACCGATTTGCGCAAAACTCGCGCCGCGATGCAATCCATTATTCCGGTCGACACCGGCCTAGCCCTAGGCATCGACCGCTTGCTGCCTGAGCTGACCGGACGCTTTGAAGCGCAAGCTATGCGCGTACCCACGGTCAATGTCTCAGCGATTGATCTCTCTGTGATGTTAAATAGCGCTGTTGATACGGTGCAAATTAATGCCGCTCTAGAACAAGCCTCGCTTGGCTCTCTGCTTGGTGTGCTGGGCTATACTGAAGAGCCGCTGGCCTCCTGTGACTTCAATCATGACCCTCGCAGCGGCATAGTCGACGCCAGCCAAACCAGAGTCAGCCAGGCCAAATTGGTCAAAGTATTGATCTGGTTCGACAACGAATGGGGCTATGCTAATAGAATGATTGATACCCTGCTGCACTGGTGTTCAGCAGATCTATATTCTCGACCATAATTAATCACTGAAGGGCTAATATGACTGTCAAGTTAATGACCGAGCTGGATCTTGCCAGTAAACGAGTGCTTATTCGCGAAGACCTCAATGTTCCTATCAAAGACGGTCAGATCACCAGCGATGCCCGCCTCAAAGCCGCATTGCCGACCATTCAACAAGCGGTTAAGGCCGGTGCCAAAGTCATAGTCATGTCGCACCTTGGTCGACCCAGTGAAGGCGAGTACAACCTTGAGTTCAGTATGGAGCCGGTGGCGAAATATCTCAGTGGTTTGCTCGGTCAGGCAGTCAAACTTGAACAGAGTTGGACCAACGGCATTGAGATGAATGATGGCGATGTCGTCATGCTGGAAAATGTGCGTTTTAACCCGGGCGAGAAAAAGAACGATGACACCCTTGCCAAAGCCTATGCCAAGCTCTGCGATATCTTTGTTATGGATGCCTTTGGCACTGCGCACCGCGCGCAGGCCTCGACTCATGGCGTCGCCAAATTTGCACCCGTCGCTTGCGCGGGACCGCTGCTGGCGAATGAATTAAACGCTCTGCAAAAAGCATTGGCGGCACCCACTCCGCCGGTTGCGGCAATTGTTGGCGGCTCCAAAGTGTCGACCAAGTTAATGGTCCTCGAGACCCTTTCAGAGCGAGTCGACCAGTTGATTGTTGGCGGTGGAATTGCCAATACCTTTTTGGCGGCGGCCGGTAAGCCGGTCGGTAAATCGCTGTATGAAGCAGACCTGATTCCCGCTGCGCAGGCGCTGATGGAAAAAGTCAGCATTCCTCTGCCCACTGATGTGGTGGTCGGCAAAGTCTTCTCCGAGACCGCTGAAGCCACCGTCAAGTCCGTTGACGACGTCGCCGAGGACGATATGATTTTTGATATAGGCCCCGACTCGTCGGCCAAGTTGGCTAAGCTTTTACAGTCTATGGGTACGATTATCTGGAATGGGCCGGTTGGCGTTTTTGAGTTTGATCAATTTGGTGAGGGCACCAGGACCTTATCCTTAGCCATCGCTAAGAGCCATGCATTCTCCATCGCAGGTGGTGGCGATACATTAGCCGCAGTCGACAAATACGATATCGCTGACCAAGTCTCCTATATTTCCACGGGGGGTGGCGCGTTTCTTGAATATGTCGAAGGTAAAGAACTTCCCGCTGTGGCGATTCTCGAACAGCGCGCAAACGACTAAAGCATTTTATTAAGGGCACTAGTAAAGACATTAATAAAGGAAGAGTATCATGGCACTAATATCATTAAGACAGATGTTGGACCACGCCGCCGAGCATGATTACGGCGTTCCGGCGTTCAACGTAAACAACCTCGAGCAAATGCGCGCTATTATGCTCGCCGCCGATCAGACAGACAGTCCAGTGATCGTCCAGGCCTCCGCCGGAGCGCGTAAATATGCCGGCGCACCGTTTCTGCGTCATCTCATTCTCGCCGCCATCGAAGAGTGGCCGCATATTCCAGTGTGTATGCACCAAGACCATGGTACCAGCCCCGCAGTATGCCAGCGCTCGATTCAGCTCGGATTTAGTTCGGTGATGATGGATGGCTCGCTCGAGGAAGATGGCAAAACCCCATCCAGTTACGATTATAACGTTGCGGTCACCAAGCGCGCCGTCGAGATGGCTCATGCCTGTGGCGTCTCTGTTGAAGGCGAGCTCGGTTGTCTCGGATCGCTGGAAACCGGTGAAGCCGGTGAAGAGGACGGCCTCGGTGCAGAGGGTAAACTAACCCTCGAGCAAATGCTCACAGACCCAGAAGAAGCGGCTGACTTTGTCGCCAAAACCGGCGTCGACGCCCTCGCCATTGCCTGCGGAACCTCACATGGCGCCTACAAATTCAGTCGCCCACCGACCGGCGATATTCTCGCCATCGACCGCATCAAAGAGATCAACCGCCGTATTCCCGGCACTCATCTGGTGATGCATGGCTCATCCTCCGTGCCCCAGGAGTGGCTAAAAATTATCAATCAATATGGCGGCGAAATTCCTGAAACCTACGGCGTGCCCGTCGAGCAAATCTGCGAAGGCATCAAACATGGTGTGCGCAAAGTCAATATCGACACCGACCTGCGTCTGGCCTCAACCGGCGCAGTGCGTCGCTTCCTCGCCGAAAATCCAGCTGCCTTTGACCCACGCGCGTATCTCAAAGAAACCACCAACGCGATGAAAGATATTGCCGCGGCACGCTACGAAGCCTTTGGTACCGCCGGCAATGCATCTAAGATCAAAGCCATGGGTTTGGATGCGATGACCGAACGCTATCTGAGCGGCGAGTTGGATCCGAAAATTAACTGATCGATCCGATAAATGGTTAATTGAAATGGGCGCTTCGGCGCCCTTTTTTGTGGCTCGGTAACTAGGCTGAGAACAATCCAATAAGTGGTCTACAGTAATAGCAGTATCAAGAACTGATGAGAGGAAAATCATTATGACACTGGATAAGTTGATTGATCTATTGCTGCAAAAGGGTTTTACCGTCGTTACAGGTGCGGTTGGCTTAAAGCTGATCGTCGTGGACGCAGTCATCGGTGGCGACAATAAGATAGAAATTTTGGCGATTGGTGCGCTGTTACTTTCAGTTGCTACAGTGGTTTCCTATTTGGTCTGGAAAACTCGTGTTTCGATCAAACAGCAAAAAAGTATTACTGCAGACCAGACTCTAAACGATGCACTATCAGACAATCCGTAATCAATACTCTTGTTTTAACCTTCGGGATAGTTATTAGCCCTTATCTATCGGTATAATCTTCCGCCGCGGCTGATCTTGCAGCATGCCCTTTTCTTAACAGGATTATCTAATGTCTGATTTTGCTAATGTCAGTGTCAGCAAAGAAGCCAATGTGTATTTCGACGGTCAGGTGACCAGTCGCGCTATTGTGTTTGCCGATGGCACGCGGAAAACATTGGGTGTGATGCTGCCCGGTGAGTATGAATTTGCTACAGAGGTGCAGGAACTAATGGAAATTACGTCGGGTGAGCTGGAGGTTCTCTTGCCCGGTGCGACCGAGTGGCAGACTTTTGGCGCAGACAGCTCATTTGAGGTACCAGCTGCGGTGACATTTGGCGTCAGAGTTAAAGCGATTACTAACTATGTTTGCTCCTACTTTTCTTAGCCAACAAGCTTCGCCTAGCCTCCAAACACAACCACCGAGTATCACATTGTCGTGACAAATGAGTCCCAGCCCAATAATCCTCTGCACGGTCTTACACTTGAGACGGTGGTTACCCAGCTGGTTGATCACTACGGCTGGCAGTTCCTCGGCGAGACCATCAATATCAACTGTTTTAAGAGTGATCCCTCGATAAAGTCCAGCCTGACGTTTTTGCGCAAGACCCTGTGGGCGCGCGAGAAGGTGGAGAAACTCTACGTCACCACCTTTGTGACCTCGCCGTCTGTGGCGGCAAAGAAGGCTAATCCGTGGACATCTGGGGCTTATAAAAAAGTATAAAGTCCCTTCTTCTGCTCTTCTGCATTCCTTGTAGCCACTCGATACCTTCCTCTTCTAGCTCCTCGCCTAATCGATTTTTATCGCCCTATTGATGAGTGGTTTGTGTTATTCGGCGGAATAGTAAGGGAGGGTTATTTTTTGGGCGTTGTCACGACGCAAGGGTTTACGGACAGGCCCCGACGTTAAGCCTGCGGTACCTTTTGTTGGGGCAATAAAAATAAGGAATATTCTATGCGATTGATCAAGTCTAGCAGTCTGTTGTGTGCTCTTATTTTAAGCGTGTTTAGCTCCTTGCCAAGCTATGCAAATCCGACTACAGCCATTCAGGTGCCGTCCGCCTGGACCAACCAAAGTGGTTCCACCCTGTATATCAGTACTATCGACAGTAATGGACAGATTGGCGGCTCCTATATCAACCGAGCGGCTGGCTATGGATGCCAAAATATAGCTTACCCGGTGACAGGCTGGGCTTATGGCTCGGCGATTACCTTTAATACTCTGTGGAAAAGCGTCGCAGAATCTTGCAATTCAATTACAGCGTGGGCGGGGTTTTTGTATAAAGGTCAAATCAGTACTCTATGGAATCTGACGATTAATGGGTCTTCGAGTACGTCACAAATTATTCAGGGTAGTGATACCTTTCAACAGGTGCAAACGTTGGTTAACAAATCATTAATCTCAAAGAAATAATATTGGCGGCTTAAGCGCTAAGGCGGCGATAGTGAAAGAAATCACCGCCGGGCATTACGCCGCGCGATAAAAAATATGACCGAGCCCTAAAGCCATTGTCGCTGTTATTTGCTACTGTTCTGGCTATGGATTAGAGCGTGATTTCTACGCGCTTACCGCAAATTGCGAATGGGAAACCAATGGCTGAGACCGGAGAAAATTATTATGCCCACCGCCTACGCACTGGTCGTACTTAATATTATTTCAATTATTATCTGTTATCAGATCGCTAAAACCCGTAGCGGCAATACCCGTTTCTGGGGTTGGATGGGGGTACTTTTTGGCCCCTTTGCCATTCCTTTTGCGTTTTACTGCAAAGCAAAAACCGAGAATAAAAAATGAGCGGCGAAACCGATCTGACGAAACTATTGGCAAGCTTATCACCGAGTCTGAGTGACAAAGACTATGTCTTTTGTACGGTTAAAGACGGCCTCTATGGCGATTTTGTTGAGACCAAACCGCTGGCCTCGTTTGTCGAAAAAGAAGGCCTGACATTGGTGCTGTCAAAGGCCAGTGCAGATGCTGCAGGCCTGATTTATCAGGGCAGTTTTAAATGCATTACGCTAAATGTGCACTCAAGCCTTGAGGCTGTTGGGTTGACCGCAGTCGTGGCCGGTAAGCTGGCTGCGCATAATATTAGTGCCAATGTTATGGCCGCCTATTTTCACGACCATATTTTTGTCGCTGCTGCCGA
>Ga0115569_10004438_pt1 | contig 10133 bp, 13 predicted proteins | sample COGITO_mtgs_1205_2_FD_87295 | JGI IMG/M metagenome (GOLD analysis project Ga0115569, IMG submission 87295) | Pelagic marine microbial communities from North Sea - COGITO_mtgs_120503 | ecosystem: Environmental > Aquatic > Marine > Epipelagic | place: Germany:Helgoland, sampling site Kabeltonne...
AATAGTTTTTTTTTTTTCAAATAGTCTCATAAATGGATCATTTTCAGATATTTTTGGTGTTATACTATCACTCATAATTATATTATAGTTAGATTATTTGTTAGTAATAAAATTTACTACTATTTGATTTTAAATCATATGATTTTAAATTTTTTGTTTTATTTAAAACATCAATTGCTTTTTCCAATTCTTCAACCGATAATTCACCATCATTATTGGTATCTATTAATTCATATAAATGTTGCCATTTATCAGGTAACATACAATATTTACTATCTTCATTTAATACAAATCCTGCTAATAAAGTGAACGCGGCAGTCAATAATAATGAAATAACAAGGTCTTTAGAACCAATCCAAGCTATTGAAAATATTAACATTTGTCGTGCTACACCATTCTTTAAATAAGACTCTTGATTTTTACTAAACCCTAAAGGAACATATTTAGAACCTATATTTAACATAATCATTGCGATACCTGCTAAAAATTTACTACTATTTAATAAAATTAATTTATCATTAATTTTTTTTAATTTTTTCTTCAATTCTTTTATCATTAAACTTAATTGAGAAAAAATTAAAATTTCATAAGCGATCGCGTATCCGTATTAAAAGGTAAATTCACTTTACTATGTATTTTAGGTATATTTATATTACATATATTTTTAGATCTTATTTGATCTTCAATCGTAACTCTATCTTTACCTGTCACCATTAGGGTTTTAGGATCATTGTTTGTAAATCCTTGTCTACCATTACCAACATACACTTGCAAAGATGCCAATAAAATAATGGTGGCCAACAATCCTAATATGGTATGGTTTATTGTGAAAAACACAACCATTGATAATATAAATGCTCTGCCTGGAAAGGTGTTATATAAGTGTTCGAATGGTATAGGTTCTAACATCATAATAAGAACCAACATTACTAACATTAATATATTTTTATTAACTTTCATTTATATATTAATATATTATTTTTCAGTATGTTTTATAAAATTTAATATCTATTTTATAATAAGAATGACTAACTCTTTGTCCGATTGGGCTTCTCCTATTGATACAACTATTACTCAAAATAAAAACAGCAAGGCTAAGACCATGAAAAATAACGCAAAAAAAATTGATAAACATAAATTTAGAAAGTTATTAAATGATAATTCAGATTCAGATTCAGATTCCGAATCTGAAATAGCGGATTTTAATCCTCCACCTAAAGCCGAAATTACCAAAGGACCTAACATTGAGGAGGATAATGTCGTTCCAATCCCTGATTCCAGTAATTATGTCAGTTTTAATAATGATTTTCCTAAACAATATAATACCAATGTATCGCACCCTTTTTCACAATATGATAATGACAATGAAAACGAACTATTAACAAAAAAACTTAATTATATGATAAATTTATTGGAAGAACAAAAAGACGAAAAGACGCATACAATTACGGAGGAACTTATATTATATTGTTTTTTAGGAATATTTGTTATATTTTTGATTGATTCATTTGTTAAAATAGGGAAAAGTAAATATTCTAGATAAAGTTATCCATAGTATTAAATGCATTAAGTCTTTCTATTGTTTTTTCTGTGTTTGATTTATCAGAATTTGTGTTAAACAAATAATCTGTGTTTGTAGATTCTTCATTCTTTTTTATTTCTTTGTAAATTATATTTATTTTATTACATACAGATTCTACCATTTCTTTATTTTTAAACAAAGGGATATTGTAATTAATTGACTCACAACATAAAGAAATGGAATGATATAAGATGTATACTCTCCGTCTTTTTAACGTAGGCAGATAACATATAGAAAACAGGTCTAACAATGAATCGATAATTTTTTTTAAAGGTTTATTTTCCTTTACATGTTCTAATATAATTTCCCATACTATCCAAATAATATCATTTTGATACTTATTTTCTACTTTTACAAATGTTCTGTAGGATGCATTGCATTTTTCCTTATTTTTTTTACATATATTTTCAAATTCTAATATCCATTCAATCCAATAACAGGCCTGAAGACAATTATTAGTCTCTATACAATATCCTAATTCATTCAATGAAATATATAATTCCTTAGGATCATTTTCTGTAAATATGTCTTTGATATATGTCACGTTAGGAGCTTTTAGTTTTTCTGAAAAATGCGTCATATCAAAATCATCCGACTTTACTTTTATTTTTTCAAAACTATGCCTTTTATTTGACAAACATAAATTACATATTATTTCGCAGAATAATTTTCTAATTTTTTCATTGTTTCTCATACTCAATTCATTCCCTACATAACCATTTTTTAGTATTGTTCTAAAGTTCTCAAATCGCATCGCTATATATATCGGTAATTTAGGATTTCCAATATGTATGTATTTACTAAAATACAGCAAAATTAACTCCCATAAATCCATATAATGCCCACTACAAATCAATTCAGCACTCCAATTGCACGAATTTTCTATTTTATTTTTTAATAGATTATCTAACAGCTCTCTTTTTACTTCATTTTTTTTGTATCCTGAAAATGATACACCCTTAAAATCACTATCACTTCGTTTATCATTAATATCATATTTATCCATACTATAATATTAAATTTTTTTTATGCCAATAAACCGATAAGTTATGTGCGTTGTTAAGGCATACAACGAACCACCCCAAAATGTATCCGTTAATAATACTGACATGTCCCAATTTTTAAATATGGTATAATTTGTTAAATTATAGATACCATATATTGATATTCCTAATATAAAGGCATCCTCTTTACTTTTACGCCCTTTGATTATAAAATGATAAAGACCAAATGCCATCAATAAATAAGTTAATGCCATCGGTTGCTTACGTATACTCGCCTCCTCGGAGTTTTGTATTGTCTTAATCATTTTAATCATGTTGTCTTTAACATTATTAATATAAATACCATCTAACACCAATAGTATAACTAAAATATATAAATATTCCATCATTTATATATTTTATACGTTATAATTAATTTCAAACATTATAATTAATTTCATACATTATAATTAATTTCAAAAGAATATATACTTTTAAAATTATATATTCTTTTGAAATTATATACATGGATAACTTTAACAGAACATTACCGAGAATTGACCCCAATACTATGGTTCCTGATAATTATGTAACTAATCCTAGTAATAAATTCAATATGTCATTTTTCATAAAAATATTCGTAGTTATTATAATACTTGCCATATTTGGATTCAACATTTTTAATAATTTAGGATTTGTAACCGACCAAATTGCTTTCATAACTGAACCCATTGTATCATTCTTTGCAAGAATATTCGGTAAGACATCTAAAACCGTCATTAAAACAACTACAGCAGGAACAAGAGAAATGACTGAAATTATTGACGACACCGTAGATGTAGCCGATGAAACTATTACAAAAACAGCTAACAAAAAATCTGTTATGCCCATTCCAATTGCTAAAAAGAATAACTCAAACAACACAGGTCAAGATTATGAAGTAGAAAATGTTAATACTAAACCAGAACCTGATGAAAGTAATAGCATCGTACAACAAGGTAATGTAGGTAAAAAAGGATATTGCTATGTTGGCAACTGGAATGGATTCAGAAGTTGCGTAAAAGTATCGGATTCTGACGAATGTTTATCAAATCTTATTTATAAATCTGAAGCCGTTTGTAGAAATCCTGAATTAAGAACTTAAATATTATTTGTTTTTTTAAACCAATGGTCAAGCTTATAAATACAAATAAATACATTTTATCACGAACATTGTCTTATTCTCTAAGTTCTCCTATCGAGGTAATAAGACAAAACAATTTAGTTAATAAAACATTAACGATTGATAAATTTATAAATGGGTTTGCTATTACTACAATCAATTCTTATACTATAAGCAACATTTGCTACAGATTAACTGAATTTATAAACATAGATAATGTATTTATATCACTAATTATAAGTGTATTAGTAATGAATATCATATCAATTCCATTAATTTATAATCAAAAACGAATCATTGTCGGATATCCATTAGAGATTATTCCAATAAAAAAAATCATAAAATTATATAAATTATCTATTATTGATGGTTTAATAGGTGAACTTATTAGATATAAATATAGCAATTATATATCTAATAAAATCTTTAATGCTATTAAAATTAGTGTGGTAACATACCCATTTGACATTATAAAGTCTAAAATAATATATGATAATGCAGTAATTTTTAAATCTCATGATCCATTGATGAATATATGTAGAAAAATATTACAAAATTACATTTTTTTACATATATTTACTTTATATGATTCAATAATATTTATGTTAAATAAATTAGTTAAAAACTATATTTAATGACTATATTTAATGACTATATTTAATCACATGCTAACGACATATTAATTTTAACATTATTATCAAATATATAACTACCAGAGTTATCATTCCAAAATAGTGGAACAGTCTCATTAATGTTTGCAAAATCAATATCATTAGTTAAATAATCACGATTACTGATAAAATATACCTTGTTATTATGTTGTCCAATATAACCGGATAATTTATTGAATCCACCAGCTTCAGTTAATTTTACATTAACTTTTTGTATTTCATTAGAATCTCTAAAGATTATATATTGATTATAATACTCTGTATATGTTTTATTGCTTGATATATCATTAAACGACGCATCTGATATTGTTTTTATAAAAGTATAATTATATTCTAATATTTTATATTTTAACATCATTATTGCAACATCTGATAAATCTGCTATCGAGTCATATGCAGACGTATAAAACCCTCCAAATATTGAGGCACTTGCATCTTCCTTCCATTGATCAACATCACTAAAATACGTGGTGTTATCATCAGAGATTGCACCTATTTCGTTCACATACAATATTGCACTTGAAATATCATTAATAGAATAATTATTGATTTCTTCAAATGATAAACCTATAAATTCATTCATATTAAAGCATAGATCAATTGTTGTATTTGATACAATCTTATATGGTTCTGAAAAATTATTAGGCGTGCTATTAAAGTAATCATAATTGGACGAACCACCATAAGAATATTGGGTTCGTGTGTTAGTGTCCGTTGTAGGTATAGCTAAAAATTCATTATTAACTTTAATATCCCATTTACCTGGAACACCACTTGCACTTGGAGGATGACTTATTGTTCTAGAAGTTGCACTACACCTACTTCTGTTAATTCTTCGTATATTTGAATATTTTTGTGCCTTTGTTAGTCCTGCACTGTTTTTCTTATATTGAAGCACATCGTATTTTCTTTTTTCATCTAATTGTTTTTTTGTATAAGATGAATCAATACAAATATTCTCGATTCTAGACCAATTTCTATTTGGTATAGAAATTGGTGAATATTCTTCACCTATAATATTTTTCATAAATACTTATATATTAAATAATATATTATTTAATAACCATACCATTTTTGAGATAATTTACTTATATTATCACCTTCACTTGGTTTAATACCAGAAAGTGAGTTAAGATTGGGTCCTTTATTACATATGTTTTGTATTTCTACTGCTGATATTCCTTTATTATGATATTTTAATGATGATATATATCCGTTCCATCCGTCATTTAATCCAAAATGTACATCATGATATGTTTGTTTCATTACATGTTCTACATAATGTCTTGTATGAATTACGCCATTGACATATGCATCTAAAACGTTGTTTTTAGCTCTAATTACTAAACAGAACCATTTGTCTAATGGTATACCTGATATATCAATTGATTCAAATAACTTGTTAGTTGAATTGAGGCCACCGACGTTGCCGACGGCGTCATATATATTGCTGTAGTCACCCATTGTACTCATTATAAATCTAATTTTGTTTGTTGCTTTGGACAAGTATAGTCCGGGCGAATTTATTGGGAAGGCCATACCTTGATTATAACCATATAAATAATCTGGCGAATATAACCCACTACCATATGACAATACCTCGCGCTCGGGACCTGCGGTGCCGGTGTCGACGCGACTGCCGACTTTCGCATTTAAGTTGGTGCTGTTGAGCAAAACACCATAATTAAAATTCGTTTCTAACCAAGCTTCGATATCAGTCAAACTACTTGCTTTGCGCGTGCAGCGGTCCATGCTGGGCGTGCATTCATCTTTTAAAATTGTATCAATTGGTCCTTTATGGAATATATGACTCCAAATATCATCGTTCGAAGAACTAAAATTACCATCACTGTTTACAAATAACCATGTACTCCACGTAAATTCCATTCCCGACGATTGATTTCTTGATCTAAAAATAGTAACAGAATCAGTTAGACCAGGATCCTGTGTTACAGTTTTCTTTTCTATACCACTTAACATACCATCTAAAATGTAAGGTGATTCGCTAGGATTTTTAAACATAAAAATTAATGCCATTCCTATTCTCGCCAAAAACACAACAACCATAATCATTACAATTATCAATGTAAGTTTCATAATAAATCCCATAGATTTTGAAGTATTTTCTGAACCTATTCCTTGAGGTATCAAATTATCTAATCCAGCTGCCTGTTCCATTTATATTATAATAATATAAAATAAATGGTTATATAAGTTTATTTATAGTTTATATTCTGCGGTTTATATACTTATGGTAGATGTAACTTCTTCGCCATCCTTAAAATTAATATCTAAGCCTCTGTTACCAATCATATTTGCTAAAGATGAACCACCTGGTCCACTTTTATATATGTCATATGCTTCATTAGGTGTTAATGAATTATTAAAAAACTTGAATTTTGATGTATAACCAGAAAATCCCATTGTTAAACTAGTATAATTTGTTTCATTGTCTTGTCTATCGAAAACATAAAATGGATTTCCTAAACTTACTACTGCGCTGTCTGACTCAGGAAATTCTATCAATAAATTTTCTACTATTTTACTAGAAACTAACTTTCCATTGATATATAAATCTAGTAAATTATTGTATACCGATAATGTGATATTAACCCATGTTTGCAATGGAAAATCGTTAATACTGAACTCCTCATCGCCAGCCACATGTATTTTCAGTGTAGGCATGTTTTCATCTAACGCCATTAACACCTGAGAATTGCCGGAGATATCAGCAATAGCATTATCCGTGGTCGTGAGGGCCGACCCAGTCGAGGCGGTGCCGTTTGTCGCAGTGTCACCGCCTATATAGCATATTATTTTGGCGGCGTCATCTATTCCATTCCAGTCTTTTACATAAACCCATATGGATGTAGCAAATGCGGCTTTTAATCCCACAGGTACCCCAAACTCTTTTGAATCAATATATTTATAGTATCTTGCATCATTTAAACCGGATGTTATACCTTTATCATCCTTAAAGAAATAATATACAAATAACAGAAGTAAAATAAATACAACTAACATAGCAACTATTTGAAGAGTGTCCATATAATATATCAAAATAAATTATATTATCGGTGGATTATTATTTATTAAATTAGCATAATTCTGATTTATTTTATCAATACTCAATGAATATGGATAATAAATTATGTTACATATGCTTCCAGTCATACCATTATTTTGTCCTATTGTTATTAAATTATATTCTTCTCTGTTTATAAATACATTAGATACTGTATCCCTTAATATACCATTCATAAATATATCTACTTTATTATCATAATACTTAAAAATAAAGTTATTCCATTTCTGTGATGGAATATTAGATTCTAAATGAATAAATTTAAATGTATCTTTATTATTTTCTCTTATCGTAAAACGTATAACATTATTTTCATTATTTACTAAACCATATTGTACTTTAATTTTATTACCATAATCTAAAACATCTAACCAATCATCAGTTATTATATTTTGTTGTGTTGGATTTATATAAACCCAAAATGATAATGTATAATTTACTACTAAAGATGAATCTTTATGATATTCGGTATTATAAGTACCTGAAATATCATTGTTATACAATCTTTCATACTCAGTTTTACTATCATTTTTTTTTTCAAGTAGAGTCGTTGCCTTATATTCCATATTATCAAGTTCTACCTGTGGGGTATAATTTTTTGAACCCATTTTTGCATTGTTTATTTCTGCAAAAGAGATATCCCATATTAAATCCGTGTATTTATTACTATATTTTTTATATAAATTTGATGCTTCTATTGTTTCATCCCTATATTCAATATCTTTACTATAACCACTTCTCAAAAAGTTGCTTGATTTCTTTTTATTCTCTAATAATTTTGTGCTGCCAACCTCATAATAAGTATCTAAATATTTTGGTTCATTTAATAATGACACACTATTTCTAAAATATAAAGCATTATAAAGCGTAGGATACGCCAAAAATAAAATCACTAATATTATTTGAATAACCAACAATAGATTAGTTACATTATTTGCTAATTTCAACTCTTTATTAATATATTTAACTAAATCTAAAAACAAACAAGGAATATATATAATTATCAAATAGATGAAATTAAAGTAAGAAAACCTATCTACTTTTATTTTATTTATTACTGGTTCTAAATTGACAGCTATTATACCTAAAAACACAATTAGAATTAAAATTAGTAAAAATACCTTACCACCATATTTTAGATTTTCTTTAACTTTTTTAAATATTCCTATTTTATCCAAAATAGGTTTCGCATTTTCATTATATGCATTTACTGCGTTAATATACATCGGTAATGTCGATATCCAGTCAGTAAAAACATATAAAAAACCTATAATAGATATTATCATCGTGACTATTGATACAGTTTTTACATATATATCTTTACCTTCTTTAAAATCTTTACTTGGATAAATCGTTAGTAATAGCGTTCCTAAAAACCCTATCGTCCAAATATAATAAGATAATATGGTTTTATTATTACCTTTCACTATTGTATCAGTTTTATCAATATTGTAAAATAAAACACCAGATATAACATAAGATATGAATATACATGTCTTAACTATAATATTTTTAAAATTTTTTTTAAATATATAAAAACCGATTAATGCTATACAAACTATCATAAAGAAAAATGAACTCATAAAGAAAAATGAACCTGAAACCACCAATGCATATAATATAGTTAAGACTCCTACAAAAGATATTATATTTAAAAGTCCCATTATTATATTATTGTAAGATTTATAAATTATAATGTTTCTAATGTAGTTTTTTTACCATGACAATTTCTACATAAAGCTACCAAATTTGTAACATGATTAGAACCACCCCTATCTAATCTTATAATATGATCTACCTCATACCACGCATCTAACTGTGCATCACAATGTTTGCATTTCCAATTTTGTTGTGCCGCTATATATTTTTTCTTTGTTCCACTAACACTTCTCGTATTAGTATTCGTAGTTCCAGAATTTTGCATACGTTTAAATTGCGGTGTAGTAGTAGTTACGTTAGACATCACTTTCTCTTTGTCAACCATCGATAATAACGGAGTTAACATATCCGCAGAATCTTTATTTATTGGTAGATGTTTTATCATACCATTCATATGCGAAACCGTACTATAACTTTGTTCTGGATGTTTTTTCGTAAATAAATACATTGATAATCCAAAAAAAAGTATTACACTTATTTTATAATACTTTTTATAAGATTTAAACTTTTTAGAATATTTACCATCATAGTAGGTATCTGCTACTAAAAACCCTACGATTCCCATCAATAACAAGTCCCGTTTCATTATATATATAACAGTATGTTATTTTTAGACTCAAATAGAATATTGAAAATATAATTTTTTTTATGATATATGATAAACCTCTTGTTTTGTTTTCATTAAATTCATTCATTTTATCAATTTCATAGGTTTCACAGGTTTCACAGGTTTCACAGGTTTCACAGGTTTCACCGGTTTCACAGGTTCGTTCAGTTTCGTTTATTTCATTGATTTGAGTTATTTTATATATTTCATTCAATCTTGTATAAGAATAATTTTTTCTAGAAACATCAATTAATACAAATTGACCCCAATCTTCCATCGTTTTAAACTATATTCAATATAATAAATTCGTTTCAATTAATTAAATAATTGAATAAATATAAATATTTGTGGTTTATTAATAAGTATGTCTTATAAGCTTGTTAT
>Ga0115569_10004440_pt1 | contig 10132 bp, 8 predicted proteins | sample COGITO_mtgs_1205_2_FD_87295 | JGI IMG/M metagenome (GOLD analysis project Ga0115569, IMG submission 87295) | Pelagic marine microbial communities from North Sea - COGITO_mtgs_120503 | ecosystem: Environmental > Aquatic > Marine > Epipelagic | place: Germany:Helgoland, sampling site Kabeltonne...
ATGACGGTCGAAGTCTCAAGACAGGCAAATAAAACTCCGAAAATCGCCACTTTCATGGGGACGAAATTTGCCACATCCACCCAGCTGAGCGCAGGTATACTCAGGTATTTCGAACGCAATGACTGGACTGACCTGCCCCGTCATACCGCCGAATGGTTATCCTTGCAGCAGCGGGTATCACGTCTGCCACAAGCCGGCAAATTGTTGATCGAAACCTTTGCCCATGAGGGGCGTGAATATCTGTGCGCCTATGGGTTTGCCGGACGCAATGCGCAGCAAACGCTGGGCTTGCTGCTGACCAAACGCATGGAAGAACTGGGGCAGAATCCGCTGGGATTTGTCGCCACCGATTATGCGACACTGGTCTGGGGGTTAACCACGGTCACGGACCCTGCCGCACTTTTTGAAAGGCAGGCACTGGAACATGGTTTTGAGGACTGGCTGTCGGGAAATGCCGTGATGAAACGCACCTTTCGCGCCTCTGCCACCATCGCGGGTCTGATTGAACGCAACCTGCCGGGACAACGCACGTCTGGGCGTCAGGCGACTTTTTCGTCAGATATCTTGTATGATACCTTGTTGAAATACGATCCGGACCACCTGTTGCTGGCGATCACCCGTACCGAGGCGATGCGTGGGCTGATTGATTTTGAACGGTTGCGTGAGATGACCCAGCGCATTGCAGGCCACATTGATCATATCCGGCTGCCGCGGATCAGCCCATTGGCCGCACCGCTTTTACTTGAGGCCGGTCGGGTACCCATTGCCGGCGCCGCACAAGAACGTCTTGTGGCCGAAGCCGCCGCCCGCTTGATGGAAGCTGCGGGGCTGACGACATGAAGGCGCGAAACGCGCAGGGCAAACTGCAAAAGACCCTGACGGGGGGGGTGCCAATTGCACTTGCTGGGGCATCTTTGATCGCTTTGGGATCGGGTGCGCTTTGGTGGCCGGCAAAAAGTATGTTGTGCGTCTCGGACCTGCATCTTGGTAAATCGGAACGCTATGCGCGCGCCGGCGGGGCAACCTTGCCACCCTATCAGACGCAAGGCACGCTTTTAAAGCTTGAGTCAGATCTTGACGCCTACCCCGCCAGCACCGTCATCTGCTTGGGCGATAGTTTTGACCACCCGCAAGCACCAAGTGAGTTGGCCAAAGACGACCGTTTGTGGATCAACCGATTGCAGGCCGGCCGCGACTGGATCTGGATTGAGGGCAACCACGACCCTGGCCCTCTGGATATAGGTGGCAGCCACCGCACCACCCTGAGCGTTCATCCGTTGTTTTTTCAACATATCGCTGCGCCAGACCACAACGGGGACATCATGGGCGGCGAAGTGAGCGGGCATTATCACCCCAAAGCTCGGCTGAAAACAGCCGCCCGCACGGTGTCACGCGCCTGCTTTTTATTGGACAGGCAACGACTGATACTGCCTGCCTATGGCACCTACACAGGCGGTTTGCACAGCAATCACAGTCAGTTACAGGCGCTAATGGGCGCCGGGGCTGTGGCCATTTTAACCGGCAAAACCCCCCAAATCATTCCCATGCCCCGATCAGGCACCGACAGATAGTCACACAGTTAGGCTGTCGGGTTCCGGCAGGCCATTTGCCCGCAGACAAGCCGTCAGGGTATTGGCCAGCAAACACGCGATCGTCATCGGGCCTACGCCACCAGGAACCGGGGTAATTGCGCCCGCGACCGCGGCCGCACTGGCGTAATCCACATCCCCCACAAGACGGGTGCCACCCTCGGGTTTTTCGATCCGGTTGATCCCCACATCAATTACCGTAGCGCCGGGTTTGATCCAGTCGCCCGGCACCATCTCGGCCCGCCCGACCGCAGCAACCACGATATCGGCGCGACCAACCACCTCTGGCAGATTTTTGGTTCTGGAATGGGCAATCGTCACCGAACAACTGTCACCTAACAATAACTGCGCCATCGGTTTGCCAACAATATTTGAACGTCCGATCACCACCGCATCCAGTCCCGATAACGATCCGTGGTGATCTCGGAGCATCATAAGACAGCCCAACGGCGTGCAGGGCACCATTGATTTTTGCCCCGTTCCTAACAGCCCAACGTTTGAGATATGAAACCCGTCAACATCCTTGGCGGGATCAATGCTATTGATCACCAGATCTTCGTCCAGATGTTTGGGCAGCGGCAATTGCACTAAAATACCGTGTACCGCAGGATCAGAATTAAGGGTGGCAATCAAATCCAGCAGATCGGCCTCAGAGGTATCAATCTCAAGCTTGTGCTCGAACGAATTCATGCCCACCTCGACGGTCTGTTTGCCTTTCGAGCGCACATAGACCTGACTGGCAGGATCTTCACCAACCAAGACAACCGCCAAACCCGGAGTAATCGCGTGGTCCGCCGTCAAAGCCGCAACCTGTGTGGCCACCTTGCCGCGCAACGTTACAGCAAAGGCCTTGCCATCGATAACCTGTGCAGTCATGTTTTCACCTCTTTTAAAATTTTATTGATGCAACACCAGAGCGGCGCAACTTCTTCACCCATTTTCATCACGCTGTGCAGGAAATTTTATACCTGTTCCCAGCGACCTTGGCCCAGCGAATGCTATCAAAATACCGGGTGCGGCCTAGCACAAGCCGCACCCGGGAAATCAACTGTATCTCACATCAGAACAAGCCTTCAATGTCACCGCTTTCATTGAGCATGATCTGTTCTGAAGCCGGCACCCTCGGCAACCCTGGCATGGTCATGATTTCACCGCAGATGACCACGACAAAGCCAGCTCCAGCGCTCAGGCGCACTTCTCGAACCGGCACGGAATGTCCGGTTGGCGCGCCGCGACGATTGGGGTCTGTGGTAAAGCTGTATTGGGTTTTGGCCATACAGACCGGCAAGTGACCATAGCCCGCCTCTTCCCATTCTTTGAGCTGGTTGCGGATTTTGCCATCTGCCAGTACTTCGTCCGCGCGATAAATACGTTTGGCGACCGTTTCAATTTTTTCAAATAAGCTAAGCTCATCACCATAAAGTGGTGCGAAATTAGCCATATCCGCGTCGGCGATTTCCGCCACGCGCGTCGCCAATTCAACCGTACCTTCGGACCCCTTTTCCCAGTGTTGGCACAAGATTGCTTCCGCCCCCTGCCCGGCCACATAGTCTTTGACGGCTTGCACCTCGGCGTCAGTGTCGGTGACAAAATGATTGATCGCCACCACTACCGGCACGCCAAAGGATTTCACGTTTTCAATATGCCGCCCCAGATTTGGGCAGCCTGCCACGACCGCGTCTACATTCTCCGGCCCCAGATCAGCCTTTGCCACGCCACCGTTCATTTTCATCGCCCGCACCGTGGCGACAACCACAACAACTGCAGGCGCCAATCCCGCTTTGCGGCATTTAATATTCATGAATTTTTCTGCGCCAAGATCGGCACCAAACCCAGCCTCAGTGACAACATAGTCGGATATCTTCAACGCCGTTGACGTCGCAATCACTGAATTACACCCATGCGCGATATTGGCAAACGGGCCACCATGAACGAAGGCAGGATTGTTCTCAAGCGTCTGCACCAAATTGGGTTGCATTGCATCTTTCAACAGGACCGTCATTGCACCATCTCCCTTGATGTCACGGCAATAAATCGGCGTTTTATCACGGCGAGAGGCGACAATAATATCGCCCAGACGCTTTTGTAGATCTTTTAGACTAACGGACAGGCACAATATCGCCATAACCTCGGATGCCACCGTAATGTCAAAGCCAGTCTGACGTGGGAAACCGTTGGCGACCCCGCCAAGGCTGGTCACCGTATCGCGCAGGGCGCGGTCGTTCATATCCATCACCCGACGCCACACAACGCGCCGCTCATCGATTTCCAACGAATTGCCCCAATAGATATGGTTGTCGATCATCGCCGAAAGAAGATTATGCGCCGAGGTGATGGCGTGAAAATCACCAGTGAAATGCAGGTTCATTTCCTCCATTGGCACCACTTGCGCATAGCCGCCACCCGCAGCGCCGCCCTTCATGCCAAAGCAAGGCCCCAAAGACGCCTCACGAATGCATACGGATGTTTTTTTACCGATTCGGTTTAGACCGTCACCCAATCCTACTGTGGTTGTCGTCTTGCCCTCGCCCGCCGGGGTTGGGTTGATCGCCGTCACCAAAATTAGTTTACCATCAGCGTTTCCCTGCACCGAGTCGATGAACCCTTGGCTCACTTTGGCCTTGTCATGACCATAGGGCAAAAGATGCTCGCTGTTTATGCCCAGCTTGGCGCCAATCTCTTGGATAGGCCGTTTCACAGCCTCGCGCGCAATCTCAATATCACTCTTATAGCCCATTATTTCTTTCCCCGTCCTAAAGACTCAACGACACCGTTGTCACGGGGCGGTATACGCCCGCTTTTAAGGTTTGGAACTTGCAATTCCGACATATGCCCATCTTGTTGCGGCGAGATCCCATTCTCCGTGTCGGATCGGAAACTTATCTTGCTACGTTTTTGCGCTGGCAAGACCGGCCCAAACTGGTTGATCGGGAATGTGTAAGCGCAGCTGATCCCCAAGTACAAGCACCCCCTCGCGCTCCACCCAAGCTGTTACACCGCGACGGCCTTTTGCAGATTTCATAAAAGCTTTGCCGTGGCCGGGCTGCGCATTTTCAATCACCCGCGCCGGCAGGTTGCACGGGCGGTTTTCCATATCGACCACCAAGGTTGTTCCATTTGTCGCCTGCAACCGCGACCCAGGCGGCACATGGGAAAAGTCAAAGATGCCAGACAATACCAATGTGGCCCCCAACCAAGCAGGATCCAGCGCCTCAAGGCCGATCTTTGCAGCAATTTCCTGCAGATCCTCAGCTGCGACAATAGACAGTTGCCGCACATTCCGAATCTCTGTCCCGCGCAAGTGCAGGGACGTCACCCGAGAGCAAGACGGTCGGGTCAAACCGGAATGGCTGTCGCCTTCAGGACCCGAGAACCACATCATCAGCTCAGTTTGCGGCACCGCACAAAGATCGGATTGACGATCTGGCACCAAGCCCAGCCATGTCACTTCGGCAGAGAATTCCGTTGGTATCAGCGCTGGCATGGTAATCCTCCGTCAAATGCTTGGCGAAACCTACTATAGCCGACCACAAACGCAAAGCCCTGCGCAAAAACAAAACCCCAGACGTTGGTCCAGGGTTTTGCTTAAGACATATACAGCTAATATTTAGGCTGTGGGTTCAGGCTCAAGGCCGCTGTCATCCACAGGCTTGATACGCGGCTTGGTTTTAGGGATGGCCGTGACACTTGCAGCGGTTCCAGAGGTATCCGAGTTGTCATCATCCGGGCCGGCCTGTGGTGGATCGCCCTTCATGACGCGCTTAATCTCATCGCCCGTCAGCGTTTCATATTCAAGCAATCCCTGCGCCAAACGGTCCCATTCTTCGGTTTTGTCGGTCAAAATTTCAAAGGCCTTGTCATAAGCCTCAGCGATAAACCGCTTCACCTCATCTTCGATCAGCTCTTTGGTATTGGCAGAAACGGACAGGCCCGCAGTGCTGCCAGAATATCCGTCATGAGCCTCCGAGTAATCTATATTTCCAACCTTATCCGACATGCCCCAGCGCAGAACCATCGCCCGCGCCAGACCCGAGGCTTGCTGTATATCCCCCGCCGGGCCGTTCGAGACGTTTTCAGGTCCATATTTAATAATTTCGGCGGCTTTACCCGCCATTGTCATGGCCATCTTCTCTTCGCACTCAGATTTTTGCCAGTTCAAACGATCAATCTCGGGCAATGAGACCACCATACCAAGTGCACCACCGCGCGGAATGATTGTCGCCTTATAAACCGGATCACATTGCGGCAGTTCAATGCCAACGATTGCGTGACCCGCCTCGTGATAGGCGGTCTTTTCCTTTTGCGAGGCCGTCAGAACCATCGAGCGGCGCTCAGCCCCCATCATCACCTTGTCTTTGGCGTACTCAAATTCATCCATCGTAACAAAGCGACGCCCAACGCGGGCCGCATGCAGCGCCGCCTCATTGACAAGGTTGGCCAGATCAGCACCTGAGAACCCCGGGGTGCCGCGCGCGATGATACGCAGATCCACATCAGGACCCAACGGCGTCTTACGCGCATGTACGTTGAGAATTTTCTCGCGACCTTTGATGTCGGGGTTTGGCACTGTGACCTGACGGTCAAACCTACCCGGCCGCAACAGAGCCGGATCCAGCACATCACGCCGGTTTGTTGCTGCCAGAATGATCACACCCTCGTTGGCTTCAAATCCGTCCATCTCGACCAAAAGCTGGTTCAACGTCTGTTCACGCTCATCGTTACCCCCGCCATAGCCGGCCCCGCGATTGCGGCCGACAGCGTCAATCTCGTCGATAAACACAATGCAGGGCGCATTCTTTTTGGCCTGCTCGAACATATCGCGTACGCGGCTTGCGCCAACGCCGACAAACATTTCGACAAAATCCGATCCAGAGATAGTAAAGAACGGCACACCGGCCTCACCGGCAATCGCGCGCGCCAGAAGAGTTTTACCAGTACCAGGAGGGCCCACCAGCAAAGCACCTTTCGGTATTTTACCACCCAAACGGCTGAATTTTTGTGGGTTGCGCAAAAACTCAACAATCTCTTCAAGTTCTTCTTTTGCCTCGTCAATGCCCGCGACATCGTCAAACGTCACACGACCCTGCTTTTTTGTCAGCATTTTGGCTTTTGATTTGCCAAAGCCCATCGCACCGCCACGGCCACCACCTTGCATCCGGTTCATGAAATAGACCCAGACGCCGATTAGTAACAAAAACGGCAAGAGCGACAGAATAAATGTTTGAAATCCTGATTGCTGCTGCTGTTCAGCGCGCAGTGACACGTTGTTGTCGATCAACAACTGGGTGATCTGCGCATCACTAGGTTTGATCACCGAATAGGTTTGACCATCATTACCAAGAAAGCGGATTTGCTCACCATCGAGTGTGACAGCATTTACCTCATCGCTCTCAACGGAGCGCACAAAATCAGAATAACTGACCTCGTTACTCTGCGACACGGTTGAGGATCCACCGGTGAACATGTTGAACAAAGCCAGTACCAGTAAAAACAGTACCACCCAAAAAGCTATATTGCGTGCATTCCCCAAGGAAAGTCCCCCAATTATCGTTAGGACGCGTGAGTATCACATTCGCCTAGTGAGTTAAATAGAGACGAATTTGCCATGTTCAATGCTCAATCAACAACGATGTGAAGCTTGACGGTTGAATTTGCTGTTCATAAGCTGGTCCAAATCCGGCAGATTGACACGCGATCAGCTGATTATCTCTAAAAATGCCTGGTTTTGATAGGATAATAGCATAATTTGGCCGGTTTTGCCATGCTGTGCCAATTTGTTGCACGCCTTCCGGCCCCAAGGGCCGAATTTCTGTGCCATCGATTTTTGGGCCAGTTATCTGCCAGCGCCCGTCCCAAAATCCACGATTGCCGACAATATGTCGCGTATCCCGCACCGCTTGGTATTCGCGGGTAATTCTAAGCTGTGTGCCATGAACGCGAATCAATCCACCGTGTAGAGCACCATTTTTACCCACCAGCGCCGCTTGCAAAGCGTTTTCTAGCACGTTCAGGCGCGGCCGGTACGCGTTTGAAGACACCCAGCACAATGCTGCAGCCAGCAAGCGCAATTGGGTCTCTTCCTCAATTTCACCCAGAGCTTCGAGATCAAACACAACGTCCCCATCGTCTTGATGGGCTATCTGCTCGGCCACAGCCACCGCGCGGCGTGATAGGGCAGTCCGGGCACGACGCAAACGTTTGGCGGTATCTGCCAACCCCTTCTGATAGAGACCTACGGCCTCTAGATCAGGCATAAATTGTCGCATACGCACGCGTTCATAGTGGTCATCTTGATTTGAGGGATCATCCACCCACGACGCGCCTATCTTGGTCAAATGCGCCCTTAAGTTGGCACGTGACACCGCCAGCAAAGGACGCAAAACATGCAGCGATCCGGATGCGTGAAGCCCAGAACTTGACGCTGACAGATTCTCATTTTCCGAAACAGTGACAAGATGCACTGGTGCGATGCCTGACAGCCCATCCACACCCGATCCGCGCCGCAACCGCATTAAAAACGTCTCGGCCTGATCATCCAGCGTGTGGCCCATTAAGACGTAGCGTATCTCTCTGCGCCAGCCGTTGATCAAATCCAACCGCGCCCTGCGTGCAGCATCCGGCAAATTACCTTGGCCGTTCCACCCCTGCCACAGCAAGGTTGTATGGGTCAGGCCAAGATCCTGCGAAACCTCCTTGACCAACGCAGCCTCTGCGCCGCTCTCACGCCGCAATTGGTGATCGATGGTCACAACGGATAATTCAACCTGCCACAAGCGCGCCCAATCCGCTGCCAGATAAAGCAGGGCCATGCTGTCACCGCCACCAGAGACCGCAAGTGCCATTTTTTGAGGCAAATCTACGCCCAGCATAGACATCATAGTCGCGGCAAAACCGGTCTTGAGACAAGGAGTTTGCGTCACGAACAGTTCAGGGTTTGCATCATCGATTGCGCCTGCGCGACCTGCTCGGATTGCGGAAATTTCAAAGTGACCTCTCCAAGCGTTCTGCACGCTGCTTTGGACTGTTTCAAACCGTCAAGCGCCAATCCGAGGCGCAAAAGCGCCTCGGGGGCGACAGAGGCATGAGGGTGCCGACTATAGCTATCCAAATAAGAGCGTGCCGCAGCCCTCACATCTCCCAGAGACTCAAGCGCCTTGCCTCGCAAAACAAAAGCCTGCGGGTTCAGCGGTCCACCGGGATAGCTCGAAACAAATTTTGCAAACAATGCAGAGGCCTGCGCGTAATCTTCTTGTTCAAGAGCCTGCGACGCACGGCTGAAATCAGCCTGCTCACCAACCGCCATCTGCAGACCCACAGCATTTGGCTTTACTTCGCTCTCGACAGCTTGGCTTGAGGTGTCCCCGCCCAAAGTCGAAATTTCGCCCAACTGAGAGACATCTCCGCCTTCAAGATCAACAAGTCTGAACTCCAAATCACCAATACGGTTTGTGCCATCGACAACGATCTGATTGATCCGATACTCAAGCTCTTCGGTTTTTGATGTCAGGTATCTCAGCACCTGTTCAACCGAGTCTACACGCCCAAGCAACGTATCCCCCGCGACAAGACCGTCAGGCTTATCCGTCGGGATCAATTCGCGCCTGAGTTTGCTAATCTCGACATGCACAGCCGTCAGGCTCTGCCTGATATCTGCCAAAGTCTCGGTTCGCTCGTCAGACGCCAAACTCATAGCAGAAAAAGACCAAATCACCAAAAAAATCCATGCCCTACGCATTCTATTACCTTTCGTTTAGCCTGCCAAAGCTCCCGAAACCCGTGTCACTGCGCGGCGGTTCTGAGAATAACAGCTTTCCTGACTACACACTTCCAAGGGGCGTTCCTTGCCGAAACTCACAATTTGCAACTGGTCAGCCGGCACACTTCGGGACACCAGATAATTGCGCACTGCGCTTGCCCGGCGTGCGCCAAGTGCCAAATTGTACGCCCGCGTTCCCTGCTCGTCTGCATGACCTTCGATCAACACTTCCGAGCGCGCATTTTCTATCAGCCACTCGGCCTGCACATCCAACATAGCCTGTGCCTGCTGTGTCAGGCTCGATTGATCCACCGGGAAAAATACGCTGTCACCGATGCTGCTTTGGAAATACCCAATAGAGCCTGGCTCCATATTACCGCCTTGACCAAAGCTCCCGTCGCCAGACAAACCGACGCGATCTTCTTTATCAAGTAAACCGCCGCCACCGGTACACCCGGACAGGACCAACCCAACGACCAAAGCACTCACAATTATTTTCATTTTCATCCCGCAGCCCCGCTCAAAAATTTTATCATTATCTAAAGTCTATAGCACAAAATACAAAGGACATGAAAGTAACTCCTATCGCCTTGTTTACTTTCCCAGAGGCGACCAAGACGGATCCGATGCACCATGCGGTGTGCGCAAAGGTTTGAGGTTCCGTCCCGAAACATCTATGGAATACAGCCCAGACGACCCCTGTGCACCACGGGTTTCCCGCGTAAACATAATCACCCGTCCATTTGGTGACCAAGTGGGCCCCTCATCCAAAAACGAGGCCGTCAAA
>Ga0115569_10004458_pt1 | contig 10112 bp, 7 predicted proteins | sample COGITO_mtgs_1205_2_FD_87295 | JGI IMG/M metagenome (GOLD analysis project Ga0115569, IMG submission 87295) | Pelagic marine microbial communities from North Sea - COGITO_mtgs_120503 | ecosystem: Environmental > Aquatic > Marine > Epipelagic | place: Germany:Helgoland, sampling site Kabeltonne...
ATTTAAATCTCCATCCTTAGATAAATTCATTTCTAACTTCGTTGCTGAATTAAATACTTTATCGCTTGTTGCATCAGAGGGTACATTTTTTTCAGTAATAGATGCAAGTAAAACCAAATCATCTTTTGCTACTACTTTTATAACATGAAAACCAAAATCAGTTTCAACAACTCCAGTAGAGCCAACTCTTTTGGAAAAGATAAAATCATTAAAAGGCTTAACCATACTACCTTCTTGAACAAAACCTAAATCGCCTCCACTAGATTTTGATGGACCATCAGAAAATTCAAAAGCTAACTCAGTAAAACTTTTTGGAGATTTTCTAATTTTTCTTAAAATATTATTAGCTTCTTTTTTAGCTTCGGTTTTAGATCTTGAAACATTAGGATTGGCATTTTTAGAGCCTTCATATGCTACAAGAATATGGCTAGATCTTACAGATCCACCTATTTTTTTATCCAACATTCTAGAGATTTTAAAATACTCTCCGTCAAGGTAAGGGCCATAAGTTTGATTGTTGTTTAAATTAAATAACAAGTTTGCATGATCAGCTGGTAGAGATCCTTTTGGTAAATAAATAGAATCAAAACTAGTTTCAGAATATTCATTTATAAACTCTTTAATATTTGTAGCTGTTATTATACTTGGGGTAACCTCCTCTAATTTTGATACCTCATTGAACTCTTTTGACTCTTTTAAAAATTTACTTAATCGGTTTTTTATAGCATTTTCATCTTCTAAGGAAGGTTTTTCCTCAAAAATAACATACTCAATATCGCGAGAAGAGTTCACTTTGAATTCATCTTTATTGTTAGAAATATATTTTTTTAAGTCAGATTTTGAATAAGATATTAATGAATCATCAACAGATGAATAAGGAATTTGAACGTATTCTATATCTACATTGTCATTTTGCAAAGTATATTCAAATTTTCCATCTGATTGCGTATAATTAACCCCAGCGTTAACCAAATTAAAATAAATCTGTTCGTTTGATTGAGATTCAAAAATCTTTTCTTGATTTTTCCATTGCTCATATGCTTCTGGATTTGTTGTCTTTAATTCAATAATTAGAGATTTAAATTTATCTATATCGAACATTCCAGCTTCATTCAAAAATTGCTGATCTGAATTAAAAGTAGGGTTGTTTTTTAAAATATTTTGTAAATGATCTTTACCGGATTGGATTCCAGTAATTTCAAATTGTTGTTTTAAAATTTCAGATCTTAATCTTTGATTCCAAACATTATTTACAGCAATCATTCCTTTTTGATTGTAATTTCTTTCCAAAAAATCAACTTGTTCTCTAAAATCTTCAATTAATATATCTTCGCCGTTAATGACACCAACTGGTTTTTGAGCTTGATAACCTTTACCATCAAAAACACCAGAAATTACAAATGCAAATAATGCTAAACCTATTACAATAATTAAAAAAATAGATTTAGATCGAATTTGTCCTAGAATAGCCATAATATTTTTTTTTGTAGCAAACGAAAATACAATATCCTTAGGAATAAAAAAAAGTTAAACTCTTAAAATTAATCTTCAATAAATAATTCTATAATCCCGATTTTCGAGCTTGATACATCTTTAATTTTAAACATTAAATTATTATAAAATATTTCATCTTCCTTTTCAGGGATTTTCTCATTTATCGAAAAAATAAACCCACCCAAAGTTTCATATTGATCGCTTACAGGTAGATTCAATTTAAATTTTTCATTTAAATAATCAACCCCCAACCTAGCAGATAATCTAAAGTGATTATTACTTAATTTTTTTTCTAAAAATTTTGGAGAATCATGTTCGTCCTCAATTTCACCTACTAACTCTTCAATTATATCTTCAATAGTGATAATTCCCGATGTCCCCCCATATTCATCAATAACAACTGCAATATTTTTTCTTTTTTTAGTGAGAAGATTTAATAAGTCATTAATAAACATCGATTCAGGAACAAATTCAATTGAAGTAATTATAGATTTAAATTTCTTGTAATCATTAAACATGTGCTGAATACTTATATAACCAACGATATTGTCAATATTTTCTTGATGAATTAATATTTTAGAAAGGCCTGTATTGATGAAAATTTCTTTCAATTTTGAAGGAGACACGTACCGATCCACTGAAACTATTTCAGCTCTAGGAATCATTATTTCTCTAGCTCTGACTTCTGAGAACTCCAAAGCTTTTTGAAATATTTGAATTTCTGAATCTATCTGCTCATCCTTTTCGCTACCAATCTCTCGATTAATGTAATCACCCAGCTCATCTTTACTAAATACCATTTTTAATTCATCTTTTTTAGTTTTAAAATATTTATTCAAAACACTATCTGAAATCCAATTGAATACAAAAGTTAGAGGTGAGAATAAGTAATAAAAAATAAAAGCTGGAAAAGAAAAAAATTTAAAAAGTCTATTTGAATAAATTTGAAAAAATACTTTGGGTAAAAATTCAGCAGTTATTAAAATAACAATAGTAGATATCAATGTTTGATAAAAAACATATTTAAAATCAATTGATATATTATTAATAAGTTCAGGAAATAAAATATCAATGATTAATCTACCTGAATAAATACCATATACAACTAAAGCTATATTATTACCAAGCAACATGGTTGCAATAAATTTAGAAGGATTTCTGGTGATTTTTTTTATAAAAAAAGAAACTAAACCTTTTTGTTTTTTTTCTATTTCTAAAAAAATTTTATTTGTTGACACAAAAGCAATTTCCATTCCAGAAAAAAAACCTGAAAACAATACAGAAATAAGAATAACTAAAACTTGATTATCCATTAAATCTATTTCCTTCTATTTTTAAATTTAATTCTGTAGTGTCTTCTGAATAAAAACATTGCAAATGAGAATACAGCCAATATTAAAAATATATTACTTTTTTCAGATGAATTATTACCAAAAAAATATTCAAAAATTGAAATAAAGGAAATTGCTAAGTAAATGTATTCTGAAATTTTTCTATAATTACTCATAAATTAATTAATTATCGTCAACTAAGACTTTACCATCAAGTTCTCCTGTATTAAATATAGTAAATGATCTATTAGCATCTAATCTTGTAGCTACTATGTCGTAATCAATATTTTTAAATGTAAATTTTTCTTCAGTGAACAACCATTCTTGTTCGGGGTCCCAAAACAACTGGTCTGTTTTAAGTTCAGAACCATCATAATTATTAATAATTACGTTCCCTCTCATGTCTACTATATTAGTTTTATTATACATTATTGCATAATTAGAAGTAACAATTGTTTCATTATTTTCTTTGTCAAAAAATGATATTTTAATACCATTTGGAAATTCTGAATAAGGAAAGGTTTTATTTGTAAAATCTTTATTTAAGCTTGAATAAAGAATAGCTTTAACTTTAGCAGAATCAGTATAAATTAATTTTAAATTTTCAGTAATCCCTAAGGGTAATAAATTTTTGCTATTTATTTTTTGTATTTCTTGAAAATTATCTTCGCACGAAAAAAGGAGAATAAATACTAAAAATCTTAAAAAATTCATCAGTTTAATGAAGGTACGGTAACAGATTTACCTATCCAACATTTAAAAGAAATTGTTTTACCACCCATGGCTTCACTAAAAATATCAGTTTTAGACGGTGCTCTTCCTTCATAACTTAAAGCTGTTTTTTTAGCAAGTTTTCTAACTGAGGCATCAACTGAACCTGCTTTTTTGGCTTCTTTGAGAGCCAACCAGTATATAGATCTTTTTTCAAACTGAGTTTTTCCACAGTTATTTGCACTACTAGCATACAAATTAGCTATTAATAAATATGCTCTTCCCATTGAGGGCTGAAAACCTAATGCTTTATTGGCATATGTTCTTGATTTTGAAAACTGACCAGATTTTTTAAACTTAACAGCAATTTTATAAAGTGTTTTTGCTTTTTTCAACTTATCAGACTCTAAATCTATCGATTCATTATAATATTGAATTGCTAATTTAGTGTCGCCTTTTTTATCATTCAAAAGTCCTAAATAGTAAGCAGAATTAGCGGAAGGGTTTAGTTCGTGTAAAGCTTCAACAAGCTCTACAAACAATGGGTCATCAGAACAGTCCTTACTATCCATTCTACTAGCAGCTCGGTTAAGCCAAACTGAATCTGATTTAAATTTATCGAAATTTTTTCTGTACAATGGGATTAAGTTTTCACAAGTAGATTCTTTAGCAATTATAGCATTGAGATTATTTAAATAAGTATTACAAGCTACCATATTAACTTCGTAAACTTTCTTGTTTCTAACTTCTCTTGAAGTTAATGGATCACTGTTATTTTCTTTTTGTAAGAGTTTATCCAATTTAGTTGTATAAGCTCCCATCTCAAACTCAAATTTTTCAGTTAACTCTTCATACTTCTCGAATAATTGTTCAAGTGAGACATTTTCCTCCCCAGATTTGTACAATCTAAAATAAATTTTGAAATAATTATATAAACCTTTTGGAGATTTAAAACTTTTAGAATCTTTATTAAATGCCTGATCATATATTTCAAAAACCTCTCTGTCATTAGCTAATTTATAGTCAATCATAGCTTGTGCTTTAATAGCTAAAATCTTACCAACCTCACTGACACCTCTTTTGTTTTTAGGAAAATATGTTAACCATTCTCCATATAAATCAATTAAATCCTTTTTAAACTTTTCTTTATCATCACCTTGTGAATTTTTAATAAAAGACTTTAACATTCTTTCGCCCAACACGTAAACAGCAGAATTTATATCAGGACATTCACTTTTTAAATCTAACCAGGGTTGGTATGCTTCGTCATAGTTTTTGACCTTTGCATACTCAGCGAAAATTGATAGATTAGATAAGCATTCTTCATCGGGCTGAGAAAATAAATTAAAGGACAATAAGAATGTAAGACTAAAAAATATAATTTTTTTCATAATATTCTATTCTATAATTTTTGTTAGGATCAAAAACGATGCCCAAATTATTAATTGTATTTATTTTTTACAAACCAAAGATCACTTAGAGACATTCCAAGTCTAACACTAAAAAAATTTTCTTGTATTAAACCTGCATTTGTAGTTCCTCTTTTACCTATTTCAAATCCCAAATTAATACTGGAAAATCCTTGAAAAGGAATTCCAAATCCAAAATTAAATCCAACTTCTTTAATTGACTGATTATCTATATGAAGACCAGAATCTTCAACTCTAAAACCTCCCCTGTAAACAAGCCTACTAAAAAAACTAGTAAAAGAATCATATTTAGGAATGTAGAAGCCACCTAAAGAAAATTTAGAACCTTTTTTAAATTCAACATTATCAAGTTCAAACAACTTATTATTTAATCCTCCTCCATCAACTAACTTATACTCAGCTCCTAAAAACCATTTAGTATCAACTCCTAATCCTACTCCAAAAGTTTGAAATTTAGGAACTGTAATTTCTGTTTTTTCCAAATTCATAGCACCTAAATCTATTTGTTCCTCATCACCACCATACTGATTAGTCAGTGAATATGTGGATAAAGTTTGAGTGTTATTAGATCCCAACTCGAACTTCTGACTAGATACATATGTAGCATGTAATGTTAATTTATTTGAAATTTTTTCTCTAAACATAAAAGAATAAACATTATTCAACCCACTCAAAGATGAGTTGCTTTCAAGCCTAGTGGCTAGCTCAACATCTTCTAAAAATCGAGTAGTTATGTGATTTAAATTTCCGAATTCATAATTAGTAGTTAAACCAACACTTATCTTTTTAAAAAGTTTAACTCCAAAAGACAAAAAAGCAGTATTAACACCACCCTCGCCTCTATATCTGTCAATAATGTTTGGAACAACAGTCTCATCCTTACTTTCTAAAAGATAACCTACTGAAGTTTGAGGAATTACTCCAAAAGCAAAAGTAAAGTGCTTTGTTGGTATTGCAACAGCTAAGTAATTAACATTAGAGCTGTTTGAATTTTCATTAGCATTTTCAGACTTAAAGGTTAAATTATCATAAGTTATTCCTAACGAATAATTAACTCTCTTTAATTCGGATAAAGAAGCAGGATTTGTTAAATTTAAATGAATACTATCAGAATAAACACTTAATCCTCCCATTGATCTATTATCAATTGATCCTTTGAAAGTACTGGTACCTACGCCATAAAAAGAATAAGGCGACGAGGTTCCTGATTGTGAAAAATTATTAAAAGTAATAACTGAAAATAAAATTGTAAATAAAAGTTTTTTCATTATTTGATGTTATCCTCTAAAAGATAGTTTAATCCTTTTAGAAGGAAATTTTGATCAGCAAAGATGGTATTTTTTATCTTATTGAGCAAAAAATCAGAATCACCACCTGTTAAAATTATCTTAATGTTTTTGAACCTTTCTTGGTACTGATTAATTAAGCCGTCAATTTCAGAGATAACTCCATTTATAACACCAGAGTTAATGGAACTATCTGTATCATCTCCCAATAATTTATTGTCTAGATTAATTGTTAATAAAGGTAGATTAGAAGTTTCCGAGTTTAAAGATTTGAATCTCATCTGAATTCCAGGTGAAATTCCACCTCCTAAATACTCGTTTTTACTGTTTTTAAAATCGTATGTTATACATGTTCCTACATCAATAATTAATATGTTTTGACCTGGAAAATTAACTGCTGCTGCACTTACAAGTGCTATTCGATCATGACCTAATGTGTTTTTAGTTTTATATAAATTAATGAATGGTAAATCAATAAACTCATTGATAGAAATTAAATTAGAATTGATTTTTAAAAAATCTAAAATATTTTTATCGATAGTTGAAACATTTGATATAATAGAATTATTAATAGTATTATTATTGTATATATCTAAAATATAATCTAAAGATTGATTTGAATAAATAAATTTATTTATCATTACGTTTTTATCAAAAAGCGCAACTTTCAGCGAGGAATTTCCTAAATCTATAACTAAATTCAATTTATTTGTATTTAAGTCCAAAAATAAACAAGATTTATTAAATGATTTTTTGCTTCTCTAATAAAAGAATATATATTTGCTCTTGCAAAAAAAAAGCAATGGTACCTTAGCTCAGTTGGTAGAGCAAAGGACTGAAAATCCTTGTGTCCCTGGTTCGATTCCTGGAGGTACCACAAAAGTCTCTATTTATAGAGACTTTTTGCTTTTACACTGTAATTAAGTAACCAAATTACCCTGATCATCCCACTCTGCTACATCATTTCTTTTTGTCTGGTCCACACATTTAGCTAACCAATCTTGATCGTAAGATAATCCATATTGATCCAATACATCCTGCGGAACACCATCCCATACATTTGGAGTATTCCCTTTGTATCCTAATTCTTTAATTCCAACTTTTGAAGTATAATAACCTGTCATTGTTAAATTTCTAAACAAGGTAAACCATTTAATATCATCAGTTTGTTCTGAGCTGGATAAATTAGGGTCTGGATAAGCCATTAAATCCAATATTGATTTTTGTTGATTTTCGTCACAATCAACAAATACTTTTTTAAATTTTTTATTAGAATGTTGATTTAAGGAAGCTAGACCGTCTTTTAAAGGAGCTTCATAGCTTGGTATATCTTTAGCCATAAACTCAATTAGTTCAGGCACTTCTGCGTCATTTATTGATCCAAATTCATTTGGAGGAAGTATTAAATTACTAATCTCAGAAATTAATTTCATTTGATTGTTAGTAAAACACTTTTTTGAAAAAAGTAATTTATCATACTCCTTTTCCTCAGGAGTTCTTCCATAATTAAACTTTTTTAAAGAATTAGCTACGGTTTCGCTATCAACACCAGACACGCAACCTTCTAATAAAACACCTACACCAATAGAGCCAAATACCAATGATTTTAAACTATCTCTTCTGTTCATGATTTAGAAATTTTGTTTTTTAAACTGATCTACAATGTAATCCGAAGTTCTCCATGCTAATGCCATAATAGTCCAAGTTGGGTTCTTATCTGCTTGAGAGACAAAAGGGCCAGCATCCACTACAAATACATTTGAAACATCATGTAATTGTTCAAATTCATTAACAACAGATGTTTTTGGGTCACTACCCATTCTGGTTGTACCAACTTCATGAATAATTTCTCCAGGTTTTGTAAGTCCATAATTTCTGTCCTTACCAGGTTTATCGCCTAATGCAATACCTCCCATATTATGAATAATTTCTTCAAAAGTATCTTGCATGTGTTTAGCCTGATTTACTTCGTGATTAGACCACTTATAATTAAATCTTAAAATTGGAACACCGAACTCATCTACTTTATCAGGATCAATTTCACAATAATTACTTTCCATTGCAATTGATTCCCCCCTTCCATCCATTCCTAAAACGGTTCCGTAATATTTTCTCATGTCAGTTCTTAACATGTCACCATAACCACCAACTTTAATTCCAAAAAATTTATTTAAATCGTTGACATTGAATCCTGATCCATATGAGGGAGATCCCATACCTCCCCAAACTTCTATATGGTATCCTCTTGGAAAATTCAAGTTTTTATTATCTAACCACCATGGAGAATAAACGTGCATTCCACCAACTCCGTCTTCATTATAAATTTTTCTATTTACAAGTTCAGGCAAAAAAGCCATTCTCCCTCCGCCTGTTGAATCATGTAAATATTTACCAACAACGTCACTACTATTGCCTAATCCGTTAGGATGCTGCTTACTTTTAGAGTTTAATAAAATTCGAGCGCTACTACAAGCCGAAGCCGCTAAAACAACTACTTTGGCTTTTAATTTATATTCAGTTCTATCTTCTTTATTAATAAATGAAACTCCAGTTGCCTTACCTTCTTCATTGGTTGTAACTGTTCTAACCATTGAATTTACATATAAGTCTATTTGACCTCCATTATCTTGAGCTGGAAAAATTAAACATGAACCTGAGGAAAAATCCGCATAAACTGAGCAACTTCTTGCACACTGTCGACAATAGAAACAAACACCTCTTTCATTGTTAATTCTTTTAGTTAAAACAGAAAGTCGTGAAGGCATTACTTTTACACTACTTTTTCTGGCTCCTTTAATATAGAAAAGTTCATGAAGCCTTGGTTTTGGAGGAGGAAGAAAAAATCCATCTGGATCGTTATATAAATTTTCTTTACTTCCAAAAACACCAATTAGTTTATCTACTTTATCATAATAAGGTTTAATATCATCATATCCTATAGGCCAATCTTCGCCCAATCCATCTATTGATTTCTTTTTAAAATCTTCAGGACCAAATCTTAATGAAATTCTTCCCCAATGATTTGTTCTACCACCCAACATTCTAGATCTAAACCATCTAAATTCAGTATCACCCTTTTGAGAATAAGGTTCTCCTTCAATGTCCCAACCACCGTAAGCTTGATCAAAATCACCAAAGGGTCGAGTAGTACCCGCACCTCTTCTTGGTGAATCATAAGCCCACTTCATTTGTGTCATTTGATCTGGATTTGCAGGGTCATAAAATGGACCAGCTTCAACAATAGCTATTTTCAATCCTGCTTCCGATAAAATTTTAGAAGCCATTCCACCTCCGGCACCAGATCCTACGATTATTACATCGTATTCTTTTAAATTTTCTTTGATTTGCATATTAACTATTAAAGTTCTAAAATTTTAATATTTCTAAATGAGATTACACCTGGATGATCTTGTATACTTATTCTTCCCGTTTTAAATTTTCCAAAATCACAATTCTGCCAAGGTTTCTGATCACAATTATTAAATTTAGTTGGCTCAACCATAGCATCCCATTCATCACCGCTCAATGGGAATTCTACAATTTTTGTGCCATTATGAATAACTGTTCCTTTGTTAATATTATGATCAATAGTAATATCATAAGTGTTCCATTCCCCAGCAGGATTTGTAACCCATTCTGAAGGAGCTACCATTCCATACAATGCACCTGCTTGTATAAGAGGGGGATCAGGATTTGCAGGATCTAAAATTTGAATTTCTGGGCCAGTAACAAATGGAAATTCATACTTCTCATCCTCTTTTACTCCCCAAAAGAATCCACTATTCGAACCTGGACTAACTTTCCATTCTAAATGAATTTTAAAGCTAGTATACTCTTTATCACTGACTAAACTTTTATCG
>Ga0115569_10004463_pt1 | contig 10107 bp, 5 predicted proteins | sample COGITO_mtgs_1205_2_FD_87295 | JGI IMG/M metagenome (GOLD analysis project Ga0115569, IMG submission 87295) | Pelagic marine microbial communities from North Sea - COGITO_mtgs_120503 | ecosystem: Environmental > Aquatic > Marine > Epipelagic | place: Germany:Helgoland, sampling site Kabeltonne...
CATCGATCGAGACAGTTTCTTGTTTCTCCACAAATCCGTGTGCTTGCTCTCTCTTATTAATAATAGCTTTGTACATATGTAATCGGAAGAAGAAGAAGAAGAAGAAGAAGAGTACTACTAATATTATTATTATTATTATTCAAAACGTCACTCTATTGAATCCAAACGCGAAGAAGACGAGAGACTGCGCGATGAGAAACAAAGAGTAATGGACGAGCTGGTGTTGGAGTATTCCGTAGACGCCGCAAAAAAGGAAGAAAGATCCCATCGAGAGCTCTTTGAAATAGATTTTTCTGCGCGCTTTAGGCGTCGTCGACGTCGACGACGACGACGAGAACATGTTGCCCAATTTTTTCGTAACCACCCATTCGTGCGCGTCGGACAACTCGAACAAGCCGGATATCATGGCTGACAGTTTCACGACACACATCGCGTTTTCAAACAGAACAAACGCGACTGATGTTTTCCAACCTTCTTTGGTGAACACGACAGTACTCATCGTCACGAGAACTGGAGTGTAAACTAACGCCCAAAATGGGATTGGTATTTCCGGGCTTATCGCGCACAAAGGCACAAGAAGACAGTAAAGGAAGAAACTGACGATGTGCGCTGCAAACATTCTCGCACCAAAGAAAAACACGATCAAATAGACTTTTTTTGCCAACGAGACGCCGTTGGACTCTAAAATCGTTTTTGTCGCTTTCCTCCACAGTTGCATCGGGCCGCAGCTCCAGCGGTGTTGTTGCTTTCGATAGGCGTCGTATTCAGCCGGAATCTCGTTATCGCACGTGATATCGTTCAAGAAAATAAACTTCCACCCTCTTAAATACGCGCGTAAACTCAAATCCATATCCTCCACGGTCGTGCGAAAGTTCCAACCGCCGGCGTCGACGATACATTTTCTCCTCCAAACGCCAGCCGTGCCGTTAAAGTTGAAGAATAATCCGGCGGAGCATCGCGCGTACTGTTCGCAAAGCATGTGGTACGACAAGGAAATTTCTTGGACTCTGGTCAAAACGGTTTCTTTCGCGTTCGTAAACGTCCATCGCGTCTGAACGAAACCGACGTCTTCGTTTTCCATCAACCAAGGGACGGTATTGAACAGAAAATCGCTATCAGGATCAAAGTCCGCATCAAAAACAGCGACGTAATCGTAGTTTTCAATCAAATCCATGGCGTCTAACATCGAACCAGCTTTATAACCTTTCCTGTTTTCTCGGCACACGTATTGGATGTTGACGCCTCGACTCATCCATCGATGCACCGCGCTTTGCGCAATCTCTCGAGCCTCCAACTCCGTGGAGTCGTCTAAAACTTGCACCATGAAGTGCTCTCTTGGCCATTTCATGCGACACGCGGCGTTGATGATATCTTCGCAACAGGCGGTTTCGTTAAACATTGGGAGTTGGACGACGACGTTTGGGATGGTTGAATAATACTCCGCGCCCGGCGGCAAAAACGACGAATGTGAACTTTGTTGCATTTCCTCCATCGAATACGACGGCACTCGTTTCCCGCTCGGCCGCTTAAATCTGTCCAAATAGTCTTTTCTCGACAAATACTTCCAATAAAACGCGACGTATAAATGAAACGCCCGATCTGCCGCGACTAAAGCGGATAAGAACGCCGTAAATCCAACGATAACTTTCAACACGGGATTAAAAAACGCGACGCGTATATCGTCCGCGGTCACCAACGCCCAGTAAAAAGATTCCGAGGAGATGGACGGAAACGACGATACTGATGCCTTCTCAATCTCCTCATCACCTCTCTCACCACCACTTGCGAGCAACGAAAACGCGGACATCCCCCTCGCGCGCGGATGGCCGCCAAAAATCACCTCCATCCGGTGCAAAACCACCACCAAACAAAACACGAAAACGCACAAAATGAAGCACGTCGTCGAGAGCGGCGATTTCTTCTTTTTCTGCGTTCTCGCGTGGTATAAAGATCGCGGGGATTTGCAATCGTACCGCGGAGAGAGCAAGACCCCCGAGGAGGATGCCGAGGTCCCCGTCAGCGGCGTGCTTTGGCTTCGAAACATTTTCTCTTTACGCTCTCGCCTTTTTCTTCAAAAACAACGCAAACAGTTTGTTCTTCGCGCTGCTCGTTCTCGACGACGACGACGACGAGAGAATGCTCGCAAAACACCACAACGCGGGAAAGAACGAACGAACGACGAGTCTGAGACGATGATCGTATCGCTCTCGCGCTCGTCGTTCTCTTAGAAGAGAGAGAAGAAGATGTGACGAGAAAAATGTGAGAAAATCCTTCCTCTCGTATTTTTTTTTGTAAAACAACGAGGTTTCGTCTCGGATGTACTAATAAAGATGTCGATTGTGAATGTGTAGTTTCATGTATATACATCACGATTCTGAGGTGCTACTGATGACATCTCTCTCTCTCTTTCTCTCGCTCATTCTCTCTCTCTTCTACATCGGAATCAAATCTTTGGACAAATACTTCATGAACCCGAACGCTTTGAACCGCCGCTCGCCGATGAGTTTGAACAACTTGTCGTCGCTAATCACGAACTGTTTATTCTCTGGATCCTTCAAATTCTTCTCCTTAAAGTATGCCCACATCTGGCTCGTCAACTGCGCGCGAGTTATGGTCTCTTGCCCGTTTAAAAAAGTTTTCAACTTTTCCGAACACTTGTACGGTTTCTTAAACCCGCTGTTTTCGCTCCTCTCTTTTTTCTCCTTCTCGGCTTTCGCCTTCAATTTGTTCAATTCCGTATCGCTCATCGGCACGTACTTCTCCATCTCCTTTTCGTATCGCTTCTTATCTTTCTCCGCCATTTCGTTGTACATCTCCTTCCCTTTCTCGCTTAAATTTTGCCACCTTTGCCCCAACTTCTTCCCGCATTCGCCGAACGAAATCCCCGGAAACTCTTTCACGATTTTCTCGCGGTTGTGCGACACGAAGCACATGTACGGGCCTTGCGGACCTTTCGGTTTGTTCGGATCTTTCATTTCCTTTGTCGAAGACGTCGTAGATTTACCACCCGATCCCGTCCTCTTTTGTTGTTTCTTCTTCGAAGGGTTCGTATCGCCCCTCGTCGTTCGTTTCGCGCTGTGGTAATGCGTACCTCTCTCCGCGTCCGAAACGTCTTCTTCATCCTCTTCGGACTCTTCCTCTTCCTCCTCCGAATCTGCTTCTTTTAATTCTTTCTCTTTCTCTTCCTCCTCCCTCTTGAGGATCATTTCCGTGCTCGTCCACGGTTCTCCACGTTTCGCTTTCGCGTGTCCGAAGTGGCTCTCGTCCAAGTGCGCTTGCACCATCGCCCTGATGAATTTTTTCTTCGTTTGTTTAATCAATCCATCCCGTCCTTCCCCGTTGGACAGTTTCGATTCCAATTCCTCGACGATGGATGCGATGGTGAGTAAATCTAAGTTTAAATCTTTCTTGGAGAAAATTTCGGCGAGAGATTTCGCGATGGCGAGTTCCAGAGGGTCGTTTTTTAGCGTCATTATTCGAAGCTTTCTTTTGATGCGCTAAATGCGCTCGTTTGTGATGCGTTTACAGAGCGTATTGAGAGCGTTTTGTGGGGGAATGTGCTTCATTAATTGACCAAAACATGTTCGTGCATTTTCCACCGCAACAAAGTGTGTTTGTTGTTCCAACTCAGAACGCTTCGAGAAGACAAAGAGGAGGAAAAGGAGGAGGTTTTGTCGTCGCCGCTGCTGCTCCCGACTCGTATCGATTCTCCGGATGTTCTTCTGCTCGTCCTTTTCGCGCGAGGAGGAGGAGTTCTTCTTCTTCTTCTTCTTCTTCTTCTTTGCAAAATTTCATCGGGCTGGCGGCGACGGCTTCAAATGACATCGTCAGAGCTGATGAAGAAGAAGAAGACGATGAAGCGCTGATCGATTTACTCCTCTCGAAGAAGAAGAAAAAGGGAACAACAAAAACAACAACAATTGAGGAAAGAAGAGGAGGAAATGGAGGAGGAGGAGACACGACGAGTTCGAATGAATTTGAAAAGTGCGTGGACGAGAACTTGACGAAGTTGACGACGCTGTTTTTCGACCGACTGTTGACGAGGATAGAAGAGAAAATGGCGAACGGGGATAAAAAAGAAGCGGAGGAGTTGGACGAGTTAGCGCAGAGTGCTCTGGTGGTGGTCGAGTCGAGAGCGACGTTTGAACGCGCCAGCGAGGTTGGGTTCCCGGAGACTTTGCGGGATTCGATAGCAGCGCACGAAGCGACGCTGAAGAAACAGTTGGCGGATGGAAGCGGCGGCGAGAGTAGCAAAGACGATAATACGTTGGAAACGTATTCGATTGAAACACAAGTTAAACAACGCTGGGCGGCGTTGACGAAAGCGATGGAAGAAACTGGAACAGAGAATGCGCTCTCGCAGAAAATGATGAATCGAGAGCGGGCGAAATCGAGCGCGACTGAACTCATCGGACGCGCAAAATTAAACACCGAAGAAGCTAAAACGCTCTTTACGACCGCGGTGCCTCCGGAAAGGAGAATTATAGAGTTTTTGTTGGAGTATGAACCTGGACCGGAGCGGTCTCAGCTTTTAACCGACGCGTTGACGCCTCCGGACGAGGAGGATTTGAAGGAAATGGAAGAGAACGAAGAGGTGGAGGTGGTGAGCACAACCCCGGCGAAACTTTCGTGCGCTTTGGAGGTGTACTTGAAGGAAGTGATTGATAATAGCAGTAAGAGTAGTAGTAGTAATAATAGTAGCGGTAGTGACAGCGCGGTTGGTGACGACGATGACAAAGTGATGCGCGTGCGTGCGCTCGCGGAGGAAGTAAAAGAAAGATTGTAGTAAAGTTGAAAATTTTGTATTGCAAAAGATGTATTTCTTGTGTGTTTGTCAAATGTTGTCATCATCTGACTTCTAAATTAATTTGCGGCGATTCCATGGAGAACGGAATCGACGACAAAGGAACAACAGAAGTATCAACGATACTAGCACTGCTATTCTTCCTCGAACCATCACCTCTTCCTCTGTTTGCTTTCCTCTCGAGCGCGCGTAAAAGCTTCCCGACCACGTCTAATTTGTTTATATCCGAACCGCCGCCAAAGCTTTGCTTCGCGAGCAAAAAGCCTACAAGCATTGGGACCACGAAGGTTTTCATCGCCATTCCTAATTCTTTTCGCATTCTAAATCCGACTTGTTTCTCGTGAACGACGTCTTCGAGCATGTCTTGGTCTCTTCGATTAAAGCCACCGGAATCTTGTTCGATAAACTTCGTCTCTCGAACTCGTTGAAACGCGCGGAACCCGCGAATCATAGGCTTCACGACGGACCACATACCGTGTCTCACCGCGAGTCTCGCGACGTCGTGTTGCACGTGCTGCTCTTCAAAGTGAATGAGCGTACATCTTGCCGCGGTGTACGGCTTTAAGCCGCGCACTTCATCCTCGTTCTCGAAATCAGGAACGGCTTCGATTTTCCACGCCGAGTAATACGGATCGACGCGCAAAACTCTTTTCGATTTTGGAACGTTCGGATGACTCATCCCTTTCGTGATGGAGAAGTACACGCTCTTATTATTCTTACTGGTAGAAGGGGACAAAAAATCTGCGGCCGATCTCATCCCTCCTCCTTTCATCGGCGTCGTCGGCGGCGTCAAATCGTCAAACATTTGATTCGCGGGACTTTTCTGTTTCTCCGTCCACGTGCGTCGAGAAAAGACGTAATCGCGATTCGAAATCACCGGTAACTTCCGCTCCCAATACACGAGATCCGCACCAGTGTTCACGTCTCTTTCGATGATTTCTGATTTTATGAGTAAAGGATCCCACGCTTTTCTAGTTTGGTCCGAGTTGAAGAAATCGCACAACTCTTCCGGCGTGCAGTTTTGAAACGTCGATTTCGAGAGGTATTCCGTCCCACCGTACGGGAGAATGTGACGCCAAGCGACGTACGTGCTCCCGGTTTCTTTATCTTCTTTGCGCATCATCTCCTGCCACTCGCCGTAATCGCACTTTGGTACCTGTTCGTCTTCAAAAAACCTAGGGTTATCGTTGTTGTTTTTCTGGTTCTTCTTCGCCGCGGCGGAGAGTTCGCCCGTGGCTAATCGGTCTCGAAACTTTTCGTAATCTAATTTTTGTACAACGTCCGGATTATCCACCCCGGCACCTTTAAACGTCGTTCGCTCGTTCGCGACGTCAAAGAAAGCCTCTTGGTGCGAGTGTTTCCTGGACTCTTTCACGAACAAACCAAGCATGGACCCTCGTCTCGGCAAGTTACCCTTGGGCGCCGCCTTTGGCGAAGGAGAAGACGCCGCTCTGTTCTGTTCCTCGCCTTCATCATCTTCGCCGCTGATTTCTTGCACGTCCGTCGTTTTGCTGCTCGAATTATTGTTGTTATTATTATTATTATTATTGTTCTCCTCCACAATTTTTTCCAACCGTCTTCGCGCGCCGGCGGTAGTATTACCGGCGTCGATATTCTCGGAGCGCTCCCCCGAACCTCCTTCTCCTTCCCGTTCTCTTTGCTGAAGAGACTGTTGTTGTTGTTGTTGTTGCTGCTGCTGTTGTTGATTCAGCCGTCGCCTTAACTCTCTCTGTCTTCTCAATCGTCTCTTAAACACTCTGCGTTTCACCGCCTTCATCAATTCTCTCGCAAACACGAGCGAACTGAGCGTAAACCAAATCGATTTCACGGAGTTCGCGGACACGTTCTGCCTCGACGACTTCACCGCTTCTTTCAAAATAATCGCCAATCTCGAAAAATCGTACCTCATCCCGAGCAAGACGACTAAAAGTAACGTCAAAACGAAGCTACACGAGGCGAACACCATAAAATACATCGACACGCTTTGTTGATGATTTTGTCCAAAATGTCCTCCTCCAAAAAACATCCATCGGTTCCAAAACGTATTCAACGACTGCTCGATTTCCTCTTTCGACGGTAACGTAAACCCGGCGACGGACATGAGCATGGCGCCTAAATCCGTAGGGTTGAACGATTCCCCGTGGGAGAACCACTCTTCGTCGCGCGAGCGTCGTCGTTTCTGCGTTTCTCGCGCGTGGAGGTGTTCCAGCCAACGGACTGCCATTTTTATTCTTTTTGTGCTTCTTCTTCTTCTTCCGTTGGGAGTTTTTCTTCCGTTGGTTCTTTACTTTCGTGGGTTTCGGTCAAAAATTAGGGAGAGGATCTTTTTCTCTCTCTGACGATGATTCAGAGAGTGTTTGGGATATATTCTTTTGAGTGCTGATACACTTTAGTTCACGTCGTCGCAAAGCTCGAGAGAGAGATGATGCTATGCGGTGCGCGTGTGTTTATTAATATCCCGCGTGATGGTGTGCGGTTCTTTTAATGAAGAGATATAATTTTGAAGAGATATAATTATTCTCTGACACACTTGTTCTCTCTGTTTTGTCCCCTTGTGACGCATTCTTTTCATCTCTCAAAATCACACGATCCTCGTCACTTTTTATCTCTCCCTTCTCTTTACGAGCAACGCTTTTATCTCTCTTTGTTTCTCTTTACCTCTAACGACGACTTACTTGGACGACAAAGAAGAAGAAGTTAAAGAGAAGAAGATATAATGTCCTCATCCTCTGCCGCTAAAAATGCGATCGTGAGAAGTAATAAGATGATTGCGAACGTCTGCGTGGTGAACGCGGGGCGATTGGATTTCGATGGGAAGTTGAATTTACATTCGCTTTCCCAAGCGCTCGGGCTGTCAAAGTCCTCGGGAGGAGGAGGAGAAGATACTAACAACTTAAACGAGAACAAGAACATAAACGCGTTAACCGCGCATCAAGATTCCTCCCCTTCGCCTGATGTCGTCGCCGAACGCTCTAAAGGTCACAATTGCATAGTCACGAAAGAAATAGAAATCGATATCGATTTACTCCCGACTTCGGTGAAGTTAATATGCGAAGCCGGGACTGGTTTTAATAACATCGATATCGAGAAAGCGAAGAAACGAGGGATTCGCGTGACGAACGTGCCGGAATATTCAACCGAGGCGATGTCACATTTAGTCATCACGAGCATATTAAACTCCTCCTCGAGCATGATTAAACAGCAAAAGATGTTGGAGCGGAACGAACGCGCACACTTTACGAACTTTAGCGGCTTGCCGCACTTCGAGTTGGAAGGTAAAAAAGTAGGATTGATTGGCGGGAACGGAACGATCGGGAAACGCGTGTGCGAATTAGCGAAAGCGTTTCGAATGAAACCGTACGTGTATTCGAGGTCGGCAAAAGCGAAAACAGAGTTATACGACGTCTATCAGTCGTTAGAAGAGTTGTTATCCGAATCCGACTTTGTGAGCGTCCACTGCCCACTCAACGACGCCACCCGAGGTATGCTCGATTACGAAAAGTTATCGCTGATGAAACCGACGAGTTATTTAATCAACACCGCTCGCGGGGCGATATGTAACGAGGAAGATTTGATCCAAATATTAAAGGAAAAGAAAATCGCCGGCGCGTGTTTAGACGTCCAAACGAAAGAACCTCCGGACGAGGACTCGTTGCTTTGGAACCCGGGGAACGTCTTCGACGACAACGTCACCTTAACCCCGCACATCGGGTGGAAGCGAGTGGAAACCAGGCAAAGATTAATCGATAGCGTCGCGGAAAGGATTAAAGAGTTTGTCGACGGAGAGGATATTTTAAACGTTGTAAATCAATAACAATAATAAGTATATGTATAACGCGGCGCGTTTGTAATACCTTTTATTATCGCATCGTCTCGATCAAACCTATCCGCGAGTCGTACGAGAGAGAGAAAGTGATTTGCAAGGGAAAAAACAACTGTTCGTTTGCTCTCTTCAAATTGCTTCAAACATGACCGCTCTTTCCTCCTCTTCCTCCTCCTCCATAAACTCCTCCATCCAATCGCTCAAAAAAGACTTTGGTGATACTAATACTAATAATAACACGAACCAATGGTCGTCGTCGTCCTTCACCAGAGGCGGAGGACTTGGAGACCAACACCAACAACACCTTTGGCGTGTAATCGATTTGCTCGAGAAGATGCGCGAAGAAATCTTCATCCATGAGTATCATTCAAAGAAGTCCGAGAAGAACACGAAGAAGAACAGCAAGATGAAGACGATGGAGTTAAAAATGAAACACTTAATCGCGGTCTCTTCAAAAGTGAACGTGCGATTGAACGCGTGTAAGATTGGTCTGAGCAGAATTGGGAATTCCGTTGGCGTGGAAAGGAAAGTCAAAGACGAAGAAGAAGACGACGACGACGAAGACGAAGAGGAAGAAGAAGCAGTTGGAGGAGGCGTTTCAGTAGGTGATGATTCGACGTTGAACGAGGAAGATGACACAACACGAGGACGACAAAAAGAGGACAGAAAAAACGAACGAAACGAAGCGAAGAAACGAGAACGAAACGAGCTTCTCGCGCGCGCGATTGAGAAAACCGAAAAGCGATGGCTCGGGAACAATCATCGCGGCGACGTGAAATTGACCGGGAACGTGTTTTGGCGTCCGTTGCCACACGTCGTCGGGACGGCTTCGTTTTACCAGGATTCGACGTTAGGGTTAGCGAATGCGGTGAATCCGAACCCGGAAAGGTTTGGACCGTATATTTCGTCCACGGATGATGACGATTCGTCGGGTGACGAAGACGATGAGGATACGACGAGCGAAACGTCGACGTCGGAATCGTCTTCGGTGTCTTCTTCATCAGCCGAAGAGGAGGAAAGCGAGGCCGAAGAGGCCGAAGCGGATTCGTACAGCGACGACGAGGATACCGTTGGCAGAAGAAGTATTGAAGCGCGCAGGCGAAGACGAAGAAGAGAGAAATTGATGCAAAATCAACGAAAAGCAGCAGCGGGAGCGGCAAAGAAGAAGGAAATAAAGGAAGATGAAACCATAGAGGAGATGCGCGAACGGTTCGCCAAGGAAGTGTTGCTCCTCGCGGAATCGACGAAAAAGAAGAAAATGAACGAGAAGAAGAAGACAAAGAAGAAGAAGACAAAGAAGGAGGAGAAAAAGAGCAGCATTTCTTCCGTGAGTTCAGAGGATGATTTATTGAGCGACGGGCTCGGTAGTGATACCGACGCCGACGAACCTGCCTCGATGCTGTTCGGGGAAGGAAGAATACGAACGAGTAGTAGCAGTAGCGATAGCGATAGAAATAGGAGTAGCGAAGAGAAGGAGGAC
>Ga0115569_10004469_pt1 | contig 10103 bp, 8 predicted proteins | sample COGITO_mtgs_1205_2_FD_87295 | JGI IMG/M metagenome (GOLD analysis project Ga0115569, IMG submission 87295) | Pelagic marine microbial communities from North Sea - COGITO_mtgs_120503 | ecosystem: Environmental > Aquatic > Marine > Epipelagic | place: Germany:Helgoland, sampling site Kabeltonne...
ATTTCGCATTAATTGGGGTTTCAGGATATATCGCTCCTAGGCATTTGCAGGCAATAAAAGATACCAATAATAATTTAGTAGCGGCACTAGACCGTTTTGATAGTGTAGGCATCATGGACAGTTATTTCCCCAATACTGACTTTTTTGTTGAACCAGAAATTTTTGACAGGCATATTGAAAAGTTAAAATTTGATAAAGAAATAAATCTAGATTATGTAAGTATTTGTACACCAAATTACTTACATGATTCACATATTAGAATGGCACTACGTAGGGGAGCAGATGCTATCTGTGAAAAGCCACTAGTTTTAAATCCTTGGAATTTGGATGCACTTCAAAATATGGAAAAAGAGTCTGGTCAACGAGTTTGGAATATTCTTCAACTAAGATTACATAAAAGTATTATTGAATTAAAAGCAAAGGTTGATGCAGCACCAAAAGATAAAGTTTTTGACATTGATCTTACCTATTTAACTTCTAGAGGAAATTGGTATTACACATCTTGGAAAGGAGATGTTAAAAAATCAGGAGGAATAGCTACAAACATTGGAGTTCATTTTTATGACATGCTTTCATGGATTTTTGGAAATGTTAAAAAGAATGTTGTCCATGTTGAATCACATGATAGATCCTCAGGATACTTAGAATTTGAAAGAGCTAGAGTTCGATGGTTTTTATCAACTAATTATGATGTTCTTCCTGAAGAAATAAAACATAAAGGACAAAGAACTTATAGGTCAATTACAATTGAAGGAGAAGAGCTTGAGTTTAGTGGTGGGTTTACGGACTTGCACACAAAAGTGTACAAAGGAGTGATTGATGGCAAAGGGTATGGTTTAGAAGATGCTAGGCAGGCAATTGAAATTGTTCATAATATTAGAAACGCAGAGCCTATTGGTTTAAAAGGAGATTATCATCCTCTTGCAAAAAAGTCGATTACTAATCACCCTTTCAAAAGGAGAGATGTTTAATATATTTAAATCTAATGAATACTTAAGAAATATACTTACTCTAATGTCAGGAGTATTTTTATCTCAAGTTATTTTGTTTTGTGGTTCTTTAGTTATAACAAGAATTTTTTCTCCTGAAGACTTTGGTATCATAGCATTTTATATTTCTATTGTTAATGTTCTAGTAGTAGTATCAACCCTAAGTTATGAGAATTCGATTGTTATACCAAAAAAAGATAGTGATTCATATGATATTATGAAAATAACAAAGAAGATAGTTATTTATTTTGCTATCACTATTTTAGTAATTATAATTCTATTCAATCAAGAAATATTAAACTTAATTTCTAAACCTGAATTTGAATATTTTTTAATTTTCTTACCGTTTATAGTAACCTTAAATGCCTTTTTTTTTATTTACAGATCTTGGCTAGTTAGGGGAAAAAAATTTAAGAGAATAGCAAAAGGGACATTGATTAAATCAATAGTATTAACATTATTATTAATATTAGGAGGTTTAATTTTTAAGGATGTTTTAGTTTTACTTTTTGCAAATATAATAGCTCAATTAGTAGAAACACTTTATTTGCATTATGCAATATCAAAGAGAAATTATGACAAAAATAATGCTATAAATCAATTAAAAATATATAGTAATTTTCCTAAGTTTTCTTTTCCAGCTACTTTAATAAACACATACTCAAATCAAAATCCAATTTTATTATTATCCTATTTTTTTGGTGATGCTGTTGTAGGACAGTTTTCTTTAACTCAAAGAGTACTAGCTATACCAATAAAATTTATTTCTGGATCAACTCTTGAAGTATATAAGCAAAAGGCTTCAGAGAGTTATAATAAGAATGGTAATTGCTATGATATTTGTCTTTCAACCTTTAAACATTTATTTATAATTGGTTTAATACCAACAGTTTTGATGTTTTTTTTAGCTCCTTATTTGTTTACACAACTATTTGGAGATGTATGGGTTGAAGCAGGTCTCTATGCTAAATATATGCTCCCTATGTTTTGTTTACAATTTTCGATAAGTCCACTTTCATACACATTATATATTGCAGGAAAGCAAAATCTTGATTTATATTGGCAGATAGGGTTATTAATTCTAACATCTGTAGGTATTTCAGTTGGGGTAATATATGAATCCTCACATATATCTATTATTGGTTTTAGTTTGGCATATTTTTTAATGTATTTGATTTATTTAGTAGTTTTATTAAGGGCTTCAAAGGGACAATGAAGTTCCTAAAAATTAACAAGTTAAAAAAAAAAATATTTAACTGATTATATATAAAAAATGAATTACAAAGACAAAAATGTTATAAATCATAAATTTACAGAATTACTACATCAACAGCCGTATAGGGTTTGCTCTAAGACTGTAATGGACACTTCAGATATAAATATTAGTTTTAATAAAAATGGTATAAGTAATCATTATTTTATTTATGAAAATTTTAAAAAAGATATGTTTGAAAAAGATCCATATGCTTTAATGATTGATAAAGTTAATACAATAAAAAATAAAAGGAAAAATAATGAATATGATTGTATTTTAGGAATAAGCGGTGGGGTAGATAGTTCTTATCTTGCCCATTACGCTACAAAGATTCTCGGCTTTAAAGTTCTTCTTCTTCATATCGATACAGGTTGGAACTCTGATATTGCTGTTCAAAACATTAAAAATTTAGCTAAAAAACTTGATTTAGAATTACACACTTATGTGTTAGAATGGGAAGTTATAAAAGACCTTCAAAGATCATTTTTCCTCTCAGGAGTTGCAAATTTAGATATTCCTCAGGATCATGCATTTTCTGCATGTATGTATAACGAAGCAAAAAAAAATAAAATTAATTATATCCTAAGTGGTGGTAATATGACAACAGAATCTATTTTACCAAAATCATATGGTTATGATTCAAGTGATTCAAGACACTTGTTAGATATTCATAAAAAATTTGGTAGGAAGAAATTAAAAAATTATCCTATTTTTAGTTTGTACAAAAGAATGTTTTACTATCCAATAGCCAAATCAATTAAAACCTTCAGACCACTAGATTACTTAGATTTTAATAAAGATGAAGCTAGAGCTTTATTACAAAAAGACTATGGCTGGAAAGATTATGGAGGAAAACATTGTGAATCTAAATTCACGAAATTTTTCCAAAATCATTATTTACCGACTAAATTTGGTTTTGATAAAAGAAAAGCTCATTTATCTAGTTTAATTTCTTGTGGTCAATTGACAAGAGACGAGGCAATAAAAGAAATTATTAAACCAATATATGATAAAGATGAATTTTTAATTGATAAGGAATATTTCATTAAGAAACTTGATATAACTCATTCCCAATATGAAGAAGTTATGAATTCAAAACCAAAGCTTCATAGTCAATACAAATCATACAGCAAATTATATGATTTTTTAAGACAATACAGCAAAGCTTTTAGTTTTGTGAAAAAGAATTTAAATAAAATTTAGATATTCTTGATGCATGAAAATTAATGTAAATAAAAAATTTTTATTAACTCTTTTGTTAGTCTTCAACAGTACTTATAGTTCGGTTGTTGCATTTTCTTATTTTACTTTAATTTTTTCTTTAATACTGTTGATTTATATTTTTTTAAGAAATCGATTAAAAATTGATCCACTTTTTCATAAGTTCACAATTTTATTTTTGATTGTTAGTGTTTATTTATATTTAACTCTTCCATACTTTGATTTTTTAATTACAGGGTATAATTATTTAAAATTTTTATATGCTTACCTATCAATTAAAATAATTGGTTTTAACTTTTTTAAATATATTGTTAAAATTGCATATTATGGATCAATTATATCTTTCCCGTTTTATATTTTTCAATTGTTAAATTATGACTTAGCATTTGAGATAGTTGGATTTATTCAGAACAGTTTTGATTTTTTATCTTGGAGAAATCATAAAATGGCAAATAATATATTTTTTACAATTAATGGTGATGGAGCTCTCAGAAATAGTGGTTTTATGTGGGAACCAAAAGGATTTGCAAGTTTTATTGTAGTAGCTACTATTTTTAGATTATTTCTAAACAACTTAGTATTATTTGATAAGAAAATAATTGTATTTATTTTAGCAATTGTATCTACTTTTTCTACAACAGGAATCTTATCACTTTTTTTAATTATGTTATTTTATTTTATAAATAAAAAGACAAATGTCTTGCTTTTTGCCTTTCCAATATTTATAATTTTTTCTTATAATATCTTTTTTAAATCTGAAATTTTCTATGAGAAGATATTATATGAAATATCACTTCAGGACGAGTATAAAACGTTATTAATTAAAGATGATTTTGAATCTGATGTTTATTCCTTAGGAAGGACAGGTTCCTTATTAGTTGATTTTAACGATTTTATAAAAAGACCAATTTTTGGTTATGGTTTTACAAAAGAAAATAGAACACAAAGTTCCTATGTCAAATTAGTTAGAGTTAATGGATTTTCTGATTTGTTGGCTATTTATGGATTAGGAATTATTCTTTTCTTTAATCGATATTATATTTTTTTAAAGTTACTAAATATAAAAAAATACAAATTTTTAGGCATTATTCTTTTGACCTTCGGATTTTTATATTTTGCTTCTACGTTAACTGGACATCCATTTTGGACATCATTATTATTTGTAAGTCTTACAATACCTAAAAATATATATTTATCAAAGGATTAAATTATTAACTTTTAATACAACAAAAAACTAATATGGATAAAAATGTACTGTGCTCTAAATGCATTCTTGATACAACAATTGAGGAAATAAAGTTTGATTCTCAAGGAGTTTGCAATTACTGCCATACTCAAGATATTATGGAAAAGAAATTTCCTCTTGGAAAGGAGGGGGATGTAACAGTTGAAAAAATAGTTCAAAAAATAAAGCATAAAGGAAAAAACAAAAAATATAACTGTATAGTTGGAGTAAGTGGAGGGATGGATAGCACTTACACTCTTTATAAAGCTGTGAAGCTTGGTCTTAGGCCCTTAGCAGTTCATTTGGATAATGGATGGAATTCAGACATAGCAGTTAAAAACATCAATAATGCTACAAAAATATTAAATGTTGATTTGGAAACAGTTGTTGTTGATTGGGAGGAATTTAAAGATTTACAAGTTTCATTTCTTAAAGCTTCTGTTTCTGATGCAGAAGTGCCAACTGATTGGGTTATTTTTTCTATTTTATTTGAAGCTGCAAAAAAAATTGGTGTAAAATATATAGTTCATGGACATTCTTTTAGAACCGAAGGTTCAACCCCCTTGAGTTGGACTTATATGGATGGTAAATACGTGAAGTCAGTACATCGAATTTTTGGAAAGAAAAAAATAAAAAGTTTTCCAATTATGAATATGTTTTCTTTTTTTACTTATTCAATCTTTTATAGAATAAAGCAGATTAGATTACTTTATCACATTAGCTATGATGAAAAAAAAGTTATTAAATTGATGCAAGATGAATTAGCTTGGCAAGCATATGGTGGAAAACATTTTGAATCAGCCTATACTTCTATTTTTCAATCTTATATCTTGATGAAGAAATTTAATATTGATAAAAGAAAGTTACATCTCTCGGCTCTAATTCGTGGTAATCAAATAACAAGGAAAGAGGCATTATTGAAAATTTCTTCTGATCCATTTGTAGGAGGTGAAAAACAAATCGTATTTACTGTAAAGAAACTAGGTTTAAAAATGTCTGAATTTGAGGATATAATGTCATCTGAAGTCAAATCTTATAAAGATTATCCAACATACTATTCTGTAATTAAAAAATTAGAAAATCTTATAAAATTTGCAAATAAATTAAATTTAGTTCCAGATTCAGTAATTAATAAATACTATTAAAACTTAAATTTGAAAATATTAATTATAGCATATCCGAGTTTAAAAAAAGATCCTAGACCTTATAGACAAATAAAGAATCTCTATAAGGAACATGAGCTACATTGTATTGGTGCAAGTAAATCTGGACTAGAATTTTCTTTTTACAAATTAGAGAAATATAAATTATATTTTGAGATTTTTAGAATTTTTTTATTAAAACTTAGATTATATAAATTTTATTATTGGGATAAGTTTAAAAAAAAAGTATTGAATTCTATTAAAAATCATGAATTTGACTTAGTAATCGTTCACGAGATTAGGTTAGTTCCTTTAGCACTTAAAATAGCTAATAATGCTCCTGTGATATTAGATGCTCATGAATATTCTCCCAAAAATTTTGATGACAATTGGGTATGGAGATTTTTTATAAAAAAATACTACACAAAGCTTTGTATTGAAAATCTCCCAAAAGTGGACAAAGTTTTAACTGTTTCTCCAGGAATTGTCGAGGCTTATGAAAAAAATTTTAATACAAATACCACATTAATTAAAAATACAAGCGAATACGCAGATAATCTACCTCCCTCTGAAATTAATCCTAAACTAATTAAAATTATTCATCATGGAAACGCTAGTAGCTCAAGAAAATTGGAGTTATTAATTGAAATGATGAATCACTTAGATAATAAAAAATTCGAGTTAAATTTGATGTTAGTTTCTTCATTATCAACTAAGTTATATTTAAATAAGCTAAAACGTAAAGCTAAAAATTTAAATATTATTTTTTTAGATCCCGTAAAAAGAGAAGAAATAATACCTTTTTGTAATAAATTTGATATTGGTGTTATTTTTTTGCCTCCAACCAATTTTAATTTAAAATACTGTCTCGCTAATAAGTTTTTTGAAATGATACAATCGCGTTTAGCAATGGCTATAGGACCTGATATTGAAATGTCGAAGTATGTTAAGAAGTATGAATTAGGAATGATAGCTGAAGATTGGTCAGCTTTTTCTCTTGCTAAAAAAATCAAATCAACTGATTTATTAAAATTAAAGCACTATAAACAACAAACAAATAAATATGCAAAAGATTTATCCTCAATTAGTGATAATCTTAATTTTTTAAAACTGATTAATTCCTATGATGATAAATAACCTAGAAAAGAATATACTGATTCTAATAAACAAAAATTAATATGATTGTGATAATTGATTATGGATTAGGTAACTTAAGGTCTATTTTAAAAGTTTGTAAATCACTCACTGACCAAGTTATAATTTCATCCAATAAAAAAGATATTGACAATGCTAGTAAAATTATTTTACCAGGGGTTGGTCATTTTGAGACGGCAATGAAAAATTTAAATTCTCTTGGTCTTATTGATATATTGAATCATAATGCTTTGATTAAAAATAAACCAATATTAGGAATTTGTTTAGGTATGCAAATTATGACCTCTTTTAGTGAGGAGGGTTCTCAAATTGGTTTAGATTGGATTAAAGGTAACGCTTCAGCTATGAAAGTTAAACTTAGAGTTCCTCAAGTTGGTTGGAATTCTGTAAAAATTCAAAAAATAAATAAATTACTATCAACCAGTGATATAATTTCAAATCGAAATGAATTTTTTTTTGTACACTCTTACTTTGTTAATCTTAAGGACAAAAAAGATGGATTATTTGAAACTACGTATTCAAATAAAACATTTTATTCTGGGTTCTCAAAAAATAATATTTACGGTGTACAATTTCATCCTGAAAAAAGTTATGAAATAGGTGTCAAATTAATTTCTAATTTTATAAAAAATGTTTAGACCAAGAAGAATTCCAGTTTTGCTTTTAAAAAATCAAGGATTAGTCAAGACTAATAAGTTTGATAAAAAAAAAGCCAGATACATAGGAGATCCAATGAATGCTGTGAAGATTTTTAATGACCTCAGAGCTGACGAGTTAGTTTTTTTAGATATTGATGCTTCAATTAATAATAATACAATAAATTATGATTTAGTTAAAGATATTGCCGATGAAGCATTTATGCCTTTTGCTGTAGGAGGCGGAATCAAAAATATTAAGCAGGTCGAAACTCTTTTAAAAATAGGAGCAGAAAGGGTAATTATAAATACTAATGCAATAATAAAAAAAAATTTTATTAAGGAATTAGTTAGTGAGTTTGGATCTTCATCCGTTATTGTATCCTTAGATATTAAAAAAAATATTTTCGGAACTAATAAAATTTACCATAGTTGCGGTACAAAAAAATCTGACTTAAACTTAGTCGATTATCTTAAATATGTTGAAAATCAGGGAGCTGGAGAAATTTTTTTCCAATCAATCTCTAACGATGGTACTTACAAGGGGTATGATATAGATTTAGTCAAATTTGTTTCAGAAAATACAACTATACCAATAATTCCTTGTGGTGGATGTTCTTCATTTGAAGATTTTAAACATCTAAGTTCAATTGATGGCATTAATGGTTACGCTGCAGGAAGTGTCTTTGTTTTTTTTGGACCCAGAAAAGCAGTTCTTATAAATTATCCTGAAAAATAAATCATGAAAATACTAATTGATATTGGTCATCCAGCTCATGTTCATTATTTTAAAAATTTTATTTTCAAAACAATTGAAGCAGGGCATAAAATTAAGATTGTAGCTAGAAATAAGGAAGTAACTTTAGATCTTTTAAGTTCTTACAATTTAGATTTTGAAGATAGAGGAAGAGGAGGGGCTTCTTTTTTAAATAAACTATTATACTTTCCATATGCTATACTTAAGTTTTTTATATATTCAAGTAAATTTAAACCTGATTATTTTTTATCATTCGCTTCGCCTTATCTCCCTCTTGTATCTTGGTTTTTTAAAAAACCTTTAATAACTATTGATGATACAGAACATGATAAGTTAACACATACAATTTATAAACCATTTTCATCATTAATAATAACACCAACATATTTTCAAAAAAATTTAGGTGAAAAGCATGTAAAAATAAATACAATTTTTGAATTAGGAAGTTTACACCCTGATGTCTTTAAACCTAATAAGTTATTTTTAAAAAAACTAAATCCAAATAATAGGCAATATGCATTATTACGTTTCGTTGAATGGAATGCAACTCATGATTTAAATGAAAAAGGATTTTCTGTAGAGCTAAAAGAACAAATTGTAAATGAATTATCTAAATATTTAAAGGTTTATATATCATCAGAGGGAGTATTACCAAAAAATTTGGAGAAGTATAGATTAAAGATTTCTCCAGAGCGAATTCATGATATTTTATATGGAGCTGAGGTTTTTATTGGAGATTCGGGAACAATGACTGTCGAAGCCGCTCTTCTTGGAACACCATCTATAATGTTTTCTTCTACTGCAAAAAAATTAGGTAATTTTATTTCTTTAAGAGACGAATATTCTTTGTTAATTCTTTGCGATGAAGAAAATGATTTATTAAATTCAACAAAAGATTTAGTCAATAATAAAAACCATAAAAGAATTTGGAATGAACGGTCGAAAAAATTTATGAATTCTAAAATTAATTTTACTGAGTTCTTATTTTGGTTATTTGAGGATTATCATAATAACTCAAATAAATTATTAAAAGATAAATTCATTAATGATTATCCGATCTAATTTTATAAAAAGTAAGACCAAGGAATATTGTGAACTTTAAAAATCTATTCTAAAAGAAATTAAAGAAAACACAAATGCATTAACCTTCTTTAAAAAAAACATTTTGATTTAAAATTTCAAATTAATTTGAAATAAAATTAACAATACACAGATTATTTTCATAAAAAAACTGTAAAAATTTACTAATTTTAAATAAGAAAATAAATAATTTAATCTTTGAAATTTGCATTATGGAAAAATCAATAGACACAATAGTTAATAACGAGTTACTTGATTTAATTGTAAATAAGGAAAGTATTAATGATATTAGATACTTAAATAAATATTTTGAAAATATTAATAGAACTTTAAAAAATGGAGGTATTTTTAAAGGAAATGTTGAAACGTACTCAGTTAGGCGTATTAGAATATTAAAAAAGTTTCCAGCTCCGTTAAATAGAATTTATTTATTCTTTGATACCCTTCTAGTAAGAGTTTTGCCTAAATTACAAATAACTAAAAACCTCTATTTTAATATTACCGAAGGAAAAGGAAGGGTTTTATCAAAAGCTGAAACATATGGTAGACTTTATTCTTGTGGTTTTGAAATTATTGAAGAGGAAATTAAAAATAATAAGATTTACTTTAGTGTAAAGAAAGTCAAGGAACCTTTGTATCCTAAA
>Ga0115569_10004471_pt1 | contig 10099 bp, 9 predicted proteins | sample COGITO_mtgs_1205_2_FD_87295 | JGI IMG/M metagenome (GOLD analysis project Ga0115569, IMG submission 87295) | Pelagic marine microbial communities from North Sea - COGITO_mtgs_120503 | ecosystem: Environmental > Aquatic > Marine > Epipelagic | place: Germany:Helgoland, sampling site Kabeltonne...
GGTCGATCGATACCGAGTAAGGTATGTAGAACATAGCGAGCGGTTGCCATTAAGGCACCGGTGTTACCTGCACTGACACAGGCATCTGCACGGTTATCTTTGACCATATTAATGGCCACGCGCATAGAAGAGTCTTTTTTTGAACGTAGGGCTTGTGCAGGCGGTTCATCCATTGCGACCACTTGAGTACTATGTTGAATCTCAATGCGGCGTAATTGATCGGCCGTCGCTGCTTTTAGCTCTTGCTCGATACGTGCACTATCCCCTACTAGGATCAGCTTCAGATCATCATGCTGATTAAGTGAGGAAAGTGCAGCTGGAATAACAACACTTGGGCCATGATCACCACCCATTGCATCAAGAGCAATCATTGTAGCCATAGAATCATTCACGTCCAAAGGAACGCCTGAATTGGTGGTGTGTCAGATAGGAGAGGAAAGAAAAACCAAGTAATACTTAGTCCTCTTCTTCAACCTCTGCTGGCTTAATCACTTGGCGACCACGATAGTAACCATCTGGGGTGATGTTATGACGACGGTGAGTTTCACCTGTAGTCGCATCAGTAGATAGAGTTGTCGCACTCAAGCTGTCATGTGCACGGCGCATGCCGCGTTTTGATGGGGTTTTTCGCCCTTGTTGTACTGCCATAGTCTTTCTCCAAACTACTTAATTTTTAGATCTTTTAATTGTGCAAAAGGGTTATCACGATGAGAAGCTTTATCCTCATCATTAAATCCCTGTAACCACTGCTTTGTTTTTGGATCGCATTGATCCAGTTCTTCATGTTTTACAACGATGGGTAATCCTAAGATCACCTCATCGGCTACTAAATTCACGGTCTCAATACTCTGACCATCGTACTCATATATCTCAACACCTTCGCGCTGAGCCAACTCCATTTTCTGCGCTGTCACCATAATAAGGTGAACCGGCTGCTCTACGACTACTTCTGTGTCCTGCATACAGCGTTGGCAGGTTTGTATCACCGAACCTGAAATAAAACCTTGCACCATGGCAAAGCCTAATTCTGATTTCGAAAACGAAAACTCAATCAACAAACTCGTGTTTGCATGGTTTACGAATTCAGAAATTCGGGGAATCAAACCAACACCAATCTCAGCTTTAATAATGCGTTGCTGCTGAGCAATGAGCGCGGGATCAAAATACAAAGGAAAGTCGTTGCTCATTGGGCGGCCAAGTGTATAGTTTGCGTGCTTATCAGTCAAAGATTTTACTTAAATCAATCACTTCGGCAAGGTTATACTAATACAATGAATTCCAGTACCCCTATCGTACTAGCTTCTAGCTCTCCCTATCGCAAAGAGTTGCTGGAACGCTTGAACATTCCATTCGCTTGTCAGTCTCCAAATATTGATGAAAGTCGACTGAATCAGGAAGCACCAGAGACCTATGTTGAGCGACTCGCTATCGCCAAAGCGACTGCATTGGCCGAAGCCTATCCAGAATATCTGATTATTGGCTCAGACCAGTGCAGCGTGGTTGGCAGCGATATAGTCGGCAAGCCTGGCACACGAGAGGCCGCTATTGCACAACTACAAGCCTCATCAGGCAAGACCCTGACCTTTTTGACTGGATTAGCCGTAATCAGTCCGCTTAGCGGCTGGCAACGGACGGCTGTAAGCCGCTTTGAAGTCAAATTCCGTGATCTAAGCCGAGCAGAGATTGAACGCTATATCGATGCAGAACAACCATTAGATTGCGCTGGAAGCTTTAAATCAGAACGCTTGGGTGTGAGCCTGACGCAGGCCATGCGTGGTGATGACCCAAGTGCCTTAGTTGGCCTACCTTTGATTCAACTCAGCACTTTTTTACGAGAATATGGCATTAACTGCCCTTAATTATCCTTATACCTGCCGATATCTGCTTAAACCCGCCTAGTATTAACGTAATTGTGGGCTCACTAGACTAAGACTAGCGGCAACTGCAGTACCAACACGGTTTGCAAATTGATCTAAAACGCTCGGTTTGATGCTGTAATCGATAATCTCTTCCGCCTCTATCATGTCACGGGCGACTTCATCGGCACTGGCTAAGCCATCGATCAGCCCTAGCTCTAAGGCCCCTCGACCCGACCAAAAAAGACCACTGAATAAGTCTGCATTATCTGCCAAACGATCGCCTCGCCCGGCCTTTACAACGGCAATAAATTCATTATGTATCGAATTAAGTAATTCTTGTAAGTGATTCTTTTCAAAGCTATCTACAGGAGTAAACGGGTCGAGTAAGGCCTTATGCTCACCGGCCGTCAGTAGTCGCCGCTCAACACCCAATTTATCCATCGCATCGACAAAACCGAAACCGTCCATACGGACCCCTATCGAGCCAACTATGCTAGATTCGTCGGCATAAATCTCATCGGCAGCAACAGCGACATAAAGGCCGCCAGAGGCACAGATATCATCAACCACTGCGTAGACCTTCTTTTCTGGATACAATGCCTTCAAACGCCTGATTTCTTTATTTATTTGCGCCGATTGTACCGGCGAGCCCCCTGGACTATTGATCTTGATGATAACCGCCTTGGCAAATACATTAGCAAAGGCGTCACGTAAGGCTTGATTGATCTGTTCTGCACTGGCACTTTGACCGTCGGCAATAATCCCGTCTAACCGTACCATCGCAGTATGCGGCTGTGTTGAAGAGGCCCCATAATCAGCCCCGTCAATAGCAAATAAACCTATTAAAAACAAAGAGAAATATAAGAAACCTAATGTTTTAAAGAAGATACCCCAGCGGCGTGAACGACGCTGCTCAATAAGCCCTGCCGAGGCGATACGCTCTAGCGCCTGACGCTCCCAGTTTGAATCTTGATCCATTACCATTTAATCCCAAAAAATCATCATTTATTTGACGTATAACAACCTAAACCGGTGTGAGTTGTGACTGCCAACGTTGCAATTCTACCGCTAACGGCGCCGAAAACTCGTAATTTTGCCCCGATATCGGCATTTTTAGACGTAAATTGCTCGCATGCAGAAACATTCGATGCAACCCCTGCTCACCAACCACACGATTGTGCGCAAAATCACCATAACGCTTATCACCAACGATAGGATAACCCTCTTCTTGCGCATGCACACGAATCTGATGCGTACGACCGGTACCAATTTGGGCACTGAGTAAGGTTAAGCGTTCTTGGAAGAGCTGAATTGAGGTAAATACGGTCTCTGCACTCTGCCCCCCTTCGTCTACCCGCATCTTACCCATACCGAAGTCGTCTCCTTTCTCTAGCGCATGCTGCACAACCTGTTCTCGCGCTTTCCAGTGCCCTTTAACCATCAACGTATACTGTTTATGCGTTGCCGCACTTTGCATCGCTTGTTGCACTTCAAGCAGTGCTGCTCGTGATTTTGCCAAGATTAAAACACCACTGGTCTCTTTATCGATGCGATGAGCCAATTCCAAGAACGGCTGATTTTCGCGACTTGCACGCATCGTCTCAATAACACCAATAGGATCACCACTACCGCTGTGGGATGAGAGTCCAGAGGGCTTATTGATCACCATTAGATGATCATCCTCAAATATGATCTGTTCTTCTAAACGCTGTTGACGCTCTGGAGAGACCTCATGCTGTCGCGCATTTTCAGCAGTGATCGGTGGAATACGCACTAAATCGCCTTCTTTCAACCGATAGATGGGTTTAATACGTCCCTTATTAACACGCACCTCGCCACTACGGATAGCTCTATAGATACGACTTTTAGGTATTTTTCTGAAGTATCCTAATAGAAAGTTATCGACCCGTTGGCCTGCGTTCTTAGCGTCGATGGTGGCCCACGCTACTTTGGGTGAAGACATAAAAACCTCGATTGATTAGTCGTTTGCTGAAGCTTGAGATGATTGCTATGATGGCCGCACTGAGTCGCTTTACACAGCGCTTAACAAGGCGCGAAGTAGTACTTTAAATAAATTAGTCTACAAGAAAAGCGAACTCGGCATGACGCACGATTCTTGATCAATGACACAAGAGTCCGCACAGAATTTATCTGGTTGCAGTGGCAATCAAGTCAACAATAACATTTATGTTTATCCTACTTTCATTTGGGCTGTTGAGAAATCATTTTCTTTCTCACGCTCTCTCCCAAACTCTTCGAACAGCGTTGCTTGCAATGCCGTGTCTGCTTATTACACAGAGAACACTCTCCTATCCGAAGCAAGGTCTAGGGCATGCCGCCCTGAAAGTAGGTTCAAAAATTTGGAACCTTAATGAAAAGAATACTAGTCAACGCAACTCAACAAGAAGAATTGCGCGTAGCAATGGTCGATGGCCAACGTCTTTACGATTTAGACATCGAGATCCCATCAAAAGGTCAGAAAAAGGCCAATATCTACAAAGGCTTCATTACTCGCATTGAGCCGAGTCTAGAAGCAGCCTTTGTAAACTATGGCGCAGATCGTCACGGCTTTCTGCCCTTCAAAGAAATATCTAAGAGCTATTTCAAGAATGGTGGTAGTGGCTCAACTGCTCGCAGTGCGATAAAAGACCAAATCAAGGAAGGCCAGGAAGTTCTGGTCCAAGTTGAACGTGAAGAGCGTGGTAATAAAGGTGCAGCACTGACAACATTCATCAGTCTAGCCGGTCGATATCTCGTCCTTATGCCTAACAACCCTCGTGCTGGCGGTGTTTCTCGTCGTATTGAAGGAGATGATCGTCAAGGTGTACGTGAAGCGCTAGATAGTGTCGAAATACCGGAAGGTATGGGTGTCATCGTCCGCACAGTAGGCGTTGGCCGTACCAGCGAAGAGCTCACCTGGGACTTGGAATACCTAACGAAGATTTGGGACGCTATTCAGACCGCCTCAACGACCAAGAACGAACCCTTCTTAATTTATCAAGAAAGCAACGCCATGATTCGTGCGCTGCGTGATCATTTCCGCAATGATATTACTGAAATCATTATCGATGATGAAAAAGTGTATCAGGATGCACAAAAGTTCTTACAGCAGGTGATGCCACAGAGTGAACGCAAATTAAAGCAGTACACCGACCACGTCCCTCTATTTAACCGTTATCAAATTGAAGGTCAGATTGAATCGGCCTTTCAACGTGAAGTGACCCTGCCCTCTGGCGGCGCCATCGTTATCGATCACACAGAAGCACTGCTTTCTATTGACGTTAACTCAGCCCGAGCAACCAAAGGCAGTGATATTGAACAAACCGCCTTAAATACCAATTTAGAAGCCGCTGATGAAGTAGCACGCCAACTACGTCTGCGTGACCTAGGTGGCCTCATTGTTATCGATTTCATCGATATGTTATCCAATAAAAATCAACGTGAAGTTGAAAATCGCCTGAAAGATGCGGTCAAGCTCGATAGAGCGCGTATCCAGCTCGGTCGGATTTCACGTTTCGGCTTACTTGAGATGTCACGTCAACGCCTACGCCCGTCATTAGGTGAATCAAGTCAGATCGTCTGCCCTCGCTGTGATGGCCATGGCACCGTACGTACTAATGAGTCATTAGCCCTCGCGATCTTACGTCTACTTGAAGAAGAAGCGATGAAAGACATGACCTCTAAGGTCGTCGCTCAAGTGCCTGTCGAAGTTGGTACCTTCTTACTAAACGAAAAGCGTACCTCACTACAAGAGATCGAAGCGCGTCATAAACTTGATCTTGTGATCGTGCCACAAGCCAATTTCGAGTCACCACGGTTTGTCGTTCAACGACTACGCAGTGATGACACCGAAGTCGAAGGCAAGACTAGTTTCGAAATGGCCATGGTAGAAGAAGAGACCACCATTGAAACCATGACGACCACTAGCCGACCTGTAGAAAAGGCAGCGGTATCAGCGGTCAGCATCGCTCCTTCAGCACCCGCACCCGCAGCGGTTAAAGAAGAAGTTAAAGAGAAGAAGCCAGGCTTACTAAAGAGACTATTTAGCAAATTAGCTAGTACAAAGGCTGAAGAAAAAACAGAGTCAGAAGAAACCAAGCCTAGCGAACGTCCTAACCGCAACAATGGTAATCGCTCACGCAATGACAACCGTCGTGGTGGCCGTGGCCGAGGTCGTGGACGAAATGACAATCGTACGCGCACAAATAATAATGATAATCGTCAAGAAAGCCGTCGTAATGAAGGCGATCGTGATGAAAAATCAAACAATGAGAATAACGGCAATCGTCGACAAGACGACCGTAACTCTGGACGTAATCGCAACCGCAACCGTTCAGCACAATCAAATGAGGCCACTAGTAACAGTCCGGCAGACAAAGTAGCAACAACTACAGATATGCCAGAGCAACAAGGGAATAATTCAGAAACCCGTACCACAGAAAATCGTAACCCTGAGGCACGTGAAGGTAGTGGCCGTTCACGTGGCCGTCGTGGTGGACGTGGCCGTGGTGGACGTAATCGCAATACAGAGCGAAACAATCAGAGTGCAGATGGCACTACTGCAGAAGACAAGCCAGCAGCAACTAGTGACTCTGAAGCAACACAAGCCCCTGTTAACAGTGCCAGCTCATCAGATCGTGATACAACGACTGTAAGTGGTTCAAACTCAGCTAATAACAGCAGTAGTAATAGGCGCTTCCCAAGTGCACCAGCAGAAGAAAAGAGGCCGGTGACAGCCAAGCCAGTTGAAAGCGATAAGCCGGTAGCAGCCAAGCCAGTGGCAGCTAAACCAGTTGCAAGCAACCCTGCCCCTGCAAGCAAAGCTAAACTAAATCAGGTTGAAACCAAGTCTGAGTTTAAAGAAATTACAACAGAGGCTGCTAAGGCACCAAAGGTTGTAACCAAAACGTCTGAAGCAAAACCTGCCAGCACAACGCCAGTGACAGCGCCAAAGATAAAACTGCAGCAAGTTGAGACCAAGAAGTCAGACAACAGTAACTAGCAACACAACAAGTAAGAACACAGCTGATACGATCTGTGATCGTATAGTCGCTTATAATAAAGCGGTTATACAAATAAAAAGGGGCAGCCATTGGCTGCCCCTTTTTTTATCTATTACTTTATATAGAACTACGATTTGAACTAAGTTACGCCTTGCGCACCACAGCGGTATTAAGTGCCCAGAGCATCGCTTTACCCCCCCATAGACCTAGATTATAAGTGAACACCTGCTTCCAGATATCCGTCTTATCACCATTAAGATTGGCATCGATAAGTGCCAACACTTCCTCTTTCGGTACGCCACCCACGTAGACCTGGAATGCGGGAATAAGGACGAAAGAAATCAATAGTGCGATACCGAAAAAGATCAGCACACGTCGAAAAAAGATCAGCATTTACAATTCCCTGAGTAGCTTAAGCTCTAAAATCAAGACGACGTCCCAATGTTAGTGCATCAGTAAGTTGTCCATTTTGGTAGACAATCTCACCATTTACGATAGTTGTATCTATCGATGAACGGAAAGTAAATCCATCAAATGGTGACCAATTACACTTATATAGAACGGTTTCAGGGGTGTCAGTAATGCCTTTATCCATGTCAACAATAGTGATATCAGCCCAATAGCCTTCACGCAGATAGCCACGATCGATTACACGAAAACGATCAGCTACGTTATGACTAGTAACCTGCACGACCTTTTCTAAACTCAACTGCTTATCCTGTACCTTTTCGAGGATACTAGGTAAGGCATATTGTACTAGTGGTAAGCCAGCCGCCGTCTTGAAGTAAGTACCTGTCTTTTCCTCAAGTGTATGTGGGGCATGATCAGTCGCAATGATATCGATACGACCTTCCGCAACGGCTTTAATGAGTGCCTCTCTATCAGTGGCCTTCTTGATCGCTGGATTACATTTAATAAAAGCACCACGTTGATCATAGTCCTCTTCCGAGAAAAACAAATGATGTGCGCAGACTTCCAGTGTGATTTGCTTATCGTTAACATCGCCCGGAGAAAAGAATTCTAATTCTTTTGCACTCGTAAGATGTAATACATGCAAACGTGTGCCATGTTTCCTAGCAAGTCCTACCGCCTTCTCCGTAGAGGCATAACAAGCATCTACTGAACGAATTTCATGATGGTATTTATATGGAATGTCATCGCCATAACGCTCACGATAAAGGTCTTCGTTACGCTTGATCATCGGCGTGTCTTCACAATGCGTGATGACAATCGTCTCCACCTCAGCGAAGATATTTTCTAGAACAACAGGGTTATCTACCAACATATTGCCAGTGGAAGCCCCCATGAAGATCTTGATACCGCAGGTCACGCCATTTTTTAAACCGCGCAACTCGTCTAAGTTATCGTTGGTGGCTCCCATATAGAAAGCATAGTTGGCGGCACACTTGCCCTGCGCCAAGGCGAATTTCTCTTCTAGCGCCTTTAAAGTAACTGTTGGTGGTTTAACGTTTGGCATATCCATAAAACTGGTAATGCCACCGGCGACTGCCGCGCGCGACTCAGTTTGTAAGCCGCCTTTATGCGTTAGGCCCGGCTCACGAAAATGAACCTGGTCATCAATCATGCCTGGCAAAACATACTTGCCAGCTGCATCAATGACTTTATCAGCCTCACTAGACTGTAGGTCTTTCCCTATCTTATGAATACGACCGTTGACGATTAAGAGATCAGCTTGCTGCGTCTGCCCCTCATTAACTAAAATTCCATTTAAGATGAGTGTTTTCATACGCTCATCTTAAGCGTACTAATCGACTCTGGAAACCCCTATTTTATTTCCCGTAGAGCAATACGTTAGAAGCCAGACCTTAGCTAGCATTACTTCTCAGTTAGAGCGCCGCTAAAGGCTCTAGTGATCGGTTTGCTTAGATACGTAATGACCGTCCTGCGGTTGGTTGTAATATTGATGTCAGCGGTCATACCGGGCTTCAGGTCTATATGTGTAAATTTAGGATTATGTTCGCGATAGTCCTCTGCAATGGTGATGTGCGCCCGATAATAGGTTTCAGGTCTTCCATCTGGGCCCTCTTCGGTCAAGGTATCTGAACTAATATAGGTCAGTTCACCCTTGATACTGCCATAAATCGTATAGTCAAAGGCACCAAGGCTGACCGTGGTCGGCAAGCCAATGATCAGCTGCCCAATATCTGCTGGACTTAGATTAACCTCCACCACTAACACGCTTTCTGTTGGTGAAATCTGCATCAACTCATCCCCCGCACGTAAGACGCCACCGACAGTGGTGACCTTAAGATATTTCACAATACCTGTTTGCGGTGCAAAAATCTCGGTGTGCAGTAATAAGTCGCTCTTCTCATCGAGTTCATAGCTAGTGCTGCTGAGCTTAGCTTTCAACTCACTCACCTCAAGTCGCGCATCCTCCATATACTTATTCTTAGAGGCTGAAATATCGCCCTCTAACTCGCTAAGTTGTTTTTCTGCACGCATCACTTCTAGACGGCTAGCATCACCCGTGGTGAATAGATCTTGGTATAGAGAGAGTTCTTGTTGCGCTAAATCACGTGACTTATCTAATGAGCCCAAGCGATCAGTTAAGGTTTTTTTACGTTGAATAAATAGCCTTTTTTGCGCTAAAACAAACTCTTGATATTCAGCGAACTTAGCGCCAAATACAGGTGTTTCATTTCGCGACTCAGCCAGCGCCCTAATGAGGGCTATATTAATTGCTGCTACATCCGCACGCACACCTTCAAAAGATGCATTCGCGCGACTTTTTTCTAACACTGCCAGTAGTTCGCCTTCTTGCACATATTGCCCTTCCCCGACCAATAATTCTGCTAAAACCCCACCGTCTGCCACCTGTACTACCTGAGTTCGTGCAGTGGGGATTATTTTACCACTCGCCTTTACCGCAGCATCAATCTCAAAAAAATTGGCCCAGATAATGAAAATAGCAACCGCTAAAAACAACATCATAATCATGGACACTTTAGGGGCAGATTCATCTGCAGCTTCCATATTTTTATCGTAAAGATTAAGTTCATTAGGCGACGGCGCATGCTCAACCAGCTCTTTCAATTTTGCATTATCATTTGCTGCGGTTATGTCTTCTGCTTCGATTATTTCAGCATCTGAGGAGTCGATTTTCTTCATAATGCTTTTTCCTTTGTTGTTTCCTTGGCCGGCGCATTCTTCAGTCTCTGGATAATCTCATTCCGCGGTCCATCCATAACGACTGCATTATTAGCAATAACGATA
>Ga0115569_10004477_pt1 | contig 10095 bp, 7 predicted proteins | sample COGITO_mtgs_1205_2_FD_87295 | JGI IMG/M metagenome (GOLD analysis project Ga0115569, IMG submission 87295) | Pelagic marine microbial communities from North Sea - COGITO_mtgs_120503 | ecosystem: Environmental > Aquatic > Marine > Epipelagic | place: Germany:Helgoland, sampling site Kabeltonne...
AGGTGAAAACCTATTGCAGCTATTGGAATGCCGTCTAGATAACGTTGTCTACCGCATGGGTTTTGGCTCTACTCGGGCTGAATCACGACAACTGGTTGCCCACAAATCCATCACAGTTAATGGTGAAGTGGTAAATATAGCTTCTTATCGCGTTTCTGAAGGTGACTCTGTTGCCATTCGACAGAAAGCGAAAGAACAGCTACGAATTAAATCAGCATTGGAATTGGCTTCGCAGCGAAATCCGATCGATTGGATAACAGTAGATCAAAGCAAGTTAGAAGGTCAGTTCACGCGCAAGCCTGAGCGTGAAGATCTGCCTTCAGAGATCAACGAAAACCTAATCGTCGAGCTATATTCTAAGTAGTGACAATCACACAAAGGGTGGGTTTCATGCAAATTTCTTTATCAGATTTTTTAACGCCGCAAGTGATACAGGTCGACGAGTTCGACTCCTGTCACTCGAAGGTTGTATTAGAGCCGCTAGAGCGCGGCTTTGGCCATACATTGGGTAATGCACTACGAAGAATCTTACTTTCTTCTATGCCAGGCGCTGCAGTTGAAGAAGTCGAAATAGATGGTGTTGTTCATGAGTACAGCACTATAGAAGGCGTGCGGGAGGATGTAATAGAAATCCTTCTTAACCTTAAAGGCCTCGCCATAGTCCTAAATAATAAAGATGAAGCGGTTCTTACTCTAAACAAGAAAGGATCTGGCATCGTAACTGCAAGTGATATTACTGTAGACCACGATGTTGAGATCATGAATCCAGATCATGTTATCGCAAACCTAAATGCGAATGGCGAGCTGAACATGCGCCTAACTGTTCGTAAGGGCAGAGGATATTCTCCAGCAGATAGTCGAGCTTCTGAAGAAGATGAGACTCGTAGTGTTGGAAGGCTTCTCCTCGACGCTTCCTACACGCCAGTTATTCGAGTATCTTACGCGGTTGAAAGTGCTCGTGTTGAGCAACGCACTGACCTCGACAAGTTGGTTATCGATGTTGAAACTAACGGCACTATTGACCCAGAAGAAGCTATTCGCCGTGCAGCTACAATCTTGCAGCATCAGTTAGCGGTATTCGTTGATCTGCAAAGTGAAATCGTTGCAGAGCCGGAAGAGCATGAAGATGAAATTGATCCGATTCTGCTTCGCCCGGTCGATGACCTTGAATTGACAGTACGTTCTGCGAATTGCCTCAAGGCTGAAGATATTTATTACATTGGTGATCTTATTCAGCGCACAGAAGTTGAACTGTTGAAGACGCCTAACTTAGGTAAGAAGTCTTTAACAGAGATTAAAGACGTGTTGGCTACGCGTGGACTATCACTCGGTCTGCGTCTAGAAAATTGGCCTCCGTCCAGTCTTAAATCAGACGATCGGGCAGCTTAGAACAAGTTCAGTCCTTAGATAAGGTAACGAGTTATGCGTCATAGACAAAGTGGTCGCCAGCTAAATAGAAATAGTTCGCACCGACAAGCCATGTTTAGAAATATGGCTATTTCATTAGTTGAGCATGAAATCATCAAAACCACACTAATCAAAGCCAAGGAGCTTAGGTCCGTTGCTGAGCCGCTGATTACTTTGGCAAAGAAGGACAGTGTGGCAAACCGGCGCTTGGCATTCAGTCGTACTCGTAGCAAAGCTGCGGTGGGTAAACTGTTTACCGAACTAGGTCCGCGTTACACAGACCGTCCCGGCGGTTATATCCGCATTCTCAAGTGTGGCGATCGCGCCGGTGACAAAGCGACTATGGCTTATGTCGAATTGGTAGGTCGGCCAAATGCCGAAGCTGATGATTCAGTGGTGGAATCTACTGACGATTAACTCGTTATTTTTCAATAGTCTACAGAAAAGCCGGGTTATACTCGGCTTTTTTATGGGTTCTGTTTTTCCCCAGACGCGATACAGAACCACTTTTACAAGAGCACTCAGAGGTTAGCACGCAATGAAATCATTTCATCCGCCCGTTCGAACACTCATGGGACCCGGTCCTTCCGATGTTAATCCACGGATTCTTGAGGCTTTGTCACGCCCTACGATAGGGCATCTTGATCCTGCCTTTATCCAGATGATGGATGAGATCAAGCAACTCCTGCAATACGCCTTTAAAACAGAAAACGAACTTACAATGCCGGTATCTGCCCCTGGCTCTGCGGGTATGGAAACAGTATTTGTAAACCTGATTGAGCGCGGTGATAAGGTTATTATCTGTCAGAACGGCGTTTTCGGCGGGCGCATGAAAGAAAATGTACAGCGTTGTGGTGCCGAGGCGATCATGGTGGAAGACCCTTGGAGCAGCACCATTGATATCGACAAGGCCGAACAAGCTTTGACTGATAACCCGGATGCCAAGGCCATAGCTTTTGTGCATGCCGAAACCTCAACAGGAACTCGCTCTGATGTAGAGGCGCTTTGCGGTCTGGCTGCGAAGTACGATTGTCTGTCTATCGTCGATGCCGTGACATCATTAGGTGGCATTGAGCTGCTTGTTGATGAATGGGGTATCGACGCGATCTACTCAGGGACGCAGAAGTGTCTATCCTGTGTTCCGGGATTGTCTCCGGTATCTTTTTCTGAGCGTGCGGCTCGGTCAATACGTGAGCGCAAATCGAAGGTCCAGAGTTGGTTTCTCGATCTAAATTTGGTCATGGGCTACTGGGGTAACGATGCGAAGCGCTCCTACCACCACACGGCACCGGTGAATTCTCTTTATGCCCTGCACGAATCCTTATTGATTCTTCACGAAGAAGGTTTGCAGAACGCCTGGGATCGACATGATCTGAATCACGCCGCCTTGGTTGTAGGTCTAGAATCGTTGGGTCTCAAATTTGTGGTGGATAAGGAGTTCCGTCTTCCTCAGCTAAATGTAGTTTCATTCCCAACTTCAGTGGATGATGCGGCTGTTCGCGCCGCCTTATTAAACGACTACAATCTTGAAATTGGCTCTGGCCTTGGCACGCTTGCAGGGTCGGTGTGGCGCATTGGTTTGATGGGTTTTGCTAGTAACAAAAGCAATGTATTGTTTTGTATTTCCGCACTAGGCAACGTACTCGCTACCCAAGGCATAAAAGTAGAGGTTAGTAAGGCAGTGACTGCGGCACAAGCGGTCTACTCGGCTTAGTTAGTCTAGCGGGCTGTCCGGTAAATTCACTTGACGGCCTATTCCTATCTCGCGCACAACTCCCACTGCGGTTACGCAGAATAGGTTTCCCGATAATGCAGCTCAGTGAACCCGCTTTAGAAGACTATCTAATGCTTATATTGCTTTCTGCTATTTGGGGAGCCTCTTTTTTGTTCCTACGAATTAGCTCGCCTGTGTTTGGCCCTTTCTTTCTCATTGAAATGCGTGTGGCTTCAGCTTTGTTGGTGCTATTGCCCGTTTGTATCGTGCTGGGTAAGTCGCACGAAATCTTGTCGAATTGGCGTCCTATTTTCCTTCTTAGTCTGTGCAATATGACAGTGCCATTTTGCTTGCTGGCTTATGCTACTTTGAGCATAGGGGCGGGATTTACTTCGATTATCAATTCCACCGTTCCTTTCTTTACTGCCATTATCGCGTTTACTTTCTGGCAGCAGCGACTCTCACTAGTAGCAATAGTTGGTATGTTCATCGGTTTTTCTGGAGTAGTGTTATTAATGGTAGTTTACTCAGGACCGGTATCCTCAAACGCAAGCCTGTTGGCGATAGCAGCAGGCATAGTAGGGTCGATATTCTATGGCTTAGCAATAAACCTGATGGCTCAGTACCTTCCTACAGTAAGTGGCGTTGCAATTACGACAGGTAGTCTGATTTTTTCCTCGCTAACTCTATTGCCTCTTGCTCTTTGGAAATGCCCGAGAGCATGCCAACCGGTTCGATCTGGTTGAGTGTCCTCTGTCTAGGGATAATTTGTACAGGCTTTGCTTTCGTTTTGTTCTATAGACTCATCTCGCGAATAGGATCGAATCTCGCGGTTACCAATACATTCATGATTCCCTTATTCAGCTTGTTTTGGGCGAATCTTTTTCTAGCAGAAGAAGTTACATTTTCCATGCTATTCGCCTGCATGCTAGTACTGACAGGAGTAGGCCTAACCACAGGAAGTTTAATTAGGTTGGTCAATTTCTGCAGAACCAAACTAGTGAGACAGAAATTTCCTGAGTAGAAGCTGTACCAATTTTAAAATTTCGCCTTATTTGCTGAAGCAGAGGCCGAGAAAAGGAAAATATCAATCAAAGTCAATGATATGTAAATTTTTTGCTCGTTAGTCAAATACAGTTATCGCTGCTCAATAGGATACCTGAACTCTATTTATATTTATTTTCTTTTGCTATTGCTTTGAAGTAGTTTTGGATTTTTTGGAGTGGAGCAGGGTGTGTTATACAGGACTTAGGATAAATGAAGTTTTAGGGTAGTAGGGAAGAGGGAGTCGACTATGCAGCTAGTTATTGGCAACAAGAACTATTCATCATGGTCGCTGCGTCCCTGGCTTTTGTTGAGGCACTTTGGTGTCACCTTCGAGGAAATTAATATTGCACTCTTCACTGATGGGTACCAGCAGAAGCTTGCGCAGTATTCACCAACGCTCCGCGTGCCTGTGCTGAAGGACGGTGAAAGCACAATCTGGGATTCGTTGGCTATTTGTGAGTACGTGTCAGAAAGATATCTACAAGGCTCCGCTTTGCCCTCAAAAATTCAGGAGCGCGCCCTATGCCGCTCTTATTGTAGCGAGATGCATTCTGGCTTCATGGCTATACGGCGCGAGATGCCTATGAACTGCAGAGCTCGGAAGAGATTAGAGATCACGGCTGCAGCCGAAGCAGAATGTAGGCGGGTGGATCAGCTGTTTAGCGACGCTAGGGCTCAGTTCTTTGGGCGCGGCGACTACCTCTTTGGTGAGTTTTCTTTGGCCGATTGTCTGTTCGCGCCTATCGTGATGCGCTTCACTACTTATGGTATCGAGCTTTCCAAATTCAGTCAGGAATACGTGAAAACAATGCTACAAAATACCGCTTTATCTGTTTGGATTGAGGATGCCCAAAATGAGTCGCAAATTCTCCCAGATTTCGAGTTAGGGGTAGAAATAAGCCCCTGAAATTCCCGATTCTCCCGTAATATGCCTCAATTACGCTCCCGTCTGGTTAAAGTCTGCCAAATACAGCAATTTTGATCAATTTCTCCTGCACCTGCCCGATACTACTGACTAGAACTGGTTTTTTATCAGGCCTTGGTGTTGGGCGCACGAAATGCGTCTGAGCCTAGAGTCTGTATCTGGCAGGAGCCACGCAAAAATGTACTTGGACTATTTTTCTCTCGAACGACATCCCTTTCGTATTACTCCCGATACCTCGTTGTTTTTTTCCGGAGGCAATCAGGGTAGGGGTGTGGTGCTCGATGCGATGCTATTTGCAATCGAGGGCGGCGAAGGAATTTTGAAGGTAGTAGGCGAGGTTGGCAGCGGCAAAACGATGCTCTGCCGTATGTTGGAAGAACGTTTGCCGGAAACCACCGAAATTGTCTACCTTGCTAACCCGAGGCTTAGTCCAGATGAAATTCTGTATGCTATTGCATTTGAATTAAAGCTGCCAGTGAGGGGCGATACGTCGAAGTTGCTGGTTATGCAGCAGTTACAAAATTACCTTATTAAGCAACACACAGAAAATAGACGAGTCCTGGTTATCATCGAAGAAGCTCAGGGTATGTCAGTAGAATCCGTGGAAGAGATTCGACTGTTCAGTAATCTCGAAACACAAGTCGACAAGCTGATGCAGATTATTCTTTTTGGTCAACCTGAGCTGGATAAGAATCTAAGTTCGAAGAATATTCGGCAGCTTCGTGAGCGTATCACTCATAGTTTTCACCTGAATCCGCTGACTAAGAGAGAACTGTCGGAGTATGTACGTTTTCGTCTCGGTGCTGCAGGTTGCCCCTGTCCACAGTTGCTGACTAGAAGAGCCGAGTGGCTAGTTTCACAGGCTTCGGGAGGTCTCACTCGACGTATTAATATACTTGTAGATAAGGCATTGTTGGCTGCATTTGCCGAGGATGTGTTAGACGGCAATGAAGTAAACGGGGGCACATCTGCGCTTATTACTGCGCATCATGTATGGGCGGCCATCTGTGATAGCGACTACCTATCTGCTGCGCTGCGTACTCTTTTTTCACCAGTGCGTGTAGTTAGTGCGGGTATGTTGGCCGCTATGTTAATAGTTGCAGTGGTTGTCTGGCCGCGCGCGGATAGTATAGCAACGCAGTCGCAAGTGACTGATCAGTTTGGCGGCAAGGTTCTTGAGCAGCAACCACAAGCTCAGAAGCCCCAGCCCTTTGCTGTGCACCTTGTTGATGAGGCTAATCTAAGCGTAGCAGCAAATACAGCCAATGCCGCAGCGCAGTTAGCAGTTAGCGCCGAGCGGACTGGCAGAGGCCGAATTGTGGTCGCTCCCGAGGGAGTCGCGCCCATTGAGCATGAGCCTAGCCTGTTAGAAGGGTTTGTTCAGCCTAGTTGGGTTAATAACATAGTGGCCAGGCCAGCAGCGCAGCAACTTACTTCCGCAGAAATGAGCTTCGGTAGATCGGCAACAAGAGGCAATTTGCAGAATCGCGTACTTGCTTCTAGTGGCTGGCTGAGGAATTCAGAAGGTAGCGGGTATACCGTGCAGTTCCTTTCTGGGGGAGCTAGAGACCTAGAATTTGCAGAATCATTCCTAGAAGTGCTCGATGAGCATGATTTGATGTCTGATAGTTATGTCTGTATGTCCAGCAAGCGCAGTTATTGGTCTATCAAGTATGGGCATTTCGACGGTCTAAGCCTTGCCCAAAATTTTATCGAGGGGCTCCCCTCTACGATCTATGAATACAAACCTTTTGTGCAGAATATGAGCCGTGTTGAGTGCAACACAGACACAATCAATAGCCTTGCTGCCCTGATCCTGGAGTGATCTGTATGTTGAGCCCTGATCGAAAATTTTTGAGCATAGCCTTTGTTTTAGTGTTGCTTCCGGCCTGTGGCTCAATGCAAGTTGACCTCGTGGACTCCATTGTGGATCGACCCGCTGATGGCAGGCACCTCGTCGCGCCTGAAGTGACCCCTGAATCGGATATTCCAGATATCGTCAGGCCATTGCCCGCAGTAACTGCCCCGCAATTGGAAGTTCCTTTGGAGCTCTATTCGGTGGTTGTGCAAGATGTCGAGGTTAAGCAACTTTTATTCGCCATGGCTAGAGACGCGGACATCAATATCGATGTGCACTCCTCAGTAACTGGCTCTGTTAGCCTGAACGCGATCGACCAGACTTTGCCACAAATTCTTGATCGGCTCTCTAGGCAGGTATCAATAGTTTGGGATTTCGAGCGTGAAGACTATCTGACGGTAAAAGTTGACTTGCCAGAGTTGCGTAACTACCGCATCGATTATGTCAACGTTGCTAGGAATGCGGAGTCTGCGGTTTTGGTAGCCTCCGGTGTAGGAGGCGATGCTACCAATACTTCCACTTCGTCGCTAAGTCAGGTTTCGAATAATGACTTTTGGCAGATGCTGGAATCTAATTTATTGACCATACTCAGCGATAGTGAGGAAGGTGATGGTCTCGGCTCTATTATAATGAGTCCAGAGAGCGGGATGGTCACTGTTCGTGCAACGAGCCGCCAGCACGAAGACGTCTTTGCTTTTATTGAGGCGGTTCGCACTCGAGCTCTTTATCAGGTCCTGATTGAGGCGACCGTCGTTGAAGTGAATCTGAATGATCGATTCCAGTCTGGAGTTGATTGGTCCTTACTCGCGAGAGATAACGGGCAGGTAAGCTTTACCCAAGATTTGCTGGGTTTAAACTTGGTTTCTGAGCCAACAAATGTCTTAACCATAGACAAGTCGGCAGGGCCTGATGCGATCACGTCAACGGTTAAACTGTTATCTCAATTCGGTGACACGCAAGTATTGTCTAGCCCGAAGATTATGGCTCTGAATAATCAAACGGCAATGCTCAGAGTTGTTGATAGCAAAATTTATTTTACGATCTCGGTCGAGCCTGGCATAGCGTCGAGTGCGGCCGGTCCTGGAACTCCTGCCGTCTTCACTAGTGAAGTCCATAGTGTTCCCATCGGCCTTACGATGGCGGTGACTCCGCAGATAAGTGAGAACGATCAAGTCACGTTGAACGTACGACCGACTATATCCCGCATAATTCGTTACGTTAATGACCCGAACCCAGCCTTGGCTCAGGAGAACGTCATTAACCAGATACCGGAGATTCAAATACGTGAGATTGAATCCATTCTCAAAGTTGAAAGCGGGCAGATAGCAATTCTAGGCGGTTTGATGCAAGACACGGTCGAGAATAGCAATTCAGGTTTGCCCAGGCTGAACCGTCTTCCAATAATAGGCAATATCTTTAGCCAGAAAGATGAGAATTTGATGAAGACTGAGCTAATTATTTTCATTCGCCCGGTTGTTATTAAGCAGCCTAGTATAGACGGTGATTTTGAGGATTTTAGAGGCTATTTACCAACGGATTCAAATTCTAATACCGGCCGGAATGCTCAGCTAACATTCTAAAGACGACGTCACCACGAATTAACTACGAAGACTGAGACCACCCCATGAGTTTATTGATGGACGCGCTGCGCAAAGCCGAGGAAGCGAAGAAGACGGCAGCGCAAGAGAATAAATTTGAAGTGATAGTTCCTGCTGCCGCTGCTGAAAAACAGCAGGGGAGTATAGTGGTCGAAAAACCCTCGGAAGAATTTCCCGCCTCTGAAATAGGGCTCAGCTTGGAAGCTATGGAAGAACCTTCTAAGCATTCTGCACCCAATCTTGAGACTGTAATTGCATTTGAAGACGATGAGGCTGCGCCAGATACAGCAATAGCGGTAGCATCGGATACAAAAAATTCTGGGACGAAGCAGGGCTCTCGCGAGATCAGCAAGGTAGCGGGGAAAGCCAGAGATACAGACGAGCCAGTGCGAAAAGCAGCACGCGGTGTTTTCGCAGCAAAAAAGTCTCCGCTACTAAAAAATCTCAATAGTAAAGCCGTAGCGGGCGGTGCATTGGCCCTCTTCCTTGTAGCGTTTGGCGCCTATTTTTATATGTCTATAAATAGTGAGTCAACGTTCAATATCCCTGTCGAAAGCTACGCGACGACAGACTTTGTGGGTAGTGGAGTCTCCTCAGAAACGCAGGGGGATCAAATGTCCATTAACATTGTTACTGTAGCTCAAGCTGAAGAGACGGCAGCGAGTAATGTTGGAGATAGTACGCTAGGGCAATTATTTATCCCAGCAGGTGCGGATACTAGCAATGTTGCTGCGGCACCGTCCCTAGTAGATACTCTCATCTCACCCCCAGTGCTTGAAATCGTAGCTGTGCCTGAGACGAGCCGAAGTGTGGAAAGCTTACAACCCGATACAATAGCAGAAGAGACGCCTCAGCCTGAAACAGTCGTGACAACAGTAGCTGATGCTTCAGCAGTTACCATTGAATCTGAGGTTACAGTTCAGCCTGCTGCAGGCATAGCAGTTCAATCGACGGCATTGGTGGAGCCTACAAGTTTAATAAGCTTCACCAAGCAGGAGTCTGTTGTAATAGTCGATCCGAACGTGGCTAGAGCCTATGTCGCCTATCAGCAAGGCTCTGTCGATCAGGCGGAAGCCTTGTATCGTCAGACACTAGCTGCCGAACCTAGGCAGCACGACGCCTTGTTAGGTCTGGCTACTATTACGGCGCGAAATGGAAACACAACAGAAGCTCTGGATCTCTATTCTAGATTATTAGCGCGCAATCCTAGCGACCCAATTGCGCGTGCAGGATTAATGGAGCTATTACCGGCGGGCAGCCCCTCCGTACAAGAGGCTGAACTTAAGCGTCTGCTCAATGATCATCCAGATGTTGCCGCACTTTCCTATGCTTATGGAAATTTTTTAGCATCGAACCAACGCTGGTCCGAAGCTCAGCAAGCCTATTTCAGAGCATTGCAGCTGGCTAAGTCCGACGCGATTCTAAATGGCTTGGTCAATCCTGATTACGCGTTTAATCTGGCAGTGAGCCTAGAGCATCTGAATCAAACTAAGCCGGCACAGAACTATTATCGAGAAGCATTAGATTATTCAGCGAATCATCCAGC
>Ga0115569_10004479_pt1 | contig 10092 bp, 6 predicted proteins | sample COGITO_mtgs_1205_2_FD_87295 | JGI IMG/M metagenome (GOLD analysis project Ga0115569, IMG submission 87295) | Pelagic marine microbial communities from North Sea - COGITO_mtgs_120503 | ecosystem: Environmental > Aquatic > Marine > Epipelagic | place: Germany:Helgoland, sampling site Kabeltonne...
CCCAAACCGAAACAATAATATCGGCATGAACAACAAAAAAAATAAAAGTTCGCTCAGCCAAAGAAGAAAAGATTTCAATTTTTTACTTCCGCTTGCCTCTCTTCGTTTGACCATTACTCTGCTCAGCCTGTCAATGATTTTGATTTTCGTGGCGACCCTCGAGCAAGTAAGAATTGGAATCCGTGGAGCTCTTGCTGAGTATTTTGAATCTTTTTATGGTATTTGGTACTATCCTGAAAAATTTTGGGGTGGTGAAATACTTCAAGATATCCCCTTACCCATTCCTGGAGGATATTTACTTGGTGGCCTTCTTATCATCAATCTGACTGCCGCTTACATCGTACGTTTTCAATGGACCTTAAAAAAAGGCGGAATACAACTCATCCATTTAGGTATCATACTCTTACTGATTGGTCAGCTTACAACCCAGGCGATTCAGGAAGAATCAAGAATGCAGATAAACAAGGGGGAAAAAAGTAATTACATCGAACGGTTTCATGGAGTCGAACTCACTATTCGAGATGTAACAGATCCAACACAGGAGAAAGTAACAACCGTACCACAGGAACTTTTACAAAAAGGAGGCTCATTTTCAGATAAAGCTATGCCCTTTACTGTAAATGTGCTTCATTTTGGAGTGAACTGTGATTTTGACTTTGCAACCGCTGAGAAACCAAGGTCGCCAATGGCAGAAATTGTAAACCGGGGAGTGGGTCAATCCGCAAACCTCAACATTACTCCCAAAGACGAAGACTTCAGCAGCGATGCGTTAAATTTTGGTTATGTAATATATGAATTAATGGACAAAGGAAAAAGCCTTGGGAAATGGATGAGTATATCCCACCCAGCAGGGAATCAAGTTTGGTCTCAAATATCCCCCAAGTTATCGGATATGGGCTTTCAGTCGATTCGACACAATGGTAAATTATGGGGCGTGGCTCTCCGGCAGGAAAGAGAATATCTCCCTTTCTCAATTGAACTTTTGGATATAGAAAATGAATTTTATCAAGGAACCGAGATTCCTTATAATTTTGAAAGTGATATCAATCTCCATCTAGAGGATAACCAAACGCGTCGAGCCCTGGTTTACATGAATACTCCATTACGGCATGGAGGAAAAACTTTCTATCAGTATCAAATGAATGATTCGGCAAACTATTCTGTTTTCCAGGTTATCAGTAATCCTAGTTGGCTCGTACCTTACATTGCATGTGTTCTCGTTTCCATCGGTATGCTTTGGCAGTTTAGTTTCCACTTGATTCGTTTCCTCAGAAAAAATTCTCAAACTCCCCAAAAGGCCTAAAATGTCGAGAACAAATAAGATATTCTTCAGTTTAATCCTGTTGGTGGGTTTATACATTGCTTTTTTGCCTAACAAATTTTCGCAAGCCTCATTTATAAACTTTCTAGGTAAAGATAACTCTAGTGAAATTGATCAAAATGAGACTTTTGACCTGCAGGCATTTTCGAAAATCCCGGTGCTTCGTGGCGGGAGGGTAAAACCCCTCGACAGTGTTGCACGAAATATTTTACTTGTACTCCGAAATAAACGCACAGCACTTCGGATTCTGGAACAATGGGAAAATGAAAAATTAGAACTTATCCAATCTTTGAAAAAAGAAGGAAATGAAGTAACCGAAGAACAATCGAAATTCCTAAAAAATTACTCAAAAACCAGAAAAACAACCATACCGCAAGGTGGTATTGAAGTAGCGGTAACTGAAGTCGATGCAATTGATTGGCTAGCTCAAGTTCTTTTTGCCCCCGAAAAAGCGGACAAGCTCAAAACATTCCTCATCGATCACGACCAAGTTCTTGGTTTGGTGAATCAAAAATTATTGGATAATGGTAAATTTTTCTCCTACGAGGAATTAGAACCTTTTCTTTCCAATATTGATTCATCGGCACGCAAGGCCGGTGAAGTTGAGAACGAGCTCAGGGATAGTTTTCAACAAAACATCATCGAGCTTTACAGGTCCCTTCTGATTTATAAAAAATTAAAACATTCTCTATCCCCTCCAACTACTCCCGATCGCCCTGAAGTATTGGAACAACTGGGTGTAACTGATTTAGTATACTCCTCGGAAAAAGACCGTGCTCGTAGTGATGAATACATAAGGTTTCGAAAATTAACTGCTGAACTTGCTAAAGATTCATCGGTTGTTCAATTGGGCAGCGAGGAATTTGCTAGAGTTGTTTTCTTTGTTGACCGTTACAACCAGGCAAACCTATGGACTGAATTTCTACCCATTCCCCCTATTCTCGCTGAAGGGGATGGAAAATGGATGAAGGTGACTGAATCTCTTGTAGGATCTGAACCATTGGAATCAAGGCAGAAACAAAACATGGACCCGGCTCGATTTGCACTTACCTTAAGAGAATTACTTTCATTGGAAAAAACTGAACTCAAAGAAAGAATTGCTTACATCAGAGAGAATCAAAAACTTGATCCTTCAGCCTTATTTGCAACCCAGTACGCGGAAGCCATAAAAGTCAAAGAGGGTGTGGATCCGGTTATTATTCAATACGAGGAGCTTGCCTTTGCATACCGCGATCAAAATTTCAGCAAATTCAACCACTTGGTTAATGAAATATATGAACTAACTACCACGCGGGCGGGTTCAACTGCATCCACCCTTTCTTTTGAAAAAACATTCAATGGATTCGAACCCTTTTATCGAAGCGCCATTGCCTATGTGCTCATCTTTATTGTCGCTTCTTTCTCCTGGTTAATGGCGGCATTCAAAAAAGATTCCGGCACCGTACGAACGCTTCGAAACTCCGCTTATTACCTGACTATAATAGTCTTGATATGCCATACTTTTGGCTTAGCAGCAAGGATGTGGATCGAAGGTCGTCCCCCAGTCACAAACTTATATTCTTCCGCCCTCTTTATCGGATGGGCTTCAGTTCTGCTTTGCCTTGGTACCGAAAAATATATCCGATTAGGAATTGCTTCAGCTATGGGTGCCCTGATCGGATTTAGTAGCCTCGTAATCGCACATAGTTTGAGTTTGGATTCATCCCTAAATCCTACTGGGGACACAATGGAAATGATGCGAGCCGTACTGGATTCAAACTTTTGGTTAGCCACTCATGTCGTAATCATTACAATCGGCTACTCAACTACATTTCTTGCTGGTTTTCTTGGGATAGCATACATATTTTTCCATATTGGATGTACAATTTCCAATAAGCCGGAAAATAAAATGAAGAAAACATTAGACTCCATGATCTATGGAATCACCTGCTTTTCCCTTTTATTCAGCTTGGTGGGAACAATTCTTGGTGGTATTTGGGCAGATCAATCATGGGGAAGATTTTGGGGATGGGATGCTAAGGAGAATGGAGCTCTTCTTATTGTCATTTGGAATGCACTCCTTCTTCATGCTAGGTTTTCAGGAATTGCCAAAACCCGTGGACTTGCCTGCATTGCTATTTTTGGAAATGTCGTTACGGCCTGGTCCTGGTTTGGAACCAATATGCTTGGGGTTGGTCTTCACTCCTACGGATTCATGGATAAAGCATTTGATTATCTAATGATGTTCATCATTTCTCAATTAATCATTATTGGATTGGCTTATATATTCCAAATAACTTGGAAATTTTTGTTTAAGCCAAAAGAGAAAAAAACCGACAATATCGATACCCTACCAAATTACGATTCTTTAGATTAAAGCTCTTGGGGTTTTGTCTAGGTGCTTTTGTAAAATTTTCAGGGTATCTTCTACAGGTCTGCCAAAACTGCAAGGAAAGGCGATTGGTTTTTCATCCAACCCTCTCTTTTTTAAAGCCTTTTTTCTTAATTTAATCATGATTAAAGGACGACCGGCATATATTTCGGATGAAAAACTCTCAATCTCTTCATGTTTATAGTGCTGTCTTATCCACCATCCACGATAAGAATAACCATTTTTATTAATCTTTAACCTGGACCACTCGAAAATTTGATCCAATAAATTCAATAACCCAAGAAGAAAAAAAACGATTGTTCCAAGCCAACTGAAAAAAACACCGACATAACTGACCATTGAGAAAAAAACTGCGACAACGAGTAAAAATAAAGTAAATCCAGCCTGCCTCCAAAGTACGGGTTTAATTATAACTGTTTTCTGATCTCCCTTAATTTGAATCTTCACGAATAGAGAGACTTTTTTCCTAATGATTGAAAATTACGATGGGCGCAAAGTCGGGAAAAGAATGGTGTCTCTTATATTTGCAGCCTTTGTTAAGAATATGACTAAACGATCAATCCCCAACCCCATTCCTCCTGCTGGTGGCATACCATGCTCCAATGCCAAAAGAAAGTCATCATCTAACTCTTGGGTTTCTTCGCCCACCTGTTTCATAAAGGCATCCCTTTGAACCGCAGGATCATTTTGCTCAGAATATGCTGGGGCGATTTCCTGACCGTTGATACAGAGTTCGAACACATCGATTGTACTCGAATCATCATTTGTAATCTTCGCCAACGGACAAAGCTCCTTTGGAATATGAGTTACGAAAGTCGGCTGAATCAGCGTATGTTCAATCACTTTCTCGAAAATATCATTGGTTACCTCGAAATCTTCCAATGCAGGGTCGACCTCAATTCCAAGTTCCTTAGATTTTTCCAACTTGGCTGTTTTAGGAAGATCAAACCAGTCGCTTCTACCCACAGCATCAATGATCAAATCTTTGTATTTGGCCTCCCTCCATTCACCGGAAAGATCAATCGTATCTCCTTCATTCCTTTCCAATTGCAGAGTGCCCAAGGCACGCTCTGAAACTTGTTGAATCAAAGAACGCGTCAATTCCATCATTCCGCGATAATCAGTATATGCCTGGTAAGCCTCAAGCATTGTAAATTCAGGGTTATGTCTACGAGAGAGACCCTCATTTCGAAAAACCCGCCCTACTTCAAAAACCCGGTCAAACCCGCCAACCAATAATCTCTTCAAATGCAACTCCAATGCAATACGCATATTAAAATCACAATCCAACGCATTGAAATGGGTTCTAAAAGGACGAGCAGCCGCACCACCTGAAACTGACTGTAACATGGGAGTCTCCATTTCAAGAAAATCTCGATCCCAGAAAAACTCTCGTATCTCACGTATTATCTGACTTCTTGTGCGAAATCGCTCACGAGATTCTTCGTTCACAATCAAATCCAAATAACGCTGACGGTAAATCTGATCATTATCTGTTAAACCATGCCATTTTTCCGGCAAAGGTCGCAGTGCTTTGGAAACAAGGCGGTATTCTTTTGCACGAACTGTGACCTCGCCCGTTTTGGTTCGGAAAAGTTTACCACGAATTCCGACAAAATCTCCCAAATCTAATTTTTTGAAAGCAGCATATTCCTCTTCCCCAATCTCATCCTTTCTCACATAAGACTGGATTCGACCATCACGATCCAAAATCTTTAAAAAGGAAGCTTTACCCATTAAACGAAACGCAACAATTCTTCCAGCTACTGATACCTCCGGTCCCTCTTCGTCTTCTTCAGGAAGAAGAGCTCGAGCTTGTAATGAAGTGTGCGATTGTTCCCAGTTTGAACTAAATGGATCAAAACCATTCTCGCGCATTAGATCAAGCTTTGCTTGCCGAACAGCCACTTGGTCACTTCCATCCAAGGGAGTATCTTGCTTAGGTTTAGTGCTTTGCTTATCCTCACTCATAAGAAATTTATTAATGGCTATATCCGCTGTAAAGAGCAACGGAAATCCAAAATAGAATCAAACAGTAGGCACTCTTGCTAGTACAACACGAAATCCGAGGTTTCGATAACGTACTGTAAGAGAATTTGTTGATCTTGAAGAAGACTGGCACTCTATTGCACTTTTCATGTAAGCTCCTCCACGACTAATTCGAAATTCATCCTGTTCACTATCATTAAGCAAAGCATTCTGAAAAGAAGTACTAACCCATTCGCGAACATTCCCATACATATCATATAACTTCCATGGATTCGGTTTTTTTAAACCAACGGGATGCAGCGTTTTACCACTGTTTGCTCTGTACCATGCATGCATATGTAACTCATTTGAATTATCTCCAAAATAATAATCTGTAGTTGTACCAGCTCTGCATGCATATTCCCATTCTACTTCAGTTGGCAACCTATATTCGTGATCGGCCAAGAGAGTTCCCTGATTTTTACCCATAATCGTAATTGCTTTACAAAATGAAACCGCATCCAACCAGGAAACATTATTAACAGGTAATTCACCCATATTATTAAGGATTTCAGGGTCGTGGTAATCGGGATCACAGTAACTAGGATTACTTCCCATTATTCTCGTATAAAAATCTTGAGTAACAGTAAGTTGACTGAGCCAAAAACCCTCTCCAACTTTCACTACTCTAGTTTCATCGACATATGGTACGACAATAGAAAGTTGCCCACTTGGTATCCAAGAAAAAGTTCCTACACCTGGATCTTCATAATACTTTTCTTGCTCCTGATCTTGAACAGATTTAGGCTTATCTACTGAAACTCCTAAGGCTAAAGGGTGCCTTGTTTTTCCACGCCCCGGTGATTTAGGTATCTTTCGGGAATGTGAAGGAGTTAATGGCTTATCATAATTCACTCTTCGAACAGGTGAATCGTTAGGAATTTTAGCGGTCGTTCTAACTGAATCTTGCTTAAAGCGATTTGTACCCCGATACAACTGTGTATTCCAAACATTTTCCCATAGCTTCCAAAGTTCTATTCCAGGATCGAGTATGTTTGGTTCTTCTTCGACTTCTTCCTTTATTTCCGTAAAGGAGAAGTTCAATTTTTCTAGCATGGTCGAGCAAGCAGTTTTGATCCAATCTTTATCAGAAAGATTAATTGATTGAAATTGCTGTAAACAGAGTGCTAATCCAGGGGGCACATCGGTATCCTCAAGGTAAATCGACAGGATGTATTTATCCTCTGATAAAGCAAAACCAACCTCTGACTTAACATACTTTGAATTTACCGAACGAGGTGAAACAAAAACAACTAAAAGAGATGATTTTTTAATCGCATGAGCAATTTCCTCTACCCATTCACTTGCAGCTGGTATTCCCTCATCATACCAAATATTAACACCTACTTTCTTAAATTCACGCATGTAAGCGTAAACCTGTGCTTGATCGTCATGAGCATAACTTACAAAAACATACGGTCCTTCACCAGAGTAGGATTCAAAAGGTTCGGGTATTTCGTTGTTTACGATCACAATTCCTAAATTCTAGTTTTCGTATTTGTAACCACTTCTTTGTAGGGAGTAAATAGGATAACTTCCGAATTTCTTCGCAAGTTCTATATTCCCCACATATTCAAAATCAAACCCTTCATAACCAAGTGAAAGCATCGCTGCAACAGTCTCGGAAACAAAAACGGAACCAGGTAGCACAATAGGTTCAATCCTTGCCGCCTGGTTCACATGAGTTCCAAAGAAGTTTGACTTTCCTAAAATAGGATCGAACTTTTCAAACACAGGACCTGCATGCATAGAAATTCTTATTTCGACTCCATCCACTAGTCCCAATTCCTCCCAATCTCCTTTCACAAAATAATCTCTCACTTCCAAGGCAACTTTTATGCCATCATCCAATTCATCAAAAACTGCAAATACACAATCCCCCCAAGTATTTATAAAACACGGTTCAAAAGAAAACTTTTTAAGTACATCTGAAACTCCACCTAAAAATTTATCCAAAAACATAAGAGTTTTACTGTCATCAATATCAGAAAAACCTGCGACATCAGCAAACAGCATCGTTTTTATGCTTCGAGGTAATGGAGGCTTTGTCAAAACTTCGATACCTGGTTTTGTTTCTCCACTTATTGCTTCAACGGTTTGACCTCCCGGAACTGATTTCAGGATCTTTACTGAATCGATTATAATCGGATCATTAAAAACATTCCTCCATTCTTTAACTAGCTCACCAGTACCCCCCTTTGATCCAGGGTTACCATCCCAAAAGACTAGCAAATTTGGGTCTTCATCCATACCTCTTCCTCTCATAGCGGCAAACCCAAGAAGAACATTATTGCAAAAAGAAAAAAGGGCATTATCCCCAAAATACCCCTCGTTTGTCACATAATGAATTGAAGTCGCTAAATCTAAGACTCTCTCAAATCGAGAAACCCAGTTCCCACCAGCACGTCTAACACTTATTTCAATAAAGTCTTTCTTGGCAAAAGGGAGAAAAATATGGGTTTCAGCTCCCCTCTCAAGCATGGACTCAAGAAAAATGATATCAGTACCACAAGCAGCAGAACTATAACCACAACTGGCATTCATTTCATCTAATGCTTTGACAATTTCTTTTTTGGCTAATCCCTCAGCTTCTGCTGGAAATCTTGGATCTGCTCCAGGTTGATCAAGTACATGCCCTGAAAACGCAACAATACCAAGGGTTGGAAATGCCGTTTTGATTTTTTTAAGAATTTGGGGATCTTTATATTCTCCGGCAATCTGTAATGCTTGCTTCCTAGTACTAGATATCCAGGAAGGCTTTGCATCCGGCAATGAAACTGCTTCTATGTAAGATGAAACAGACTCTTTGACTGAACCTAAAAGTAAAAGTGCTTCTGCTTCAGTTGCCTGCACCCAATATTCATTTTTTCCTCCACTCTTCAACTTTTCACAAATTTTCCTAGCTTTTTCTGCATATTCCTTTGCCCCTTCGAGATTATCCGAAAAGAAATACATAAAAGAAATATTGATGCAGGGATAATATTGAGTTTCCAGTTCCTTGCGTTGACTCGCCTTCAGTTTGTCATAGCTATTGGAGAAGAAACCTTCACTATAACGGGCAATCGCTAATTCTGCATATTTCTTCTTAGAATCTTGATCGGTTGAATGTTCCCATAAATCTTTGTATGCACTGGCAAGTAGGCTATGTGTTTCAACTGCACAGTCTCCTCCTGCAACAAGTTGCTCCAGCATTCTTGAAGCCGTTTTCGGAGATCCTGCTTTGCATAAAGCGTGAGCAGCCCGCTGGCAAAGTTTCTTATCGTTCCTGTGGTAGTTTAATCCAGTTTTTGCAACATCGTGAGCTAGTAGAAACTCACCTACTGCAATAAGTTCTTCACAAAGATTGAAGTATTCAAAAGAAGACGAATTTTCTCTGTCAAAAAACTTCCATTTAGTTCGAAGACAGGGCTTAGATAAATTTTTTAGTTGAGACATCTTTAAACTTTAACACTAAGATTCGCAAAGAAGTCCCCATATAAACCCGAGAGGGTTATAAAATACTACATTTTCTCGTATCGAGTCCGAAGCATTTGGGTGAATGCTGCAACTTTTCGAGCTTCCCTTTTTTTATCAGAACGTTTTAAGAAGTAACGTTTTTCTCGGACATCACGAATTGTGCCTTCACGATCAAGTCGCTTTTTCAAACGACGAATCGCACGATCCATGGGCTCACCCTTACGAAGTTTTATTTCAATACTCATATGTAAACAATCAAACTCTAAGCAAGTATGAATTTAGGTCAAGTCTAAGTTGAATTAGAAATTCTTTCTAGCAAACTTTCTTTCTGCAGGTGGGTCAGGCAGTCTAATCTTTATTCTTGCACCACGAACTGAGCTGCGCGTCCTCCAATCCTTGAATGTTTTAGACGAAAACCGCATACAAAAACGGCTGTCTGTTTCTACTACCAATCCACTATCTTCTCCATTCCTTGCATATGCCAAACGAATAAGCGTGCTACCCTCCCCACGATCCCCCAGTTCGAATATTTCACGTGTAAATTGTTCACACTCCGAATCATCAGGATCGATGAGCCATGTCACTTCTTCAGTAAGTTGCGAAATTGCACTTTCTATTGGTTTAAGACTAGTAACACTCAAACGAGTTTCATCATCTTTCCTCGATGCGACTCCCTCGACAACAACAATTCGTCCATCCTCCAAATGCACCCCATATTGTTCATATGCCTCCGTAAACATAGGAATAGAAAAATCCTTCTCCTTAGCCATTAAGGTAAACCGGGCCCATGGTTTAGCATCTTTTTTAGTATACCTACGTTCAATCTCTGCTAATACTCCACACAAGCGAAAGGATCGCCTCCCCTCTAAATTCTCTATTTCTTCTCCCGTAATATCGTCCAATAAAGCCCCCAATC
>Ga0115569_10004481_pt1 | contig 10088 bp, 9 predicted proteins | sample COGITO_mtgs_1205_2_FD_87295 | JGI IMG/M metagenome (GOLD analysis project Ga0115569, IMG submission 87295) | Pelagic marine microbial communities from North Sea - COGITO_mtgs_120503 | ecosystem: Environmental > Aquatic > Marine > Epipelagic | place: Germany:Helgoland, sampling site Kabeltonne...
AATGATGGATATAACTGTAAAAACATGCACTACAATTATGTGCCAACATACACGGGGCCTGGCCACGCTGCGATTTATACAGGAACTACACCATCTACTAATGGGATAATTTCGAATAACTGGTTCGATAAAGAGTCTGGTACGTTAATTTATTGTGTTGATGATAGCTCTAAAACAACAATTGGAAGTACTTCTATTAATGGTAAAAAATCGTCTCATTTAAATTTGACAACAACGTTTACAGATGAACTAAAGCTAACAAACATGGAGTCGAAAGTAATTTCAATAGGTTTAAAAGATAGAGGTGCAGTTTTACCAGGCGGCCACATGCCAAATGGGTGTTATTGGTTTGATGATGCAACAGGAAAATGGATTTCAAGTTCTGCTTTTGTTTCAAACTTACCAGGTTGGGTAATTAAATACAATGAGTCAGAAAAAGCGAAAGAATACCTATCAAGTCAGTGGAATACACTTTTGGATATAGAAAAATATACGTTTAGTGAACCAGATATAAGTAACTATGAAGGGGTTTTGCTTGGAGAACAAACGGCAGTTTTCCCGCACGATCTTAATTCTCTTTTTAGCATTACACAAAATTGGAATTTAATTAGAAACACCCCGTTTGGAAACACCATCACTATGGAGTTGGCCAAAGAAGCTTTGAAAGCGGAACTTCTTGGAAAAGATAACAACACAGATATTCTAGCAGTTAGTTTTTCCTCAACTGACTACGTTGGTCACACATTTGGTCCACAAGCTGTTGAGCATCAAGACACCTATTTACGACTCGATCAAGATATTGCTTCTTTACTTACTGAATTGGATAAACAAGTAGGGGAAGATAACTATGTCGTATTCTTAACTGCTGACCATGGGGCAGTGCGTGTTCCAAATTTATTACTTGATAATAATATTCCAGCGGGTTACTTTAATGGAATTGCTGTGCTGAATAATACTAATAATTACATATCAGCATTGCATGGAGGAGGTAATTGGATAAAAGCGTTTAATAATTATCAGTTCTTTTTAAATACAGAATTACTATTAGAAAAAGGTATAGATATCGAATCAGTAGAACGTGAATTGGTTCGTTATGCCATGACTATAAAAGGAGTGTCGAATGCATATACGTCAAATGACTTAATTACGGGAAAAGGAGGGAAACCAATGTCTTTAATTCAATTAGGTTATAATCAGAAGCGATCAGGAAATGTTGCTATTGCATTGGAACCAGGATGGATCTATTACGGCCCAACAGGAACCACTCATGGTTCCGCTTATACATATGACACGCACGTACCAATGATTTGGTACGGTGCTGGAATTAAAAAAGGGAGTACAACTCGTGAGATGTACATTACAGATATTGCATCTACAGTTAGTATTATGCTAGACATTTCTTTTCCTAATGGCAATATCGGCAAGCCTATTTCGGAGGTGTTAGATTAGTATTCTTTCAACACCCTTGTTAATATACCCATTTGAGAATCTTCAAAATCTAGGTGTGTTACAAAACGGACACGTTGAGGTCCGAAACCTACAGCTAATATTTCTTTTTCTTTTAATTTTTGTAGGAAGTCGACTTGCTTTACATCATCATTTAAATCGAATACTAAAATATTAGTTTCCACGGGTAATATACGTTTTACAAATGAGCATGTTTTCAGGACGTTAGCAAGTTCTTTCGCTCTATTATGGTCTTCGACTAAACGGTCTACGTTATTTTTTAAAGCATAGAGTCCAGCAGCAGCTATGCCACCGACTTGTCTCATTCCGCCACCTAGAACTTTACGTATTCTTCTGGCTTTATGAATATGTTCTTTACTTCCTAAAAGAACAGACCCAATTGGTGCGCCTAATCCTTTAGATAAACAAATTGAGATAGTATCTAAATGTTTTCCATGTTCAGTGCCAAGTTCATTTTTAGCAATGAGCGCATTGAAAATTCTTGCACCATCTAAATGAAGAGGTAAATTCTTGTCTTTACAAACGGCAGCGATTTTTTCAATTTCTTTCAAATCATAACAGCAACCTCCGCCTTTATTGCTTGTATTTTCAATTGAAACTAAAGATGTAATGGGTGCATGAATATCATCCGGTTGAATGCTTTTTAGCACATCATCAGCCGTAAATCGACCACCATCTCCTTCTAAAAGTTTTACAGAAGAAAGTGAATTCAAAGCAATGCCACCACCTTCATAATTGTATATATGAGATAGTTTGTCACAAATTACTTCACTTCCTGGTTGAGTGTGCAAACGAATAGCAATTTGGTTAGTCATCGTTCCCGAAGGGCAAAAAATACCTGCTTCTTTACCAAAAATATTTGCTGAAGTATTTTCCAGCTCAATAACAGTTGGATCTTCTTCAAAAACATCATCACCAACGGGTGCTAAGTAAATTGCGTCTAGCATTTCTTTTGACGGCTTTGTAACGGTATCACTCCTTAGGTCTATCTTCATATCAATCTTTTAATCGAATAATGTACTTTTGATTCTAATGGTTGCCCAAAATATAAAATTCCGTCTAATAATTATCTATTTACTGCTAGCGGCATGTATAAATACAAAGGGACAAAATGCCTATTGGGTATTCTTCGAAGATAAATGTGCCACGGAATTTAATCCTTATCTATATTTTAACGAAAATGCCATTCAAAGAAGAATTAAGCACGATTTGCCGCTATATGATAATCGCGATTTACCAATTTGTGAGAATTATTTAAATCAAATTACGACATTTTCAGATTCTTTGGGATATGAAACTAGATGGTTGAACGGAGTTTTGGTATATTGTTCCGAGGATCACCTTAATTCGATAACTGAGTTGCCATTTGTTAAGAGCGTTCAATCCATGCTCATATATAAACACGGCCTAGCTCAGTTTGATACACTGATTGAAAAATCATTCGCTGAAGAACTACTTCGAAAGCAAGTAGAACGTCTGGGAGTAAAATATTTTATAAGAGAGAAATTAACAGGAAAAGATATTACAATAGCTGTGTTTGATGCAGGTTTCCCAACAGTTAATACGAGTGTCGCTTTTGAACACATCAGAAGACGAGATGGAATTGTTGCAACTTATGATTTTGTTAAGAATAAGGAGAATGTTTATGCATTTAATTCGCATGGAACAAGCGTATTGTCTGGAATTGGAGGTAAAAAGGACGGAAAACGAATTGGCATGGCAACGGGTGCAGATTTTCTATTGGCCCGGACAGAAAACGCGCATCGAGAACCATTTTCTGAAGAGCAAAACTGGCTTAAAGCAGTTGAGTGGGCAGATAAAAATGGGGCGGACATAATTAATAGTTCATTGGCTTATACGTATAGTAGATATTTTAATTGGGAAATGAATGGCCATGAAAGTTTGGTGGCAAAGGCTGCAAATATTGCAGCGTCAAAAGGAATTCTAGTGGTAAGTGCTGCTGGTAATGATGGTGATAAGTCTTGGAAGTATATAGGTACTCCTGGTGATGCCGATAGCGCTTTAACAGTAGGTGGTGTTGATCCGAATACAGATTATCATATCGATTTTAGTTCTTATGGTCCAACATCTGACAAGCGAATGAAACCTAACGTGACTGCATTTGGAGAGGTGGCTGTGTATGGAAAGTCTGGTTTAACTATTTCCCAAGGAACTTCGTTTGCAGCTCCTTTAGTTGCTGGGTTTGCTGCATGTGTTCTTGAAAACGACAGCACATTAAAAGTGATGGACTTGTATGCAGAGGTTGAAAAATCAGGTCATTTATACCCTTATTATGATTATGCTCACGGATTTGGAATACCCAACGCTGGTTATTTTTTAGATACATTACAAGCAGACACATCTCCAACTTTCGAATTCGAAAAAGGAAGAGTTATGCTTAGTATAAAGGTTCCGCAGGACAGTTCGATTCTTGAGAAGAGTATCATTTATTATCACGTAGAGAATACAAAAGGGTATTTAGATAGGTACTATGTAGTTTCAGTTGATGGGGAATATCCAATACGGTTGAATTTAGATGAGTTTAAGGAAGGACAGCTTGTGCGGGTTCATTATAAGGGTTACACAGGGAGCTATTATTTTTAAAGGATGAGAACGAGATTAATAGGGGTAATTTGCATAATGGGTTTTGTGCGTTTTGGATACGCGCAAACGGTTTTGTTAGAACAGCATGTTGATGAAGACACTACGCATGAAAACTATGGCCCTAACTTACAACACTATCTATATACAACTGTCGGCTATGGTTTCTTGGCTGGCAAATCAGAAAAATCGGGTATTCCAGTAAAATATGGGAGCGCTGGTGAGGTCATCTTGGGTGGTAAATATAAGAGTCGATTGAATGATGTTTTTTCGTTGGGTTTAGGGATGAATTATTCTACTAGTTTTTTCCCTTTGAAACAGGATTCATCGAAAATATATCCCGATAAGGTGTTACACGATAAAGAGCGATTCACTTTTAACAACCTTGGTGGAGATATATTCGCAAGAATAAATTTTGATAAACGAAGGGGCAATGTTATTGGCTCTTACATTGATATAGTTGGTTATATAGATTGGGTGTTCTTAACGAAATACAGCACAAAGGATAAGAATTTATCAGGAGCATTGTCAAAAGCAAAAAAAGTAACAAACATTGGTCTAGTTACCACACACAATTTTAATTATGGAACATCCATTAAATTAGGTTATAAAAGTTTAGCATTAGTTGTGAAATATAGAATTTCGGATATGTTTATTTCAAGATATGAGATTCCGGAATTCCCTCGATTTATGTTCGGAATCGAAATCGGGACAATTAATTAGCCTTCGTGCGCAACAACTTCCTTCACTTCAGGCATCATTCTGGTCATAAGGCTTTCAATACCATTCTTAAGTGTCATTGTAGAAGAAGGACAACCGCTGCAAGCGCCTTTTAATACGACAGACAATTGACCATCAACAAAAGCATGAAAATGTATAGCGCCTCCATCTCTAGCAACAGCGGGAGTGATATACTCTTCTAATATTTCAACAATTTTCTTTTCCAATTCTGTACTTGGCTCTTGAGGCTTGTAGCTACCTTCGGTTTTAGTTAAGTCATCGTCACTGCTGTTTTCCGAAATTGGAGTTGTAAAAACGGAATTGTCGCCATTTAAAAATTCTTGAATGTACTCTCGCAATTCTAAAACAACATCATCCCATTCGATGATTTCATTTTTCGTAATAGTAATGAAGTTTTGCGAAATGAAAATTCCAGTAACAAAAGGGAAATTAAAAAGACGAGCAGCCAACGGAGAATTGGAGGTCTCTTCAGAATCAGCATATTCAACCGTAGCTGCGCCCTCTAGCAACAATTTGTTTACTACAAATTTCATGGTTGCCGGATTAGGAGATAATTCTGCGTATACTGTTGCTGGTATGGTTTTTGGTTCCATCGATTCTTAAATTGAATTTATTACAAAATTACGGCAAAATAAGGTAGGCATGACGTACTTTTACTGTCGACTTAAAAAAGAAATTATATGAAAGCCAAAAGTCTATTGTTAGTGTTGTTGTTTATAAGTCTAGCTTATCTTGGAATGACTCAAAAAATAAATGAAAAAAATACTGTAGTAGTTATTAAAACCTCGGCCCAATGCGAAATGTGTAAGGAAAGAATCGTTAGTGAACTTAGCATGCGCAAGGGCGTCAAGAAAATAGATCTAAGTTTAGAAACCCAAGAACTAACTGTGATTTACAATGGAGTAAAAACATCCGAAGATGAATTACGAGAGGCAATATCAAAGATTGGTTATTCCGCAGATGATATTGAAGCTTCGCAAGAAGCATATGAGAACCTACCAAATTGTTGTAAGAAGCCAAAAGATCAATAATGGCGTTAATTAAGGTTTGTAGAGGTAAAAAACCGCAATTTGGTGATGACTGCTACTTAGCCGAAAACTCAACGATTATTGGTGATGTTACCATGGGAAACCAATGCAGCGTTTGGTTTAATGCCGTAATTCGTGGTGATGTTAACTCCATTATTATGGGAAATAAAGTAAATATTCAAGACGGAGCGATAGTTCATTGCACTTACGAAAAGGCTGCAACAACTTTAGGGAACAATGTCTCAGTTGGGCACAATGCCATGGTTCACGGCTGTACCGTTCGTGACAACGTTTTAATAGGTATGGGAGCTATTGTTATGGATGGTGTTGTAATAGAAGAAAACTCGATAATAGCTGCTGGTGCTGTAGTACTAGAAAATACTGTAGTTGAGTCAGGAAGTATTTATGCGGGTGTTCCTGCGAAGAAGGTAAAGGAAGTAAGCCCTAAATTATTTAAAGGGGAAATTACAAGAATTGCTGATAATTACACGATGTATTCGGGGTGGTTCAAAGACTCTGAATAGCATAGTTTGCTGCGCGTATTTTTTTTAAAAACATTTCTAATATATCGTGCTTCGCATTTGTGTAAAATAAATGCTCAGCAGGAGATTCTGTCGAGTTTAGTATGTTAGAGTCTTTTAAGATGTTTTCAGTTTGCTTAGCCACAGCCTCTCCAGAATCTATAATTGTTACCCCGGGTGGAATAATTCTTTTAATTACAGAACTAAGAAAAGGGTAATGCGAGCAACCTAAAACGATATTGTCTACATTTTTATTAATCATTGGTTGAAGATACTCGCGCAGCAATGGTTCAGCATTATCAAGATTTCCTGATTCTATTTTGGCCACTAAACCAGTTCCAATAGTTTCGATTATTTCAATATCTCCTCTATATTTTTCGGATGTATTTAGAAATAGTTCGCTAGCTAAAGTTCCCTTGGTTGCTAGTATTCCAATTTTACCTGTTTTAGTATTGATTGCAGCATACTTAGTTGCAGGCTCAATACCAATAAAAGGTATAGCATAAGTTTCCCTAAGTTTCTCGATCGAATTGGTCGTAGCGGTATTACAAGCAACAACAATTAATTTACAGTTTTGGGCAAGTAACAACTCTGTATTCTTGATACTAAGTTCCGTAATTTTTTTTTTGGACTTTTCGCCATAAGGAGCGTTACTACTGTCCGCAATATATATGGTTGACTCGTTGGGTAAAAGTTGATTAATATCTTTCCAAATCGAAAGACCTCCAACTCCAGAATCGAATATGCCTATTGGATTTTTGTTCAAATTAGGTCAAAAAAAAATCCCGAATAATTCGGGATTTTTTTAAATTAAAATTTTCTTATTTAACTGGAATAGCAGCTGTGGTTGTTATTCCTAGTTTCTTTTTTACCAAAGGGAGAATGTTATCACCATCCGGTTTGTGCAGTAGAACCGCAGCATCAAATACATAATTGTATCCATTTTCAGCAGCGACTTCAGAAATTGCTTTTTTCGCTATTTCTACAAGACCTTCCATTAATTCTACTTCTCTTTGTTGAATTGCTTCTTGAGCAGAAGTTTGAAATTGCTGAATTCTAGTTTCTAAATCCTGAATTTCAGAAATTTTTGTTTGAAGGATTAAATCACTCGCTGTACCAGAAGCCTCCATCTCTTGATATTCAGCAACTTTTCTTTGATATTCTTGCGACATTTGCTGAAGACTAGATTCAAGAGTTTGGTATTCGCCTTGAAGTTTTTTTTCTAATTCAGCTCGTTCTGGCATGGCAGCAAGCAGTTCGTTAGAATCTATGTGTGCGAATTTTCCCTTTTGAGAATATGCAGATACAGATACAGCTATAAGAAGAGTTAATAGAGTACTTTTTAAAATATTTTTCATTTGTTTTTTTTTAAGGTGTGCAAACTTATTTACTTCCAGTTGAATATCCTAATTTTTTCAGTACATCATCACTTTTATCGTACCGAGTGTTTGCATATAATATATTGGATTGACCAGCACGATCTAAAATAACTGAGTATGAACCAGCTTCAGCAATTTCTTTTATTGCGTTATATATTTGATCTTGGATAGGCTGCACAAGTTCTTGTCTTTTTTTAAAAAGTACTCCTTCTACACCAAACTTATCTTTTTGAAAGTCTTTTACTTCCTGCTCTTTCCGAACGATTTCATTTTCTCGTTTAGCTTTCATGTCTTCGTTTAGTAAGATTTGTTCCGCTTGATATGCTTTATAAAGTCGGTCTATCTCAGCATATTTTGCTTCAATTTGTTTTTGCCATTTTACAGAAAGTTCATCCAACTGTTTTTGAGCAGTTTGGTATTCTGGAATATTTTTAAGAATGTAATCCGTGTCAACGTAGGCAAATTTTTGAGCAAAAGAAAATGTTGAAAACCCAATAAGGAATACAAGTAAAGCAGCTGTTTTTTTCATAGTCTAAATTTAATTCCTTCCGGTATTATCAAAATTGATGCCAATCTATAACTCTCCAAGGTTAGCGCCAATTGTGAAATGTAATTGTCCTTTTTGCATATTCGGGAAATCAGGAACATCGTCTATTCGCCAAGCGTAATCTAGCCCAAGTAACCCAAACATTGGTAAGAATACGCGAACTCCAACGCCACCAGAACGATATACGTTAAATGGGTTGTAATCGCCAAACGAACTCCAAGTGTTACCTGCTTCAATAAATCCGAGCCCATAAATAGTGGCAGACGGGTTTAATGATAGCGGATAACGAAGCTCTAAGGCATATTTATTGATAATACTTGCTCCGCCAACAGGAGATAAAGTATTATCATCATAACCTCTGAGGGCGATTATTTCTCGTCCGTCTAATGAGAACCCTGTGAGACCACTTCCTCCTAAGTAGAAACGTTCTAAAGGAGCACTGCCAAGTGCAGAGTTATATGAACCTAAGTAGCCAAATCCAACTCTTGTATTTAGCACCAAATCTCCAACTATTTTGGTGAACCAAGAGGTAGTAAATTTCCATTTATGATATTCAATCCATCGATATTTATCTTGATCAGACATGTCGCTGTAATTTGGATTCTCTCCATCTAATAAAGAATAAGGCGGAGTCGCTTGTATGCTCAAAGAAACCTGTGAGCCGCTTCTAGGGTATATCGGTTGATCTATTGAATTTCTTGAAATATTAACTCTGTAAAACAAGTTGTTGGCAATACCATCTCTAAAGATAAATTGGTTCCACTTGTCCATGATATAATGCTGATAAGTAACTTCTTGGTATAACGTGAAGTAGTCATCAGGCCATGAGAGTCTTCTGCCTAAACCTATTGATCCTCCCGAAATAATAACAGAAGCCCTTATAGGATTGACAATTTTTTCTTCAGAAAGTACGTCTCGTACAAAGATGTTATCTTCTTTAAGCCATTTACTTTCACCATTACTTTGTATTGAATGGTATGCCGTAAATGTAAATGCGTTTGGTCTTCGACCCCCCAACCAAGGTTCGGTAAAAGAAAAGTTGTAAGACTGATAAAACAATCCGTTAGACTGGGCCCTTATGCTCAATTTTTGTCCATCACCTGAAGGTAAAGGAGACCATGTACCTTTTTTGAAAATATTACGTGCAGAAAAGTTACTAAAAGAAACACCTAATGTTCCGACCACACGACCACCGCCCCAGCCACCAGAAAGTTCGATTTGGTCAGAGGATTTTTCTTCAACAATATATTCAATATCAACTGATCCGTCTGATGGGTTAGGTTTTGGAATAACGTTTAACGTTTCTGGATTGAAATAGCCCAGTTGAGCCAATTCCCGTTGTGTTCTAATAATATCAGACCTTCTGAATAATTGGCCAGGTTGTGTTCGAATTTCTCTCATTACAACATGGTCGTTAGTTTTAGAATTACCCATTATTGATACTCGATTAATCCTTGCTTGCTTACCTTCATATATTCTCATTTCGAGGTTAATTAAATCTTCCGTAATACTAGTTTCTATTGGGTCTATTTGAAAGAATAAATAGCCATCGTCCATATAAATTGAACTAATATCTCTACCGCTAGGATTCATGAATAACCTTGTATCTAATAAACCTCTATCGTAAATTTCTCCTTTTTTTATTCCGAGAACATCATTTAGTTGCTTAGTGCTGTATTTTGCATTCCCAGACCAGATAATATCTCCAAAGTAATATTGAGGGCCCTCGTGAATCGTCATTTCAATACTTAAATCTCCTCCATTTCTGTATAATGTGTCGAATTTTACGCTTGCATCGCGATAA
>Ga0115569_10004494_pt1 | contig 10075 bp, 7 predicted proteins | sample COGITO_mtgs_1205_2_FD_87295 | JGI IMG/M metagenome (GOLD analysis project Ga0115569, IMG submission 87295) | Pelagic marine microbial communities from North Sea - COGITO_mtgs_120503 | ecosystem: Environmental > Aquatic > Marine > Epipelagic | place: Germany:Helgoland, sampling site Kabeltonne...
AACGGGAAAGGTCTGAGCAACGAAAACGTGGCAACAAAAATGTGGGAAAAAGTGAAAAAGAGCCATCAGGCAAATTTTGAAAGGAAATAAATTTTGAGCAAATACGAGAGAGTTTAATAAGAGAGACGTTCAATACGTACGAGTACAAGAAAACTCTACGGAAACTTGGGCAAAACGTCCAAAGCGATTTCCTTTAAACTTTTCGGTCGAGTCGAACTGGACCAAACGCACTCGACCGCGTCGTTCGGCCTTCGTCGAAAAACTCTCCAATCGTCCGGGTAACATCTGAACAAAACCGCCGGGTTAGTGCCTTTGAAGTTGTGGATGAAATATATTCCTTCGAACGATTGCGAAAACTCTCGCAACGGTTCCATTTCGTTTTTATTCCAAAACCACGGGTAATAGTTTGAACGTGTTCGATCGAGTTCGCCATTGACGACGACGAGAGATTTTCTCTTTGTTTTTATTTTGCTCGCCGGCGCATCTGATTCGTTTTCTTCTCGAATGTTTTCGTACAATAAACGCGTTTGCGTCAATTCCGCTATGTTTCCCGAAGGGTACGCGCACACGAACATGTTGCCCTCGTTGATATCTACTCTATCGTTTACCGTGGCGCTTTTACCGAAAATTTTGTCCAAACCAGACACCGAAAACGCATTCGGGTCGTCCAGATAATTCAATTCCCCTCTCCAATCCTCAAAGAGAGGGTCTGTTTGGAAAACCTCCGGCGGCGCGACGCCGTCCGGTGCGCACATTCCAGTCTGTCCTCTTTTCGCCAACTTCAATTCCGTCGGGTCTGGAAACAAGACGGTAATTTTTTCTTCTTCTTTCATCCCGCGCAAAATCTTTCGCAACACCGTCGCCGTGAGCGTACACTCTACGTTACCTTCCAAGTCGCCGGGCGCTAAATCAAGTCCTCCCGGAGGGAACTGGATTTCTCCTAAATCCACGCCATCTTCTCTCGCTTTTTGTAGCGCTTGTCTTGCCTGTTGGACCATCACGTCGTAATCCGCCGGGAACGGATACTGTCTCCCTCCATTCGTGTTCTTCGAAATCGTCGTTCTCCCGCTTCCTAAAGCGCGCGAGGGTGGCAGAACCACCTCCACCTTCTTTCCTCCAAATCTTCCAAAGAGCGGTGGTTGTTTTTTTTTGAACGACGACGACGACGACGCGAGCGACGACGACTCGAGAGAAAGCAGCCTCCCGTTCACACGGCGCGAAAGATGATGCGTTTGTGCGTTCATCTCTCGCTCGTATTTAATATTCGTCTCGCATTCGTGCGTTAAATATCTCTTCTCTTTTTTGTTGTCTTTTGCGTTGTTTCTTTCGGACCAAAATTTTAGTCTCCTTCGCTTTTTTTCGTCAAAAACAGTGCGAGTGGAAAACTCCTCAAATACGAGAGTTTTTTTTCTCTTTCCGTAACGTCATTCTTCTTAAAGTAGTTGCTTACTTCTTGTGTTTAATAATAAATGGTGTCGTTGCTTTTTACGCGCGACGAAAACGCACGAACGCACCGTCTTTTTTGAGACGAGAGAGAGAGAGAGAGAGAGTTTTGTTCTTCTTCTCTGTCGTTCGTTTTGTGATTTCTGATTTACAACAACTTTGCGGGTGGTGGATAATATTGGAAATCTGACTGTGTAATCCAAAAAAAAAAAGAGATGAAGGCGTTGAAGGCGTTGAAGGAGCATCGAGCGCGACGAGGCAGCGACGAGGAAGAGGAAGAAACAGAAGGAACGATTCGGAAACCTGAAATTGGAAAAGGGCAGCAAAAAGTTTGGTCGTTGCGAGACAGCGGGGACGATTTTGCCATGTTTTCGTTCAAAATCGGTACGTCGGATGGTCCAAAAACAGGAAGGAGGAGCTTTTCTTTCGAGGCAGGCAGGAGGCATCTCGCGATCTTTTTTCTGAGATTTTTGCGGCTCTCGCTCGCTTTTTTTTCAAACAAAAAATCTCTCTCTCTCTCGTGCTTATAAAGAACAACCAACGAACGAACGAACTAAACATTTTTTTTCCTCTCTTTCTCTTCTCTTCCAACCAACGAATTAAAAACAGTGCCGTGTTCGAAAACTTGCGCGCACGATTGGACGGTGTGCCCGTACGCGCATTGCGGGGAGATAGCCAGAAGGCGAGATTTGAAGATGTTTTCGTACTCGGCGATCCCGTGCGCGGATTATCAAAAAGTACCCACGAGCCGCGCGAAAGGGAAAGGGAGCCACGAGTATTCTTGCCCGAGGGGGGCAAACTGTCCGTACGCGCACGGCATTTTCGAGAGCTGGTTACATCCGAGTCGGTATCGCACGCAGTTGTGTAAAGATGGATTGGGGTGCACGAGAAAAGCTTGTTTTTTTGCGCACAAGGCGAAGGAGTTAAGAAGCGTCGCGAGCGATAATATTAACGCCGATAGTAATAACAATTATAATAGCAACATGTCCACGGCGAACAAGTTCGCAACGATGACGACGACGATGACAACGGCGACGATGCAACAACAACAACAACAACAACAACAACAACAACAACAACAGCAAAATCGACCGGAATCGCCCATGGCCGTCGCGATGTGGAATCAACAACTCGCTCAACTTCAACAACAACAACAACGCAGTCCAGAACAACGATTGCAACAGAGTCGATCGGACTCGTGGGAATCCGTACATGCAAATTCGAAAAACCCATCATCATCACCACAACTCGACTTTCGTCGACGAAGCATCGATTCAGTCAACATGGAACGAAGACAGTATCAGCAAAACCACGAACAGTTTGTATCACAGCAGCAGGTTTCGCAGATGACGGTGAATCAGGAACACGCTGCGCTTTACCTCGCGCAGCGTCGGCGAGAGTTGGAGCAGCAGCAGCTGCTGCAATTGCCGGCGCTGATGTCTGTCGCGGAAGCGCAGCAAATTTCTTTCGCGAAGAATGCTGCCATGCTGCAACAGATTCAGCAAATGCAAATGCAACACGTTCAAATTCAGCAACAGCTCGCCTCGGCGCAACAACCACTAGAATCACCGCAAAGAAACGAAGTCGATACTCAAAAGAAAAAGAGTAGCTACGATGACCTCGGGATGATTATAGAAACGCCGGACGACGAAAGACAACAACAACAGTATTAAAGCGAATAACGAGAAGACAAAGACAAGTTTTGGAGAGGAGGATCTTCTTCACTTGCCGTGTATATTTTTTAAAAGAGAACAACGAGAGCGCCCGCGAACGAGAGCCGCCTTTTGCGTATTATTATAAAATTCATATGTATATATATATATATTCACAAAGACAAACAAAACGCGCGTTGCGCTTAACAAAACATCATCTCTTCATCGTCGTCGCGTTTGCAGCGGAAGCGATGATGGATGATGATGCCGTCCGCGGTAAAATTTTTTGTACGTACTCTTTACGCGGTATGCCGTCATGTAAAACGAAAAGAGTGAAAAAATTCAAAAAATCAAATCCAACATTTTATCCAAGAAAGGGTCCGTCCTCAAATCAGCACTCTCAACGCGGGGTTGAATACCACCATCAACTACACGCTCAAAAGCTGTGCCGTGCATGCGAGGATAAAAATGACTCCCCTCTCGGCGTCGTCTTTGTGCAGTCTCGCTCCTTCTGAACAGACTCTTCTCCGATCGTCGTTCACGAAAACGCCGACGATGATTTTGGGGACGAGAACAACATCTTCATCCAGTCAGCAGAGCAACCGGAGAAGGTCTTCGTCTTTCTTTCTTCCTAAAGCAGCACACGCACGCGCTTCGTCTTCTTCATCGACATCCAAATCGGAACAACCAAAAGCATCGTCGTCGTCATCGAGGAAGAAAACAAAGAAAGCATCTCTTCCTTCTTTGCAAGCGAAGAGAGAAAAGAAGTCTAAAACTCTCACTTCTTCTTCTTCTTCTCTGCCACGAGCGGTGGCGCTTTCGAGTAGGAGCGGTGGTGGTGGTAGGAGTAATAGTACTGAAGACGAGAGTAGCGGCGACGATGTGTGGTCGTCCGGCGTCGCGTTGGAGGCGGGGGACGACGCTCTACAGTTCGGAGAGCTTTTGGACGCGACGGAACCGATGGTGCGGCAGAACGATAATAATAATAATAATAATAATAATAATAATGGTAACAGTGCGGTAGCGGCAGCGACGTTAGGGCAGGCTTTGCTCGATTCATCTTTTCCTGCGGCGGTTGATGATGATGACAGGGAGGAGAAGGAGGAGGAGGAGAAGGAGGACAACGACGACGACGACGACGATTTTTATATCAACTTAGACCCAACGGAACACTTGTTGTCGTCCATCAACGAAATCACGCGCATACAAAAAGCGAACGAAAAGCTGCGATTGGAAAACGAGCGCATATTGACGCGAGCGAAAATCGCCGAACAGAGACGAGGCGAAGAGAGGTTGGAATCGAGCGAACACAGAGAAGAATTGAAACGACAGGTGGAAATGTTAACCGAGGATTTACGAAGAGAAAAAGAAATACGAGAAGAGGAGTTGTTCAAGGTCGAGCAAGAGAAGAAAGAGATGAACGACTTGCTGGAAAGAGAGAAGAGCGCGTTCGAGGAAAGAGACGAGACGAGACGAGACGAGATTGAGAGTTTAAAGGAACGAGAGGAAGAAACGATGGCGACGTTGAAAAACGCGTTGAGGGAGGCGGAGGATGTGGCCGAGAAACGAAGCGATGAGCTTTCCAAGAGCGAGAACACTGTGTTGGAAACAAAACAACTCTTAGAAACGGAACAAACAAAATCGAAAGAGTTGCAAAACGCTTTGAACGCTTTGAAAGTTGAATCGCAAGAGTTGAAGGAAGAAACGATCAAAGACGAGCAGTTGTTGAACGAGAAAATCAAAGAAAATATGGAAACCGTGGAAAACATCAAGTGGGAAATGGAGACGAAAATCAGCGCATTGGAACTCGATAAAGAAGAGTTGCTGAAAACGCAAGCGAGCGATGTCGCCAAGTGGAAGAAAGAACTCGAAGAGAGAGAATCGGCGATACTGAAATTGACATTGGAACGGGACGAAGTCGCTGAATCGTTGAGAAGAGAGAAAACCGAACTCGAAAACGATTTGAAAGATGCGAACGCCGCCATCGCGGCATTGACTGAGCGCGTGAACAGCGAAGATTCCGCGACACTTTTACTCGAAGAAGCGACAGTTCGAGCGGAAACGTTGGAGCAAGCGATGGAACATCTCGAAGAAGCTTTGCAGGAAGACTTGATTGAAAGCGAGATGCAAACGATTCGCGCGAAACAAATGCTCTCGCTCGCGGAGGATAAAAGCGATAGTTTAGAAAAGAGAGTGCAAATGCTTTTAGATGAACTGAACGAGAACGCATCAGCGGCAGAAACGAGCAACGCTTCTCCTGCGAACGCGGACGCTCTCTCGAGAATTAAAGAACTCGAAGACGAACTCGAAGAAGCCGGAGACATGACGGAAATTCGAAACGCCATCGTGGAAGAGTGCTCGTTGATGCGAGAAGAGGTTGAAATCATGGAAGATCGCTTGGAAAAGATGCGCATCGAACGCGACACCGCGGTGTTAAAACTCTCCAAGTACGCCAAAGAGGAAAAAAGCGACGACATCGACGTCGACGAGGAAGAATCGAAAGACTGTTATTAAAGAAGAAGAGAGTCTTGGGAAAAAAAAACGCGCGCATGCAGAGTAGAAGCAATATTTATTTGTTGTTGTGTGTATACACATATCATCTATTCTTTTTACAACTCTACTCATACGCACACACAAAACGTTTACGTGTTTCGTTCTTCGTCCTTGAGATACCACGGTACTACCTAAATGGTATTATTGTTGTTATTATTCTTATTTATTCTTATTCTGTTCCTCTTCGTATATTTGTTTTTCGTCTGCGTCAAAGGCAACCTCTTCTTCTTCTTCTTCTTTTGGATAAGAAGAGACCCGAGAGCGTAACGTGTTTGTTTTTATCGTCGACTCGGCAGTGTGTATAATATTTCCGCCGAGCGATTCACTCTTCTCGTACTATTCGCTCTTCTCGTTTTTCGCGTTGTTGTTGTTTGACGTCGTCGTAATAAAGCTTTAGTATTACTTTCTCTCTACAACTTACTCCTCAGCGCTTCCTCCACCTCTCGCATCGCCGGTCGTCCGTTTTTCCCGAAAAATCCTTGCTGCCTTCCGCTGTAAATCATTCCTAACTGTTCCTCCTCGATGGTCACCGTGATTGGATACTTATCCACTCTGTTCGGAACGACGTTCGCGTTTTTCACCACGGCCAAGATGGCAGCTTTCGCCGCTTCAAACTCTTGGCCGCCGCCGTCTCAGTTTTTACTATACGTTATGGTGAATTTCATCACGTCGGTGTTGGATTCCGACGACGACGCGGATGATGCGCTCCTGGAGAAAGAACTTCTCCCTCTTCTCGCAAAAGGGTGGTGGTCGTAAACGACGCCGCTCTTCGAAGAGGAAGTCTTTTTCGTCGTCGTCGAACAAAAAGAACTACTTTTATTACCACCTGTGATGAAAAAGTCACGCGCGCGTCGTATCAACAGCGCACCACTTCCTTGCATCACTTCTTCGTTTACACCACGCGAAGAAGAAAATGAAAAGAATTTCTTCTTCTTCTTCTTCTTCTTTTGTTTTCTTCTCTTCTTCTTCTTCTTCGTAGAAACAAAACACAAAAATTCAAAAAAAACAAATTTTTTTTTCGTCTTTTTTCAAAAAGAAAAGAAAAGAAACAACAGCGTTTGCACAAAAAAAAGGAGGGGGGGGAATACCACACACATCTCTATTCTCTCATCATCATCTATATGCACGCGTGCATCTGCGGCCTCGCGAACGGTCTCGGCGTCAACGTGGCGACAGAGCTCTCGTTGTTGCTCCTCCCTCAAAACGTGTTAAACAACGAAAAGTCTTCCTCTTCTTCTTCTGGAGATGATGGAAACGACGATTCAGACGACAAGTCAAAGTCATCATCATCATCGTCAGCACTGATAAAAGAGGGATGTTTCGTGACGAGAATCACGCTGTGCGACTCCGCGCTGAACAACAACATCGCGGCGAAATCGTCGTTTTCGAAAGAAGAAGAGGAAGAAAAGGAGGATTTGGTGGATACTAATACATTCGTGACGGAAAAAGACGTCGCGCTTTCCGGCGGGGTACTCCTAAAAAGCGATATCGGCGACCGGAAATCCGTCGCGCTCTGTCGACGGTTGCGAGCTCGATTGGTGTTGGCGTCTTCGTCTGAGGGGGAGGAAAAGAAGGAGAGTATCATCGTCGACGTTGCGGAGGATTGTTCTTTCTTCTCTTCTTTGTCTTCTTCTTCTTCTCCTTCGTCGCCGCCGCCAATCGACGTGTTGTTTTTCTGCGACGGCGCCGGGCCGTTATCGGTCGCGTGCAACGCGAACGAGCGACTGCGATCGAGGAAAGGAGGAGAAGAGAGTCGTCTCGATCATCAGCGGCAACAACTGCAACAACGACCCATTTTTGTGTATTGCACCGTAGAGCACCATGGGAGTGATAATAATACTAGTCATAGCGGTAGGAATAGTAGTAGTGGTGGTGGCGGCGGCGAGGTTGGGACGATATTCGTAGACGACGGAAGCGGGTATGACGTTGACGAAGAAGCCGAAAAAAATAGCGGGGATGATAAAGCTACCGCGAGTAAAGCTTTGTACGACGCGTTGCGGCCGCAGTTTACCGCGTTGTTTGCAAATGCGTTGGATGAAGCTGGAGCTGGAAACGTGGACGAAGACGAAAATCGGAGAAGAGAACGGAGAGCGGCGTTGCATTGGGAGTTTCTGAAAAAGACGCCCGAGGCGACGCCGTTGTTGCACGCAGTCAGCGAAAGGTCCGGAGATAAGAATAAAGATAAATTTTTGTCCTCGTCTGCGTCGTCGACGGTCGTGCGACAGCGAGATTCCGGTGATAATAGGAGTATTAGTAGTAGAAGTAACGTGTTCTTGCCGATGACTCTTCTCGTAGCGCACACGGCGACGTTTGCGGTGACTCAAATAGTAAAGAGAAGACGAGAGGCGTACTTGAACATGGTGATGAGTAGCTTGAACGTGAGCGAGAATGAAGAAGATATTGATAAGAAAAAGAAAGAAGAAGACGACGCGCTCGCAAAAACGAGCGTAGTGGGCGCAGAACAGTGGACGCATTTGGACATCTTCGATTGCGTGAAAAACGTCGAGAAGGATTTCGTCTCAGCACCAGAAGGAGAAAAGACAAAGGAGGCTGGATACGAAACAATCACGACGGACGGCATAGACGTGGCGATGGAAGACGATCCAAAAGATGCGATTTTGAAGCACGCAGGTTTTGATGCGGTAGAAAATATCAGAAAGCGGTGTAAAATCGCCATCGTAGGCTCGGGCATCTTAACCGCTGCATTGGCGACGTGTTTCGCCTCCATTGGCGTTTCAGAAATTGCTCTGATAGGAGATGCTTCGGACCCACGAAACATTAATTTACCTAGAGTAGCGCGACACCCACTTTTGAGCGCCTTCGTGGGCGATCCGATGTTCACCCTGAGTGAATGCGAAAACGATGCGAACGCCATGGCATTAAACGAGAGGTTTCCCGGGACGAAATCGTATTTCTTGAGTCGCGGCGAAGACGAGGAGGCCAAAGACAATAATAAATTTGACATCATCGTTCACGTGGAAGGCGATGCGCCGTTTGCAAAAAAGAGCGAAAGTGAAAGCCCGACGACGACGTCAAAAGCAATGATTCCGAAAATTGAAGCCGGTTTTGCCATTCGATGCGGTGTCGTGGGTGATAATCAAGTTGGTATTGTCGAAGTGAATCGAGCAAATTCCAAGTACGCTTGGACGAAGTGTACGGATACTTCGTTATCCTTTTTGGTGTCTTCGACCGTAAGTTTGGAAATCATCCGATGGGCAAAAGGTGGCAGGAACAAAGAACGTTTAGTTTACGTCAACGCGAGAGGTAGAGGCGCAGATGCTTTTAGTTTATAATACTTTCAATACAATTTATTTATTTCCTTTCGGCGAGAACATCTTCATCACTTTCATCTTCTTCTTCTTCTTTTCTAAGGCTTCTTTCGGTGGCGTCGTCGTGTTATTTCCCTCATTGATACCGCGCCTATTCGGTGGCGTCAAACAATGCATGCAAAACTGCTTTCCTGGTTCCGGGAAACCGGTTTGGCACGCGGTGCATTTTTTGAGAGGCTTAATTTTACCCGTCGGAGATTTTCCTAGCCACGGTTCCGCTAAAGTCGTTTCTTTGTTTGTTGACGATGACGACGGGTCCGCCGCTACCGACGCCGAAACGACGTGAGTGTTTTCATCACGATCGTCTACCGATCGGTTTTGATGCTTTTGTTGTTGTTTACCATCGGATTTTCGCGTCGAACGCGGCGGCGAGGGCGACATGTTCACGCTGAAAGACGTCGTCGGCGGAGGCGTGACCATCATCACATCCCCTTTCGTCGAAGAAGAAAGAGGAGAAGGACTGTCCGGAGTAAACTCAATATTCGATAATTTCTGTTGCAACTCCTCCAACTCGCGCAACGCGTTGCTAATTCCTTGCGGCGTCGTCGCGCCGTCAACTTTCGCGACTAATTCTTGAACTTTTTGTTGCATGTCTTTCATTTCAGACGGCAAAACGGCTTTCGTCCTTTTCGTGGCGCTACTTCCAACATTTGGCGGCGTTGGAGGTGTCATTGCTGAGATTGGCGGCGTGAGAAGCGCCTCGTTCGCATCTTTGGCAAACGCTGACAACGGAGAAGGTGAGACGTTCCTTGATCCTACTCTATCATCACTACCGCTCATTTTTTTGTTGTTCCTGCTAGTGCTGTTGTTGTTGTTGTTATTATTATTATTGTTATTATTATTATTATTGCGTCCGAATAATCCACCAAATCTTCTCGTCGTCGGACTGCCGCCGCTGCCAGATGGAGACGCTTTCGATGCCGAGTTGGCAACTTTAGAGCTCTCCGTCTTCAACATTTCTTCATCGATTGTTGACGATAAATCATCGAAAGAGTCTTCCATTCTTGCGTGTCCCCCTCGTTGTTGCCGCTGAACCTTCTCCGCGGATAAACTGACGACTTTTTCACGAAGAGACTCCTCTCGTCGCTTTGAGGTGGA
>Ga0115569_10004500_pt1 | contig 10068 bp, 8 predicted proteins | sample COGITO_mtgs_1205_2_FD_87295 | JGI IMG/M metagenome (GOLD analysis project Ga0115569, IMG submission 87295) | Pelagic marine microbial communities from North Sea - COGITO_mtgs_120503 | ecosystem: Environmental > Aquatic > Marine > Epipelagic | place: Germany:Helgoland, sampling site Kabeltonne...
TGATTATTTAAATGTTGATGTAATTTCATTTGCTAAATTAAGAGCAGGTGTGGCACAAGCACCAATATTCCCTAATCCTTACCAAACAACCTCCATTTACAATGTAGGTAATCCTTATGGTGGAAATGCTTCTTTCTCTGTACCAAACACACAATCAAATCCAAACTTATTGGGAGGTACTAGAAATGAAACTGAAATTGGACTTGAAACTAAGTTTTTAAACAATAGAATTGGACTAGATCTTACCTTTTTCAATCGAGAAGATTCTCAGTTACCAGTTGCTATACCAGTACCAGGTTCAACAGGATACTCAGGACTATCAATTAATTCTGGAGTAACGTCCTCTAAAGGTTGGGAACTTGCTATTTCAGGTACACCAATTCAAACGGACAACATTACTTGGGATGTAGCGGTTAACTTTGCTACATTAGAAAAAAGGACTGATTTTATTTATGAAGGTATCCAGAAAAACGTATTACAAACAATGAGCTGGTATTCTTTACAATTACAGGAAATACCTGGTGAAGAATGGGGAACGTTTGTAGGAAGAAAAAGAAGGGTAGACGACAATGGAAACTTTGTATTGAACGCAAACGGTACAAATATTGTAGACTCTAATCAAGTTTTAGGAACTCTTTTACCAGATTTCACTGGAGGTTTCTCTTCTACTTTCAGGTATAAAAATTTCTTCTTATTTGCAGGTTTAGACTTCCAAAAAGGAGGATTATTTAATTCAACTACTCAAATGTTTACGCACTACTCTGGTCTTCATGAGGATACAGCTGGTCTTAACGATTTAGGTAACCCACTTCGTGATCCAGTAGCAGATGGTGGTGGTGTTCATGTAGTAGGTGTAGATGTTGATGGAAACTCGGTTGACACTTATTTAAATCCTGCTTCTTATTATGGTAGTTTATTTGGAGTTCATGACAGATGGATGTACGACGCTACATATATTAAGTTACGTCAGTTAAGACTTGGGTATACTTTACCAAATAGTCTTTTATCAAAAACTCCTTTCAAAAAAGTTGATCTATCTGTTATAGGTAATAACTTATTGTTACTTTATACAAAAGTTCCTGGTATTGACCCTTCTGAAATTGAAGGACGAGGCTCTTTGACAAGTGCTTACAGAGCCATTGAAGGAGGACAGTTACCTCCTGCTAGAACTATCGGATTAAATGTAAAAATTAACTTCTAGAAACATATTAAAATGAAAAATACAATAAAATATTTCGGAATTTTAGCACTTTCTATAGGTTTGTTAAATTCTTGTGAAAACGTTGATTTTGGGGATGAAAACATAAACCCTAATCAACCTTCAAAGGCTTCTACAGCCGCTTTATTAACAAATGCTATGAGATCTCTTCCAGGTCACGTGAGTGAAGTAGATGGTAATATGTGGGTACAATACATTTCACAAATTACCTATACTGAAGGATCTAGATATGGCACTGAACAATGGTCATACGATGGATGGTATAATGGTGCATTGAAAGATATCCAAGAGGTGATTGACTTGAATACTGAAGACGCAGAGTCTTACACAAATGGTGGAACAACTGCCAATCAAATTGCTGTTGCTAAAATCTTAAAAGCGTATTACATTCAATTTATCACAGATACTTGGGGTATGGTTCCTTTTAGTGAAGCATTATTAGGAGTAGACAATATTACACCCGCGTTTGACTCTCAAGAAGCCATCTATACTGCTGGATTTGCATTGATAGACGAGGCCTTAACTTCCATGAATACTTCAGGAACGCTTAATGGAGACATTCTATTTGGTGGAAACATAAATGAGTGGAGGAAATTCGCAAACACCCTTAAATTAACTATGGCAATGAGAATTGCTGATGTGGATGCTGGAACTGCTCAGGCTAAGTTTAATGAAGCTCGTTCTGGTGCTATTGCTAGTGTAAATGAAAATATAAACTATCCATATCTTACGGAAGACACCAATGACAACCCTTGGCAAGATCGTTTTGAGACTCGTGAGGATTATGCGTTGAGTTCGTTGTTCGTAGACCACTTATCTTCTAAGAATGACCCCCGTTTAGCTCAATATGGAGAATTACCCGTTGCAGGCGGAGATTATACTGGTATTGATTATGGTATTGAAAATCCAAATGTTAACCAAACTAATGTGTCCTTTATTGATAGTGACATTATCTATGACGGAACTCAAAAAGGGGGAGCTATATTTACTTATGCTCAAGTAGCATTCTCGATTGCAGAAGCAGCCCAAAGAGGTTGGACTTCTGATAGTGCCGAAGATTGGTATAACAAAGGGATTCAGGCTTCTATGGATCAATGGGGTGTTTCAGCTACCGACGCAACGGCATATTTAGCAGAAGCTTCTGTTAAATTTGACACTTCAAAAGCTATGGAGCAAATTGCTACCGAAAAGTGGGTGTCTTTATTCTTACAAGGTTCTGAGGCATGGGCTGAGTGGAGAAGACTAGACTACCCACAATTAAGCCCAGCTCCAGATGCTTTAACTGGAACGGGAATACCTGTTAGATATGGTTACTCAGCAAATACAGCTGCTTTAAACGAAGCAAATTACAATGCTGCAGTTTCTGCTCAAGGAGCAGACAATCAAGACACCAAATTATGGTGGGATATAAAATAAAATTCAATTTATTGTTTTTATATTGTTAGTTAATTAAAGCACCTGCAATTGTAGGTGCTTTTTTTTTGGTTAAATTTAAGTTATGAAAAAAAATATCTTTTTAATACTAATGCTACCCTTTTTCAGTTGGGGACAAAATATTTCAATAGATCCTAGAAATTTCAACTCAGGCAATATAGAACTCACTAGGGCTGTGAACGAAAACAGAAATATCAAAGGTCATCCATATTTAGAGGAAGATTTTTCCATCTCTACCATTGAATTTAAGGATGGAACAACCTATGAAGGATTGATTAGATTCAACATTGGCAAAGATATTTTTGAGATGAAAAGCAATACTTCTAAGGAAATTTATGAATTTAAATTAAAGCTAGGTATCCTCATTACACACTATAACAGAACCTTTGAAGCTAAACTACTAAGCAGCGAGAAAAGCTTAGCTACTTTTGAGATTCTAGTAAATGACACACCTTATTCGCTTTACAAATACCATAAGAAAATTATTAAAGAGCCTCGGAAAGATGGCATAGCCATGCCAAGCTCTAACCAGGGCAATAATAGTGATGCATTTTGGAGTGATCAATCTTCACTGGTACTCATGGCTAACAATCAAGTTTACGAATTAGAAAAATCACATAAAAAACTACTCAAATCTGGAATGGTTGATCCAACTAAATACAATCAGATTACGAAGAAAAAGAAATACAAATTAGATAAAATTCAGGATGTAATAAATCTAGTTAAGGCACTCAATCAATAAGAATAACTTATTCTTATAAAAAATGCACATATTCAAAAACCCCCTACCAAAAGCAGGGGGTTTTTTGTTTACTTTTGCATCATGGAGAAACAAACGTATATATACGGCATTAGAGCTGTTATTGAGGCTATAGAAGCCAAAGAAACCTTAGACAAGGTCTTTATTCAAAAGGGACTGCAGGGAGACTTAATTAAAACTTTAGAAAACCTAATTAGAAAACAGGGGTTAAACACTTCTTATGTGCCCGTAGAAAAATTAGATCGTTTGGCCAAACAACACAACAACCACCAAGGTGTTGTAGCGAGCATTTCTCCCATTGAATTCCACGAACTCGATCCTTTTGTAGAAAGTGTTTTAGAAACAAAAGAAGCCCCTTTATTTTTACTATTAGACCAACTTTCAGATGTCAGGAATTTTGGTGCTATTATAAGAACTGCTTCTTGCACGGGAGTAGACGGTATTATCATTCAAAAAAAAGGTACTGCTCCAGTGACAGCAGACACTATAAAAACCTCAGCAGGTGCAGCCTTTCAAGTACCTATCATTAAAGTAGATCACCTAAAAGACGCCGTATTTCATTTACAGGCCTGCGGTATTCAAGTAATCGCAGCCACAGAGAAAGCAAAGAACGACTTATATGAAGTATCCTTTACAGGACCCACCGCCATTGTTATGGGTTCTGAAGACATGGGAATTACACCCTCCATTTTGAAAGTCGCCAACGCCCAAGCAAAGTTACCCATGCAAGGACCTATTAGTTCATTAAATGTATCTGTGGCCTGCGGTGTTTTCTTATACGAAGCGGTAAGACAAAGAAAATAACATGAATGAACCACTAGCAGAAAGAGTCCGCCCAAAGTCCCTAGAGGGCTATATGAGTCAAACTCATTTGGTGGGTCCTGCTGGTGTATTGACCAAGCAAATAAAAGCGGGTATTATCCCTTCTATTATTTTATGGGGACCACCCGGTACTGGAAAAACCACTTTAGCAAATATTATTGCCGCCCAAACAGAACGGCCTTTTTATGCCCTTAGTGCTATTAATTCTGGGGTAAAAGAAGTGCGGGAAGTGATTGAAAAAGCCAAGCAATCTGGAGGATTATTCACCACAAAAAACCCACTTTTATTCATAGATGAGATTCATAGATTTAGTAAGTCTCAACAAGACTCCCTTTTAGCAGCAGTAGAAAAAGGATGGGTTACCTTAATTGGAGCTACCACAGAGAATCCGAGTTTTGAGGTAAATGCTGCCCTACTCTCTCGTTGCCAAGTTTACACGCTCAAAGCTTTTGAAAAATCAGATTTAGAAGCGCTATTAAACAACGCCATAAAGATAGATCCATGGCTTCAAGAGAAAGAAATTACCCTCAAAGAAACCAATGCCCTTTTTAGGGCAAGTGGTGGTGACGCCAGAAAATTGCTTAATATTTTTGAATTTCTTGTCACCCAAAATCCAGATAAAAAAGTAGTCATCACAGATGAGTTTGTAACCAGCAACACACAAAATAATACTGCTTTTTATGACAAGTCGGGAGAACAACATTACGACATAGTTTCTGCATTTATAAAATCTATTAGAGGTTCAGATCCCAATGCAGCTGTTTACTGGCTAGCCAGAATGATCGTTGGCGGAGAAGACGTAAAATTCATTGCTAGGAGAATGGTTATATTGGCTTCTGAAGATATTGGGAATGCCAATCCAACTGCCCTTGTACTTGCAAATACTTGTTTCCAATCGGTACATAGTATTGGACACCCAGAGGCCAGAATTATTTTGAGTCAGTGTGCGGTGTATTTAGCGACTTCTCCAAAGAGCAATAGTAGTTATTTGGCCATAAACGAAGCGATTGCTGCTGTCAAAGAAACTGGAGATTTACAAGTACCACTCGCACTGAGAAATGCACCTACCAAACTGATGAAAGAATTGGGTTATGGAGACAGCTACCAATACTCTCACAACGGTCCAAATGCATTCATAGCACAAGAGTTTCTTCCAGAAGCGTTGTCAGGAACAGTTTTTTTCCAACCCGGAGACAATCCCAGAGAAAAAGGAAGTCGGGATTTTCTTAAAAACCGTTGGAAAGACAAATACGAATACTAAAGAAATCCCTACATTATTAGAGGAACTTCTTTAATTCCGCTAAACTGTGTACTATTGTGCAATGCTCATGTGCAGATTCTCCGTGAGCGTTAAAATGAATGACCTCAAAGCCAACTTCTTTAGCGCCCAGAATATCTGCCTCTAAGCTATCTCCTATCATCAACGATTTATCTGCGGTGACATTTGCTTTTTCTAGTGCCAATTCAAAAATTTCAGGATGTGGTTTCTTTACTCCTGCCAGTTCAGAATCCATGATTACGTCAAAATAATGATCAATATGGGCATTTTTCATTTTCTTTCCTTGCACTTCGGAAAAACCATTAGTGATGATATGTAAATTGTAATGTGGCTTTAAATACGCTAATATCTCTATGGTACCGGGAAACAAATGGTTGTAAGTAGTGAGCACTTCCATATATTGGTCTGCCAATTCATGAATCAATGCATCTGTAGCGGGATATTCAAGTGTGTCAAAGGTGAATTTTAAACGTTCGTAACGAAGGGTTTCTTTAGAAACGCTACCGTTTCTGTACATACGCCAATACTGAAGGTTAATAGGAATATAGGCTTTTAAAAATGTATCTAATGGAATGTCTACACCATATTCGGTGAGCAAACGTTCAAAAGTAAGGGCTGAATTTTTTTCAAAATCCCAAAGGGTATGGTCTAAATCAAAAAAGATATCTGAAATTTTACCTCTAAGCATAGTATTTTTTTGCTAAAGGTACTATTTAATTTTGCTTTGACTGAGCGAAGAGACAGCCTGTATAATTTTTAATAGATCTACAGTTACACAAATTCTGAACTGTATTTCATTTATGGAAATACAAATTACATATTGTAATCTACTTACAGTATAAAGCAAAAAGCTACTTACTAAACTGAGCCAAATGCTTTTGAAAAGTTTCTTTCCACACCAGTGATTTTTCTCCTCCCAACAATTCATTAGAGAAAACCACATTAAAATGGGCGCTCACCTCTTTTGTGGCCAGATAAAGTGGGGTCATTATTTTTAATGCGTCTAAAGTGCTCTTCTCCTTTAATAAAGCGTAGTCATGCACTGCAAACGGATGCACCTTAATAGGCAACTGAAGCTCCAGATAAATATCATAAAAGAAAAAAGGAGTCGCTGTTCCCGCCCTAAAACCAAGCTCATGGGTATAGCCCATAGAATAGTCGTTGTGAATTTCAGCGTCTACCAAGTCCCTGTAAGATACAGGTATGTCTACCCTATTATACCGCATTCTAGACGCTTTAATGGGTCTATTAACTACACTGGCCAAATGCTTCTGCTCTTCCATTAAAATTTTAGGAGCGCCAAAAGATGCGTATGAAGCCGCCAAAGCCACTTCAAAGTGGTCCGCTACAGATTTTATAAGGGCTTTAAATGAGTTGTTATAAGGAGACACATTTTTGTCATAAGTACCATAATCAGCAAATTGAAAAAAGAAAATGGCTTTGGCCTTATACTGCCTTAAAAGAATGCCTAAATAGTCAAAATTATCATAGGGATCTTTTTTAAAGCGCAGCCACACGCCTAGCCTGGTTAGAAGCCTGCTTAATTTAAAGCCTGCTAAATCTACAAAAAAACCAGACACACCTCTAATAAGGCCCCTATAAGCAAATGCATGAGAGCTAGTCACATCTATTAATGGGGTAAAGCAATACGTTCTTTTTGCCCTTTTAAGGTCGGGGAATTTATCTTGAAGGGCATTAAAAAAAAGGCTTGCCCACTGGTCCACTACAGGTGAGGTTAAAAAACCGTTCACATAACCCACACTTTCTTTTGGTGGAAAGCGTCCGTGAATGTCTTTCACATGAGGCAAATACTCTTCATACCTAGACAGCATATAAAAACTAGCGGCAAAAACATCAAAAGGAATACCACTTTTGTCTCCTGAGGGAAAGAAACAAGGCACTCCGTTCCAGTCACTTACTTTAATAGCATGGTCATTAATACCTTGCTCGAATAACAGCGCATGAGACCTTATAAAGAATTCATTTTGCAAAGCCTGTTTCGTATAGGTTAATTTTGGCCCCTCATGCTTTATAAAGTCCGACACTTCAGTAGTGAAAGCAACTTCTAAACCCAACAAACGTTTACAAATATGATTGGCTATATAAGTAAATCTAGGGGTTATTTTATAGGTGTATATCAGGAGCATTTACAAGAAAGTATGATTCAAAAATAGATCAGTAAGGGAACGGTTATTCTAGGCTTAAAAATAAACAATTATAGCAGATTCTGGTCTGCAAAACTGAAGTATTCATTTTTACCTACTATTATATGATCTAGTAATTTAATATCTAAAACCTTAGCGGCTTCCTTTAATTTCTGTGTCAAAGCTTTGTCTGAATGGGAGGGTTTTAGGTTGCCTGTGGGATGATTATGGGCTACAATCATAGCCGTAGCACCCCATCTTATAGCCTGTTGTAAAACCAACCTGATGTCTACAACTGTGGCTGTAAAACCACCTTTACCAAGTAAGGAACGCTCAATAAGCACATTAGAATTATCCAAATACAGCACCCAAAACTCTTCATAAGTCAAACCAATTAAAACAGGCTTCAAAATAGAGAATGCAGCTCCACTAGAAGAAAGAGATAGGGGGACGGTAGCATTGACATGCAACAATCTGTATCCAAAATCTAGTGACGCCTTTATTTTAATGGCTTTCACCTTCCCTACTCCTTTAAAATCCATAAGCTTCTCTATGGAAAGTTCAAATAGTTTTTGAAGGTCATTGTTACATGCAATCAATAGCGTCTTGGCCAGTGAAAGGGCAGACTGACCAACAGAACCATTGCCTAAAACTATGGCAAGAAGCTCTGCATCTGTCAATTTTTGTCCACCCAAACGCAGGTATTTTTCTCTAGGCTGGTCTTCCACAGACCAAGCCTTCATACCCGAATTTTTAATATAGACCATGAGTAAAGATAGCCTGTGTGGCTCAAAAAGAAACGCAAACCAGACAAACTACTCCCTGACTAGATGATCGGTCAAAAAAGCCATAGCCACAAATCTAAAAAAACCTTGGTAAAACCTTAAGAAATTCGCTGGGCCAGTGCTTTAAAGTCCGTGCCTCCGTAATTACCTGAACTCATGAATAACAGCACCGTTCCTTCTAAAGGCAAATCTCTCAAGAAAACAGCCAAACCTTCAGGCGTGGTTTCTATTTGAAGCGCAGCGGAACCAAAAGCATTTTTAATAACCTCCGCAGAGATAGGTTCCCTTTCTTTTATGGCTAGTACGGCTGGCTCATAGAAAACCATACCGACGTCGGCCTTGGCCAAAGCATTTTTATACTCCTTGAGAAAAGAAGCGTCTAAACTACTGTAGGTATGCAACTCAAGTACCACAACCAACTTCCTATCAGGATATTGCTCCTTAACCGCTGCAGTAGTGGCCTTTACCTTACTCGGTGCGTGAGCAAAATCTTTATAAATAGCCGTTTGATTGTTCTTAGCGACCAATTCTAATCGTTTAGAAGCGCCTCTAAAACTACTAATGGCCTCATAGAAATATAGGGCGTCTATACCCATATGCTGGCATATCCACTTGGCACCTGCCAGATTATTGAGGTTGTGCATTCCGAAAATTTCTAATGGCAAAGGACCTTCTTCCGTTTCTAGATAAGTTACACCACTATCTATAGAAGCCTCTGGGGTGGTATAAGCAATTTTGCGAATGGTGTTGGTGGCTTTTTCAACCATTTCATTAAGTACCTGATCCTCTTGATTAAAAGTAAGGCTACCTCCCGCAACAATACTATCAATAAAGGATTCAAAGGGCGCACAATAAGATTCAAAAGTGGGGAATACATTAATATGGTCCCAAGCAATACCACTCAAGAGCGCAATATGCGGCTTGTAATGTAAAAACTTTGATTGGGCATCTATGGGAGAAGAGAGGTATTCATCTCCCTCTAATAACATAAAATCGTTCTCCTCTGTGAGATGAACCATCTTGTCAAAGCCGTCTAATTGGGCACCCACCATAAAGTCTATTTCTTTTTCATGGTAGTGCATCACATGAAGGATCATAGAAGTAATGGTTGTTTTTCCATGACTCCCCCCTATGACAACGCGTGTTTTATGCTTTGAATGTTCATATAAAAATTCAGGATAAGAATACACTTTTAAACCCAATTCCTGGGCTTTTTCAAGCTCAGGATTCCCTGGTTTTGCGTGCATGCCTAAAACAATTACATCTATATCTGAGTGAATGTTTTCAGGCTGCCAACCCATTTCTAAGGGAAGTAAACCAACCGCTGCTAGGCGGCTTTTAGAGGGTTCAAAAATGACGTCGTCACTGCCGCTAATCTCATGACCCGCTTCGTGTAATGCCAATGCTAAGTTATGCATAGCACTTCCTCCAATGGCTATAAAATGTATTCTCATAGTATTATTTTCCAGAACCCATGGATTCCTTTTGATCGTGTATCATTTCCCAAAGGGTGTCTTTGAGCGGCATAATGCCTTTTTGTGCCACAGCAGAGAAGAACAAAAATGGGGTATTTCCCAATACGGGTTTTAGCAAGCCTGAAATCTCAGTTTCTAATTCCTCATCCA
>Ga0115569_10004526_pt1 | contig 10038 bp, 7 predicted proteins | sample COGITO_mtgs_1205_2_FD_87295 | JGI IMG/M metagenome (GOLD analysis project Ga0115569, IMG submission 87295) | Pelagic marine microbial communities from North Sea - COGITO_mtgs_120503 | ecosystem: Environmental > Aquatic > Marine > Epipelagic | place: Germany:Helgoland, sampling site Kabeltonne...
GACCTCGACACCATGCTTAAGGCCTATACTATTAATGCGGCGTGGTCGATGCATCAGGAAGCGGTGACGGGTAGCCTCACTCCCGGTAAGCGTGCTGATATCGTCATTCTCTCTGAGGACTTGTTTGCCATACCGCCCCAGCGCATTAGCACGGTGCAGGTTGAGCAGACGTTTATTGACGGCAAACGGGTCTATTCAAATTAGCCGCAGGCCCGTCGCTATAGACGCCAATTTGCCAAGGCATTAACAGCTGCCCTGAAGAGCTGCCTCGTGCACTGACTGCTCAATGCCATGGTTACGCCTTCCGGGCACTTTGTGCCGTGTCTTTAGTCTGACGCTGGATCGAGGTTTACCCTTGTGCAGTTTGGTGTCTGCAATAGACCCCTTTAATCCAAAGTTTTATGATGAAAATCAGTGGCGGCCATGTGTCGTCGCAGCAAACTGAGCGAGGAAGCCCTTGTGATTGAGGCGTTTATTTACGATGCCATACGTAGCCCCCGTGGCAAGGCTAAATCCGATGGCGGTTTGCACGATCTATCGCCCTTTGAGCTGTTGGCGCCACTCTACGACGCCATTTGTCGTCGCACGGGTTTAGATGCAGGGCTGGTGGGTGAGGTCGTGCTGGGCTGTGTCACCCAATACGGAGAGCAGGCTGGCAATATCGCCAAGAGCTCGGCGTTGTACGCGGGTTGGCCCAGCCAGGTGTCTGGACTAACCATCAACCGATTTTGCTCCTCGGGTCTTGATGCCATCAACATTGCCGCCTTGAAGGTGAACGCTGGTCAGGAAGAGGTGGCGGTTGCGGGTGGCATTGAGATGATGTCGCGGGTTCCAATGATGAGCGATCAGGCGGCCATTTTTAAAGATCCCGAGGTGGCGCTTGCGGCCCGTATTCTGCTCATGGGCAGCGGCGCTGATCTTATTGCCTCTCTGTACGGAGCTTCTCGGCAGGATGTCGATGAAGTGGCCCTGATGAGTCAGCAGCGGGCGGCGCTGGCGCGAGATTCCGGTTTTTTTACTTCCATCATTCCTATTGATAATCCCGTGAAGGCGCTGACCGTTTATCAGGATGAATGTATACGTGGCGATACCACCTTGGAATCTTTGGGGAAACTCCCCGCCAGCTTTGAAAGTGTTGGCAAAGCGGGAGCAGATGCTGTGCAACTGGCACATTATGACCACTTGCAGACAATCTCCCATGTGCACACAGCCGGCAATTCCCCAGCCATGGCCGATGCCGCCGCATTGGTTTTAGTTGGGGCGGCAAGCCTCGGTGAAAAAATAAGCGCCAGACCTCGCGCCGTTATTCGAGCTATGGTTAACGCCAGTGACGACCCACTTCAAGTTCTCACGGGTTGTGTTGCGGCAACGGAAAAATTGCTCAGATCCCAAAAGCTCTCGGTTGACGATATTGATTTGTTCGAAATTCACGAGGCTTTTGCGGCCACTGTTTTAAAGGCGCGGGCTGACCTGGGAATACCCATAGAGAAACTCAACGTCAATGGGGGGGTCATTGCCATGGGCCATCCGCTGGGAGCGACCGGGTCCATCATGATGGGTATGCTTTTGGATGAGATGGAGCGTCGCGAGCTGACCTTGGGCGTGGTGGCAACCAGTGGTGCGGCGGGTTTGGGCACTGCGATTTTGATCGAGCGCCTGTCGAGCTAATAAGGCCGGTGCCGGTGTTTGGCGCCGTCTGTTCATATTGAGTCATATTGCGGTCCGTGTTGTGCCATGAAGTTCGGGTGCCCGAAACCCCGGGAGTCGCAGAATCTGGGTGCTCTTCGGGGCATATTCCCTAGGCCTGCTGGCCTCACCCCCTGTTAGTCCTGTGCAATGCCGCATTGGTACGCTGCAGACAGCTTCATTGGCCTCTCCTCTAGTCAGTCTCATTGTGCAAGTGTATATTCAAGGCAATACGCAGGGCGTTGTCTTATCCTGGTGCAGTCCGTTAATTACAGTCCGCTTTTGATGGAACGCATAGGAGCCGTCACTTAACGCATAGGAGCCGTCACTTAATGACACAGTCGGTTTACATTCTCGGTGGTGTTCAGATCGATTATGCCAGGGCATGGTCCCGGGAGGGCTTAGATATCTCAGATATGATTAGAGAGTCCTGCTTGGGAGCCCTTGAAGATTGTGACCTTCCGGCCTCTGCGATTGAGTCTGTTCATGTTGGCAACGCCTTTGCCGAGGCTCAGCGGCAACAAGGGCATTTAGGTGCCATGGTCTCCCAGGTGGTCCCCGAACTGTGGGGTGTACCGGCAATGCGCCACGAGGGCGCTTGCGCATCGTCATCTTTGGCGGCGCTTACTGCCATGGCTGAAATTGAGGCCGGCCGCTACGATTGTGTGTTGGTCTTGGGCGCAGAAGAATTTAAAAATCTGCCCGGTGATCAAGCCTCCCAAAATCAGAACTCGGCAGCGTGGCGCGACCGAGAGGATATTCACTGTAAATTTATGTGGCCCGCAGTTTTTGGCTTACTGGCAGACGAATATGATCAGCGTTATGGACTAGATCGGCAGGTCTTAAACCGCATTGCCGAGATTAACTACGGTCATGCTCGTCGCAACCCCCTTGCTCAGACTCGGCAGTGGCAATTCGCCGATAACAGCTTTATCGAAGACAATGCTTTGAATCCGGTGATTGAGCCCGGGGTGAGGCGCTTGCACTGTGGTCAAATCACAGACGGCGCTTGTGCCATTGTTTTAGCCTCTGAGAAATTTGTTGCCGACTATCGAAAAACTCGTAAAACAAAGGGGCCGATTGCGCGTATTGACGGCTGGGGTCACCGTAATGCAGGTATTCGTTACCGCGATAAAGTTGAGCGCAGCAAAGATGCTGCCTATGTATTTCCTCACGTGAGAGATGCCATCGAGGACAGTTTCCGTCGCGCCGGCGTTGCCGAGGTACATCAGCTTAGTGGTATCGAGACCCACGACTGCTTTTCGATGACCGAATATATGGCCATTGACCACTTTGGCATTACCGCGCCTGGCGAGTCTTGGAAGGCGGTTGAGGACGAATCCATTATTTTGGGTGGCCGGCTGCCCATTAATGCCAGTGGTGGCCTCATAGGCTGCGGTCACCCGGTGGGAGCAACAGGTGCGCGTATGCTGCTCGATGCCACTCGACAGGTAACGGAGCAGGCGGGGGACAATCAGATAGATGGGGCGCAGCAAATTGCCACACTCAACATTGGTGGGTCCTGCGCAACGGTTTGCAGTTTTGTCGTCGGTCAGGGGTAAGGGTTCCCAGAGATTGGGAAGTTTGTATTTGCTAGCCTTAACCGCTATCGATGAGATTTTTAGGAGTGAATAAATGAACCTGCCAGTAAAAGATCCCGAAGCACCCTTTGGCCACCAGTACGGTCCTTTTGTGACCGACGTTTTTGCGCCCCTGTCTCAAGAAGAAACCTATACAGACCTCCCGGTGGAAGGACATATTCCGGCAGACCTCAATGGGGTTTATCTGCGCAACGGTCCGAATCCGCGTTTCGAACCTAAGGGTGAGTACCACCCCTTCGATGGCGACGGCATGTTGCACAGCGCCCATTTTGAAAACGGGCGTTTGGTGGTGAGAAATAAGTGGGTCAGAACCGACGCCTGGCAGCGCGAAGATACAACACAAGCCGCTGAATACTGGGGAATTCGCCAGACGCTGAAAGGGCGGGAAGATCAGCCGATCAAAGACTCGGCTAATACCGATGTCATTGGTCACGCAGGTGCGGCATTAACAACGTGGTATTTGGCGGGTGTTCCCTACGCGGTTGATCCCATCACCCTGGAAACACTGGGTCCACGCTATAACTATTTAGATAAACCCGAATCCGGCATGTCGGCTCACTGCAAGGTAGACGAGGTTACCGGGGAGCTCATGTACTTCGACTACGGCGATCACTGGCCTTACATGTGGTACGGCGTGGCCGATGCCCAAGGTGAAATAACCCATCGTGTACCTATTGAATTGCCGGGAAACCGTTTGCCCCACGATATGGCCATTACTGAGCACTACTCGATTTTGCATGATCATCCGGTATTTCATGATGAAGAGGCACGTGCCGCAGGCCGGCACAAGATTGTCTTCGATTCCACAATGGCGAGCCGTCTTGGTGTCATTCCCCGAAAAGGCGATGCCGAGTCTATTCGCTGGTTTGAGTTTTCGGGCGCCTTTATTTACCACGTGATTAATGCCTGGGAAGAGGGCGATGAGATCATTATGGTTGCCTGTCGCTATCAACCTGCAAAAAATGCCGATGGCAGTTTCAATGACGTGGGTACCGCAAAAATGATTTCGCGCTTAGTCATGGATGCACGGTTGTGGCGTTATCGCATGAACCTTAAAACGGGGGAGTGTAGCGAGGCGTGTCTCGACCCCAACTTTAACGTGGAGTTTCCAAGCTACGATTCACGACGTACGGGTAGGAAGACAGAATTTGCGTACCTGGTCGATCACGATCCCAAAATTTTGCGCTGGATGGGCGTGTGTAAGTACAACACCGATACCGGTGAGCGCCTGGGAGCCTGGACAGATGACTCGGCGCATTGCTGGTATAGCGAACCTTGGTTTGCGCCTGCCGACAACCAGCAGTCAGAAGACCATGGTTATGTTGTTGTGTTTGTTTGGAACGATAAAACGCAACAGCAAGAACTGCAGGTTTTTGATGCGAAAGACCTCAATAAGGGCCCCGTCGCACGAGTACAAATGCCAACACGCATTCCGCCCGGGTTCCACGCTTGTTGGATGAAGCCCGAGCAAATTCAAAGTCGGGCTCGCTAACGCGGTCATACGGCGGCATTTGCGCATGCCGCTCCCCCTGAGTGATAAGGATGCCAGCAAGGAAACCGAGCTGGAAAGCGTTGGCCTTACTCAAAAACGAAAACCGTAAAAAAAAACCAGAAGGCTTGACATTCTAATATAAATGCTAATAATAACGATTCTCATTTAGATTAGTGGTAGTGGTCATGCAGTTTAAGGTTTTGAAGGTTGGAGCGCTTGTTTGTGTTTCGGGCGCATACGCGGCAGCTACCCACGCGGAAAGCCCAACAGAAACACCGGTAGACGGGCAGCCTATAGAAGAGATTTTGGTGCGGGGGCAGTACCTGCAATCCAGCCAAATCAATGCGCTTCGCTCACCCACGCCGATCCTCGATGTACCGCAAAGCCTGAGTATTGTCACTTCAGAAGTCATTATGGAGCGGGGCTTCACAGCGGTATCAGAAATTGTCCAGTACATGCCGGGTGTTAGCGTTTCCCAGGGTGAGGGTCACCGAGACGCCATTGTATTTCGCGGCGTTCGTTCTACGGCAGATTTCTTTATCGACGGAGTCCGCGACGACGTTCAATATTTCAGACCGCTTTACAACCTAGAGCAGCTAGAGATTCTCCGCGGCCCCAATGCCTTACTTTTTGGTCGAGGTGGCACCGGGGGTATTCTTAATCGAGTGACGAAAAAGCCAGAGCTAGATCAGCAGTTCTCTCAGCTGACCGGTTACGCCGATACCTTTGGTGGTGGTGGCATACAGGTTGACGCCAACTGGGCGACCAGCGACAACACCGGATTCCGACTCAACGCTATGCTGGAGGGCTTGGAGAATCATCGTGATTTCTTCGACGGCGATCGCATGGCGATTAACCCGACCTTCAAAATGCGGCTTAGCGATAACACCATGCTAGACCTGTCCTATGAATATGTAGACCACGAACAGTTCATCGACCGGGGCATACCCACAGGCACCGACGGCCGCCCGGTGGAGGCCTTTAAGAAAATCACCTTTGGCGATGAAGACGTGAATGTAACAGGGCTGAAAGCACACATTCTGATGGCCAGTATTGATCACAATTTTTCGGAGTCGACCAAGGGCAAGGCGACCTTTTTCCACGGCGATTACGATAAGTCTTATCAAAACTTTTATGCATCAGGCTACAACGAGGCCAGCGCACCCAACGAAGTGACGCTGGATGGTTATGTCGATACCACACAGCGAGAAAATACGGTGTTGTCGGGCAACTTGGTCAACGAAAGCACCCTAGGAGGCATGCAACATCGCTTCCTCGCAGGGGCAGAATTTGTGAAGACCCGTTCAGATCAGGACCGGTGGAATACATTTTGGTCTGCGACCGCCGACGACAAAGAAACCTTTTTTGTAAATAGACCCTTGCAAGTATTGGGCGGTATTGGCGTGAATTCGAGTGGAGCGCCGACGACCAATGATTTTTCTGTCGATTTGAACGATGACACCCAAGTCTCCATCGATGTCTATTCGGCGTTCATTCAGGATGAAATCAGTATCACGGAGAAGTTCGACATTGTTCTGGGCGCCCGTTTTGATCACTTTGCGATTGACGTTTTCAATGTGCCTAACAACGACGAGAGTTCAAGAACCGATGAAGAGGTCTCCCCCCGACTGGGTGTCGTGTTTAAGCCCGCTGCAAATATGTCGCTGTATGCTAGTTACAGTGAATCTTTTTTGCCGCGCAGTGGCGAGCAGTTTGCCAACATTAATGGCAGTAAAGGGCAGCTGGATCCCAACACCTTTGAGAATATGGAACTGGGCTTCAAGTGGGACCTCGCTTCAGGCTTGAGCCTGACGGCCGCAGCCTTCCAGATTCAACAAACCTCGCCTCAGGTTGCTGACAATGATCCGTCAACCCTTGATGTCATAGAGACAGAAACCGATGGTGTCGAGATTCAGCTTGAGGGGCGTTTGACGAATTTCTGGAATATCTCGGCGGCCTACACCTATTTAGACGGCGAGCAAATTGGCCGTTCAGGGCCTTCGGGAAAACGACCTAGGGAGTTGCCTGAAAACATGTTCTCGCTCTGGAATTCCTTCCAGTTTTCACAAAAGCTCAGTGGCGGTTTGGGTCTGACGTATCAGGACGAGAGCTTTATTAACAACAGCAACTCGGCGGTGCTGCCCAGCTATACACGAATCGACGCGGCGCTGTATTACCAGCTATCAAAGACGCTACGCGTGCAGGTCAATATTGAGAACCTAAGCGATACTGACTATTTCCCCAGCTCTCACAGCACCCATCAGGCGACGGTAGGTGCGCCACTGAATGCCCGCTTTGCCATTACCAAGGATTTCTGAGTCAGCGGCTTTAACGAAGGGGCCCAGCGGCATTTAGCGCAGCGCTAGGTGCCCTAGAAGCGTAGGACGACAGGTATTCATAAAATATTAACCCTCGCTTTGGCCGGGGTTTTTTTATGGGCGCGCACTTACTGTCTGGCAGAAGCTGACTGCTCTCGTAGTGCCTTAAACTCGGAGCCTGTTTTCCAAGTAGGCCAGCGCTTGGCATTGCCAAGCTCCGAGATGAGCTGGCGGAACAGTTCGATGTCTTGTACCGCCCCGGTCAAGTCCCAGTCAGCAGACCAGGCATCGCAAGGCTTGTGATAGCAGTTCCCCACATAATCGGCGATCCATTGGTTGCCGGCTTCACGCCCGCCGTCAACAAGGTCGGCGCCTCCGGCGATGCCCATCATTAACAACACCGGCACCCCTACCCGGGCCATGGAAAAATGATCGGCGCGATAAAAAAGGCCATTTTCGGGCAGGTTTTCTTCGGTAACGTATCGTCCTGCTGCCTTTGCCACTCGATCGAGATCATCTTCCAGCTCGCTTTGTCCCTTTCCCACCAAAATGACATCGTTAGCGGCGCCAGCGGTTTGTAGAATGTCTAGGGTAAAGTTGGCCACGGTTTTCTCAATCGGGAATATTGGGTCAGCCGCGTAGGCCATTGAGCCCACAAGCCCCGCTTCTTCCGCGGTCCAAAAAGCCAATAAAACGCTGCGCTCAAGTGCCGGTGCCGCTTTAATGACCCGGGCAATTTCCAAAATTCCTGCGCTGCCCAGTGCGTCATCGTTAGCGCCTGCACGAACCGTGCGACCTTGTTCATCGGGTGCCCCAATGCCATAGGCATCCCAATGCGCAGACGCCATGATCACTTCCTCAGGTCGTGCGCTGCCGGGTATGAGCCCCAAAACGTTCTGGCTATCAAAGGTCGTAATATCGACTTCTAGATCGGCATTAAAGCGAATGCCCTCAAGCTCAAAGGCTTGAAACTCGGGCTGCCGGGCTTTCTCTCTAAGCGCGTCTAGATCATGGCCGGCTGTAGCTAGCAGCTTGTGAGCCGCATCGTTATGCAGCCAGCCCTGTAACTTTACAGGAAGTGCTTTAGGGTCTTTGTTGGCCAGAGACACGTTTTCACCGGCCCCCGCAGCGGCGACGCTCCAGTCGTAGCCCGCGGCTTCGGTTTCGTGAATCACCAGCGCGCCGAAAGCCCCCCGTCGGGCCGCTTCTTCAAACTTGTAGGCCCAGCGGCCGTAGTAGGTCATACGCCGATTACCAAAGCGTCCGGCCACGGGCTCATCGGGCTGTGCCGCAAAATCGGGATCGTTAACCAGGTAAATAACCAGCTTGTCGGCTAAGTCGATATCGCCATAGTCATCCCAGTCTTGTTCCGGGGCATTAGCACCAAAACCCACGAAAACAACGGGAACGTCAGCGGCAGAAATGTTTGTGAGGGCCGTCGCGGTATCAACGGATACCGAGATGCCCTGATCAAGCGTTAAAACTGTTTCTGGGGTTGAGAAAGTCATTGTTACCGGTGACTTCACCTCCGAGCGCATCATAGGAACGGCCTGTGTCCAGCTGCCGTTCACGCCACCGGGTTCTAGCCCAATTTTCTGCATTTGCGCAATGAGGTAGGCGACGGTTTTGTCTTCGCCGGGTGTACCCGGGGCTCGCCCCTCGAAGTCATCTGAAGCCATAACCTTGACGATGTCGGATAGGTTTTTGGCGCTAATTTCTAACGGGTTTTGATCAGCCGAGCTCTGCAGCGACCAAAATAGCGCGAAGAGGGCGGGTAGCAATAGGCGCATAACGTACTCCGTTGGAGAGGGTGAAGTCAGAACCTCTAATATAGCAAGGTCATTCCCTCTCCACCCAAATGAATGGTGTGTCGTGGTTGCGACTCCGCTGCGCTAGCTCACTACGGTTATCGCGCCTACGCTGTTATTGGGCGCCAAATTACGAACTCGCGCGTTTCTTCAGCCAAAGAAATTGCGCGATTAGGCCGATGACAAATATCAGCAAAAAGGCGAGGTGAAATTGCTGAAGCAGGGGGTCCTCAAGGGTATCAATGAACGGATCGCCAACGGGTAGTCGTCGCAGGAAATCGGTAATCGCAGGAATCATGTGAAACAGCAGGGTGCTGGTGTAACCCAGAGCCTGAAAATACTTTGATACCGACCCAAACAGGTGGGTTTTTTCCATGATCACACCACAGGCCAAAGCAGCCAGTGTTAGAACAGCAAGGATGTGTGCAATACCAAATCCGCCCTGGTTATAAATGCCCAACGCCGTACCGGCGACAATTAACGTCAGCAGTGCGTATAACTTGCCGGATCGCTGCTCCAGAGTAATGACTCGGTATTTAATGATCGTGTAGAAGCCGCTCAGTACGGCAGCGATGCCCAGTATGGTGTGGAACCAGCCCAGTGGTATCATTTCTGGCATAGCATTTTTTCCTTGTATGGGTAAGTTTTTGCGATCGGAATCACTTAAATGTTAGAGGCATTGCGCTCTACAATTTGGCTCTACATTGTGGCTCGTCATGGTACCTCATGATGGCCGTAGTCTCGGAAACGATTGATTGCGCGATTTTCGGTAACGGCAGTTTATGATGATGGCCTCATAGATGGATAAGACCTACAACAGGCGTCATGTTTTGGTAATCGCTCTATGTCTTAGGTCGCAGAGGTATCGCCGTGGCAATTAAATCGAGTATCTATAAAGCCAAGCTCAATGTGACCGATATGGATCGGCATGTATATGACGAGTTTCCGCTCACGATAGCCTGCCACCCTTCAGAAACTGAAGCGCGCATGATGCTGAGAATTGTTGCGTTCGCCGTGCATGCCCACGAGCGACTGGAATTTGGAGATACTCGATTTAATTGCCACGGCGATACCTCTGCGACCTAAGACATAGAGCGATTACCAAAACATGACGCCTGTTGTAGGTCTTATCC
>Ga0115569_10004533_pt1 | contig 10030 bp, 7 predicted proteins | sample COGITO_mtgs_1205_2_FD_87295 | JGI IMG/M metagenome (GOLD analysis project Ga0115569, IMG submission 87295) | Pelagic marine microbial communities from North Sea - COGITO_mtgs_120503 | ecosystem: Environmental > Aquatic > Marine > Epipelagic | place: Germany:Helgoland, sampling site Kabeltonne...
CGAATCAAATCACCCCACGGCGAACTCACGGCGGTCGCTTGGCCTGACCCCGATCTGCGCCCTGGACTCGTGTCGATGTGTCATTGCTGGGGCGGCGATCCTTCGAAGCCCGGTGACGCACGAGAGACCGGATCGAACGTCGGCCTCCTGATCTCTGTCTCAGAGGACACCGCGCGCTTCTCTGGCATCCCTCTAATGAGCGCGCTCCCGGTACGGGTCACACCGACCTCATCTCAATGAGGCCAGTTAGGCAACATCGTAATCACTCAGTCCACTTTCATCCTGAAGCTTCTTGTACATCTTGAAGTCTCCAGGAAAGAGGAAGGGCGCCCGGCCATCATCGAAGCGGTAGTAGCTGTTGCATGAGCCATGGCCCCAGGAGAAGAGCGGGAAGCGCGGCAACATCCAATCGTTGTAGGCGCGATTCACCTCTTCCTTTACAGCGATCGCACGCGCGCCCGCCGCTTGCTTCTCTTTGAGTAGTCGTACGATCGTGGCTGCATTTTGCTCAACTGTGATGAAGTAGGGAACGTTCAGGACGAGACCATTCGGGCCAACGACGAAAAAGTAGTTCGGAAAGTTGGGGACGCTGATTCCCTGATGGGCTTCCGGGGCCTCTTCGAGCTGCTTCGCAAGCGAAGCGCCGCCTTCCCCTCGAACATCTACACGGTCGAAGTCGAGAATTCGGTATCCCGTGCAGTAAGCGATGATGTCACAATCAATTTCGCGCCCGCTCGCAGTCGTGATTCCAGACGGGCGCACGTCGGCGAGGCCCTCGGCCACGAGTTCTACGTGGTCCTGCATCAGCGCAGGGTAGAAATCGTCGGACACGAGACCACGCTTGCAGGCATAACGACTGTTCGGAGTCAAAGCATCGCGAAGTTCAGGATCGGAGATAGCGGAGTTGATGAACCCGCGAGCACGATCCTCAAACTGTTCCATGCGCTTGTGCCCAAGCGTCGCCGCTTGATGAACCATCCCCATCATGGCGCGCTGAATCTTCTGCGTCGCTCGAATAAGAACAGGCAAACGATTGAACCACTTCCGCTTCGATTCCGAGTAGGGCACTCGGCCGCGGGGCATGATCCAGTTGGGCGTGCGCTGGAGGACTGTGACTTTTGCTGCCGTCTTCGTGACTTCAGGCACGATCTGAACCGCGCTCGCAGCAGACCCGACGATTGCGATGTGCTTACCGGTTAAATCGACGTCGTGGTCCCAGGTCGTCGAATGCCAGCTCGGTCCCTCGAAATCATCCATTCCCTTGGCGTCGGGATAGAGCGCCGTGTGCTGGTTACCCATCGCATTGATCACAACATCGAATTCGAAGTCCTCACCTGCAGCGCTCTTCAGAGCCCAGATGCCTTCACCCTGATAGTGCGCATGGGTGATCTCGGTTCCCGTCGTGATATGCGAGTCCAGACCAAAGTCTGTCGCGCATTTCTGGAGATAGGCCTCAATCTCAGGCTGGTCGACGTAGCTCGAGCTCCAATCTGGATTCGGCGCGTAGGTAAAGGTGTATGAGTGCGCCCATACGTCGCACGCGAGGCCGGGATAGGTCTCGTTATGCCATGTGCCTCCCGGCTTCGCCGCTTTCTCGAAGATCGTGAAATCCGAAAAGCCTTTGGCGAGAAGTTCGTGACCGGTCGCGAGCCCGGAAGGCCCGGCGCCAATGATGGCGATTCGGGGGGAAGTCGTAGACATTGAGGCACTCCAAAACCGCGACGGGATTTGGGTGCCGCGGATCCGGGAGAGTAACGATTCGGAACGGTCTCGGCTGCTGCTCAATTTCCCGGTCTGTTGCGGGCCTGAGGTCGCTTCGAAGCCCGCCCCCTGCGACACAGCGGCTTGCCTAACGTCTTATTAATTCCATCTTCTGAAGGGACTCTGCGGCCGGCGGCGCGCCCGTGAGCACCCCCAAGCGTCCACGCCCCACGAATCGCCGCGAGCAGCTCGGACATTCTTCGTCATCCAACCCGACTGGACCCAGACAGCGGGCGCATAAATCGTCGACACAGTCGGGCGCATTCTCGTAAAGGCGAAACGGCAGCCTAGAACCTCCAGCTCACTCATCATGCGAGATGCTGTACGGGCCCAATCGGGGATGAAAGATGCACGGATTTTCGCGAAAGGGCATTTGGCGAGGCGAAGCACGTTCAGCTCCCGAGAAGCCCAGGAAGACAGCTATTTCCCCTTCGAAATCAGCCACTTTGCGTGATTCCCTGGAGATCGGTAGGTTCCCACCCGAACAAAATTCATTCGCACGCGGCCCAGCTCAAAAAGAGTCCCGCCCGTGCTCAGCCGAGGTCCCCTCCATGTCCGACGAATTCAGCGCTGTTCCCCTCTTCACTTTCAAGACGCTCAAGAACACCGAGCTCGGCGCGCAAGCCATCGAGCGCAATGCCGACGGCGAAATCGTCGTCTCCGGTGTCCTCAAGAAGGTCACTGAATCCATGCTCCAGTCCTATCCCCGCATCCGGCTCGGCCAGTGGACCACAAACCGCATGAGCATCCGCTTCACCGCCGAAGAAGCAGCGGGCCGCGACTGGAAGCGCGCGGACAACGGCGAAGCACTGGATCTGGACGGTGCGCTCGCACTCTAGTTCGCTGCCCGAGTGTTCACGCTTGGGAACGAAAATAGTAAAAACGAAGGGCGGCGAAGATCCCAGACAGGGGCCTCGTCGCCCTTTTCTATTTTGCAGCGCCCATCGCTCGTTCTGCACGAGCGCGCATAAACGTGATGCAGGTCGAATCCGCCGGGATCTCATCAAGCGGCTCACGCACCATTCCCGGCGTAATTGCAACCGCCTCACCCCGTGCGCGAAGCGCCTCTAGGTCAAAGCCGTAAAGCGCAGCAGCATTTTCGCCTAGCATCATACGTACTTCTTTCTCGGCCACGTCTGAGAATGCGAAGCGCATATTTTCGCGCGAGTAGGGGTAGCAACCTTCGAAATGCGGATAGTCGTTGCCCCAGAGAATGCGATCGACACCGACGACGTCGCGTCCGTCTATATCCGCTGGACTCGGGAAGCTCGCGCCGTACCAACAGTTTCGCTTGGCGTAGAAGCTCGGCAGTTCCACGAGTGGCGGGTCGTTCGTCGTATCGATTTCACCGATCGCGCCCATCTTCCATGCGAGATACATAGCGTCCATATTCTTCATGACCTGCGGCGCCCAAGCACAGCCGCTCTCCGTCAAGATGAACTTGAGGCCCGGGAAGCGCTCGAATACGCCGCCCATAATGAGCGTCGTGTAGCCGCGCTGGACATAAAACGTCATTTCGAGAGCCCAGAGCGCGTTTGATCCCTGTGCGCCGGAATAGGTCGGACATCCCTGACCCGAGTGCTGGTTCATGACGAGATCGCAGTCTTGAATCACCGCCCACAAGCGGTCAAGCGACCGATCGTTTAGGTCCGGCAGATGAACGTCACTAGGCGACGGGAGGGGCAGGAGTACGCCGCCACGCAGGCCGTTCTCAGCGATCCACTTCACATCCTCGATCGCGTCATCAATGTCGTTCAGATGAATAAGGCCAATCCCGGCACGACTCGCCGGATCCTCTGCGCAGAATTCCGATAGCCATCTGTTATGCGCACGCGTGCCTGCACGAAAGCGTCGATACTGTTCGGGGGTCGGCGGTGGCGCAACGTGGAACGCCTTCTCGTAGAAGGGCGGGACCGTGTTGGGGAAGATGACCTCTCCGACAACACCGTCGTCCGTTAGGTCTTTCCGACGCACCTCGGAATCCCAGTTCTTGATCTTCTTCCCGCCAATATGCTTCTTCGCGGGATTGCTATAGACCCCGCGCCACGCATCGAATTCGTCTCGAAATTCCGGATCGAGATACTCTCGATAGCCATCGATCGAGTTCCCTCCGTGGGTATCGGCGGTGATGACTATATACGGGGTTTGGTCGTGGGATGGGGAGGCGCTCAATCTGGTTCTCCGTTTCGGATTGGAGAAAAGATAACGCGTTGGCAGACCTCAAGTGATCGACAAAAGATGGCATTGGTGCCGCAGAGCTGACTTTCGTGCCGCGATCGGCTTCATGCACCAACGCCCTAAGCAGCAGGAACGCCTACCGAGGGAGAGAGCTTCATTCCGAGCGAACCGAACCGGATCGGGTCCGCCAGGGCGCGGCCGAGCCAATCCTCGAGTAAATGACGCTTCTTACTCACGCCGGGGCCCTCGCGGTAGGTTTCGACGCGGTCGTTTTGAATGCCAAAGATCGGATTGGACCCACCGTCTCGAGCAGCTCGGTTCGTGAGCACGAGCTCGACGCCGCGGCTCTTTGCGAAAGCCAGGGCGCGATCGAAGTCGGTGATGGAGCCCTCTGGATCGCCGCTCATATTGCAGCTCGAGGCGATCGGAGCGCAGTAGTGGCCCTGCTCCGTGTCGAGGATTTTATCCGGGAGCGACGCGCTCAACTCCTCCATCCACCGCATCTTCCTCTCAAGGATCCCCCCTAGAATCAGCCCCTGGAGCGTTCCGTTGCAGATCATCTTCGAAGAGCGGGTCTCAGCTGCGACTGGTGTACGAATAAAAGTCGAGCACAAATCATTCTTGAAGGTGCGGACTCGGTCGGGTCCGCCCGACTGCAACAAATAGTCGGAGAGCGGGGTGCCTGAGGAGAGGCGGATAAAGCGCTGGAGGTCGCCGATGAGAACGCTGTAGAACTTCCCCGGCAGCCGGTTCTTGCATCGATCCAGCAGTTGGGCGCCCTGGTGCGTGGGGGGCGCGACGATCGCGAAGACGGTGGGAAGTTGAACGAGGATTGGGGTTCGGCCGAAATGCCGAGCGATGTGAGCGTCGGCGCTCGGGTCCGTCAGTTCGATTACTTCGACCATGTTCGTTTCTCCAGGATGTCGGCCATCGAGTCGCGGAGAGATCGCGGGGTCCATCCCCAGTTCTCTCAAGCAACCCCTGCCAGACTCGCGAGACCGAGCGGGTATTCGCACGCCTCACTTGGCCCGAAAATCTTCTGGGCCCCTGCAGGATCAGTCGTCGAATCTGAAGATTTGATATCGAAAAAATCGAAACCGATTATTTTTCGATCGCACCTCCTAGGATGCGCCACAACGAAGGACGGCTTCGCCGGGCCCCTTAACGGTGGCCGGCGAAGCCGGAGGGCTTGCTTCGTGCGATCCGTTCAGTCGTCGTCGAACTCCATTGCCTGGCCGATCACAGCAAACTGAGAGTCCACGCATTCGAAGATTTCGCATCCACCCATGAAAGTCGAGGTTTGTGCCTGAAGCATCCCAGGGTCGTCAACAGCAGCCGGCCCGTGACCTCGGACAACCAACTGAATCTCGGCGGAGGCAGCGTCGGTTAGGCCCATGCCGAAGAGAATTTCACCCGGAAAGGAGCCTTCCTTGAGGCGCGTCTTGAAACTCGCTTCTCCATCCTCATCGGCCACAAATCCAATTCCGGACCAGATGGCGGAACTGCTCGGGAGGTTCATGTCATCGGCATCGCAGCCGGCAATGCAGTTCTCGGGGCGATTGAAAATCACCGCCCAAATCGTATAGGCGTGTCCGGCCTCGAGGCTTGTGGTTTCACCCGAAAGGCGGATTTTTCGGTTCTTCCTCTTCAGCTTAAGCTTCGAGTCGGGAATGATTTCGCCGAAACTTTCCGCAGTGAAGTCTTGAAATGAAGTCTTGTCCCTTTTGGCAGCAACGCTTCGCCTCTGCTTTTCTAGCGTGGCGTACTGAACATCCTCGCAGGGGAAAATGTCACATCCGCCGCCAATGGTTGTGAGTTGGTCATTCAGGAGTTCGGAGTCGTCAAAAGCCGCTGGGCCATGGGAGCGAAGAATCAGGTGAATTTCGGCCCCTTGAGCGTTGGCCAAGCCGGGACCCATCAGGACTTCTCCGGCGGGTTCGCCCTCAAACATGATGGACTCGAATTCCGCTTCACCATCTTCATTGGCGATTACGCCCACTCCAGTCCAGAGTGCAGAGAAGCCATCTGCGCCCATATCCTGGAGATCGCACCCCTCTTCGCAGGCCGAGGGATCGTTGAAGATAAGTGCCCAAACGGTGTACGCGTAATCCGGCGTGAGCCCACTTGTCTCGGCTGCAATGACGATGCCTTGGTCAATTCGCTCGAGCTCAATCTCGGATTCATCAATGGGTCCGCCGATCACCGATTCGGGCATTGGGTCAGCTGGGAAAAATTGATGAAAGGCAAAGTCATCGCTGGCCACTGCCAGGGATGAAAAGGAAAGCGCAAGCAGGGTTACCAGGGCGGAAAAACGAATCATGAAGATCTCCTTGAGTACATCAGTGTGGGCTGATGCCTAAATTGCAGGGTGGCTTTGGAGGGCCGAAAACTGTTGGGCACCTGCAGGATTAGTCGCTGAATCCAAAGATCTGATATCGATAAAACTTTCCAAGCCGATCTTTTGAAGGCGGGTCTGCTGACGCCCCTCGCATCCGGGCGAGGGTTTGCTCTAGCCTTAATGGGCCCGGTGCTTCAGCCACGGAACGTGGTTGAAGTATTCCGTTGGCAGTAATGCTTCCAGCCGGGGTAGGCTGCTAGTCGGGGCTACCCTGCCCCTTCCGGAGGCAATCGGCGTGTGTCTCGCAATCATGAGGACGGGCAATTTCTTGCCGAAGTTCATCGCAGTGTGGATCTCCATCTCACTCCTCTTACCCTTTCTCGCGGTGAGTGCTCGTGCCAACGACAAGGCCACGCGTAATCTCCTTGCCGCTGCCGACCGAGGCGATGTCGCAGCCGCAAAGTCTGCGGTCTCGGCCGGGGCGCGCATCGATGACGCTTCATTGGGTTTCGCTGGAGCCGATCAACAACCGGCCATTGTCGCGGCCTCACTTCGCGGCCACGCAATGCTCGTCGGATCGCTCCTCGACTGGGGCGCAGACCCGCTCGCCACGGAAAAGGACGGCTACAACGTCTGGCATGCCGCGGCGTTTCAAGGGCGCGTCGAGGTGCTGCGCGTCCTCATCGAGCGAAACGTGGACGGCTACGGACTGCACGAGGACGGTATGTCGCCGTTACACAGAGCTTGCTGGGGACGCTTGCCCCGCCATACCCAGTCCGTCGAGATGCTCATCGAAACGGGCGGACGTGACTGCAACGAGGCTGCCGCTGATGGACGTACTCCGCTCAAAATGACTCGGAACCCGCGTACGGCGGCGGTTTTGCGTAACTGCATATCGAAGCAGGATGCTGCAACAATGCAGAAGGACACGCCTCAAGCGACGCACTAGACGTGCATCTCGCCAAGCGATTCCAACGCACTCGCTCGCTCCAACTCCTAGCGGGTAAGCGCCAACAACACGATGTCGTCCATGTAGCGGATGTACCGGACGAGACGCTGCCCTTTGCATAGCCGGTCCATACGGCGGTCGAGGGGCGTTAGGTAGAGCGCTCATTCATTACGCGCACGCGATGAAGAAAGACGACGAAGTTCTTTCCTTCGGCGATCTCGGCGGCGCGAAACGGCGACAGCCTCTGAACCCGCATACGAAACCGAAGACGAGGAGACCGCTAACTACGCAGACCTACGAAGGAAAATCATGGCGCGCCCGGTACGACTCGAACGTACGACCCCCAGCTCCGCAAGCTAGTGCTCTATCCAACTGAGCTACGGGCGCGCAGACTTTCCTTGGACGACCTCACCGGCGCGACGTGAATCGCGAGACGAGGATCCTTCGACGGGTGAGCATGAGCCCACTCCGTCGGAGGGCGGACGTTAGCGAGTCCTCCCCCCGCCGCATAGGCCTAGAAAGGCGATCTTCTACGGATTGCGGCCAAGAATGGCTGGGACAGCTGGGTTCGGCGAGATCTGTGCAGGATTCCCCAGAAATGAGCGCCCGGGGAGCTCTTTCGGGCCCATCCCCCGGAATTCCTTACTCGCCTGACCCGCCGGACTCGCCGTCTCTCCGCGCTGCGGCGGCCCAATCCGTATGGACGAACTCACCCGGGGCGTCGGTTCGCTCGTAGGTGTGGCTGCCAAAATAGTCGCGCTGGGCCTGGATGAGGTTGGCGCTCCCGCGTGCGCGACCGAGAGTGTCAAACCATGCGAGCGAGGCTGCTAGTCCCGGGATCGGAATCCCGGCCAATGTTGCGGCCGCCACGACCCGACGCCACCTGGGAACGCGATCTGCGAGTTCGGCTCGGAAGCTCGGCGCCAATACGAGAAGCGACGGCGCGACCTGGCCCTCCCCGCCATTCACCGAGAAGGCCTCACGAACACGATCTAAAAATCTAGCGCGAATGATGCAACCCGCTTTCCAGATGCGGCCTACTTCCGCAAGGTCTGTGCCGTAGTCATACTCTTCGCTTGCCCGCGCGAGCAGGTCGAAGCCCTGGCTATAGCTCGCCATCTTAGATGCATAGAGCGCAGAACGAATATCATCCACGGTGACACTCTCGAGGGTGCTATTCGAGTTCCCTCCAAACGCAGCTTCTGCCTCGACGCGTCGTTCTCGATTCGCACTTAACACACGTGCATCGACAGCCGCCGCTATGGTCGGAATCGCGACGCCTAGATCAAGCGCCGCCTTCACGGTCCATCGACCCGTCCCCTTTTGCCCCGCACGATCGAGCACCGAGTCCAGAAGTAAGCCGTCCGGCACCTGCGGATCTGCGGTCCTGAAAATATCGGCCGTGATCTCGATCAAATAGCTCTCAAGGTCACCCGCGTTCCATTCAGAGAACACATCAGCAACCTGTTCCGGCGCTAGACCTAACCCCTCACGAAGCAAGCTCGCCGACTCCGCAATCAATTGCATGTCGCCGTACTCGATTCCGTTATGCACCATCTTCACGAAATGTCCGGCACTCCCGCGACCGCAGTAGGCGACGCAAGGCCCGGAATCGGCCACCGCCGCAACCGACTCAAGAATGGGCTTGAGGCGTCCCCACGCCTCGAAGTCGCCGCCAGGCATGATGGCGGGCCCCCGAAGCGCGCCTTCGCTGCCACCGGAAATACCCATACCCACGAACCGCCAGGGTGACGATTTCGCGCGTGCAGCGCGGCGGTCGGTATCTAGGAAGAGACTGTTGCCCGAGTCAATCACGATGTCGTCTGCATCCAGCAAGCCGTCGAGCCCATCAAGAGATTCGTCGACCGGTGCCCCATCCGGAACGAGCAGGACGATCCGACGAGGTCGTTCTGTGGCGGCAACGAGCGATTCCAGAGACTCGCATGCCACAAAATCCGAGCCGGGATAATCGGCGACGAGTTGATGGGTGGCCTCCGGGCTCCGATTAAATAGTGCCACGCGGAGTCCTCGGCTCGCGAAGTTGAGTGCGAAATTTGCACCCATCACCCCGAGTCCGATCACCGCGACATCACAACCAGCTTCCGGCATTTTGGTCCCCTTCGTTCGTACTTATTCGAGAGTCTGATCCGTCACGACTAACATGTTTTCCAGACCGCAGGCAGGGAGCGCCGAATCGCCTGACATGAGTTTCTTAATCGCATCACGCTTCCCGTCACCTGCCGCCAGAAGAACTATGCACGAGGCTGTCGCGAGCGCTTCGCGCGTGAGGGTGATGCGATCGGCTGGCGGCTTCGGGCTCTTTGAAACATGAGCCACGGGCACCCCGACGGGCCAAGGACGAAGCGACGGAAAAAGCGAGGCCACGTGCCCATCTGGCCCCATGCCGAGCAGTACCACGTCGAGTCCCTCGCCAAGCTTGCTCTGCCACGCCTCGTCGAAGCGATCGATCGCCGTTCGCGGATCTTCCTCATCTTCAAACAGCGCTACGACGCTCGAAGGATCCGTCTCCGATCCGCCGTCTATGGACAGCAAACCAGATGCTGCCGCCGCTCCCCGGTTCGAGTCGGCACTTGCGACCGGGACGCACCGCTCGTCGACCCAAGTCAGCACCACGCGTTTCCACTCGTCAGCCAAGCGCACTCGTGCGTCGCTCGCCGCATCTAGGGCAGACCCTCCTGAAATCGCGAGGCGCGCGAACTCATTGCGAGTCAACACGTCCAAAATCGCATCGGCGAGTTTTTCTCCCGCCGTCTCCACCGGCCGCGCGCAGGTCAGTAGCTCAG
>Ga0115569_10004537_pt1 | contig 10029 bp, 4 predicted proteins | sample COGITO_mtgs_1205_2_FD_87295 | JGI IMG/M metagenome (GOLD analysis project Ga0115569, IMG submission 87295) | Pelagic marine microbial communities from North Sea - COGITO_mtgs_120503 | ecosystem: Environmental > Aquatic > Marine > Epipelagic | place: Germany:Helgoland, sampling site Kabeltonne...
AACTGCTGCTGCTCGAAGTGTTGTTGCTGTTGTTGTTGTTGTTGCGCGCGTTTTTTCCCACCACCGAACGATAACGAGGCGACATCATCTCCTTCCGAGGAGGATGATTTTTGCTTCTGCAGATCCCCGGAGGAATGCGCGGCCTCATTTTTCTTCCCTGATAAAACTCTTTCTTTTCCTCCTCCTTGGTTTTGTTTCACGTTATGTTTTAAAGACAAAGAACCTGTTGTCGCCGCTGAAACACCGTTGTTGGTATTCGCAACTGTGACGGCAGAGATGACTCCAGCGCAGAGCATCGCTTTCTTCATTTCTTTTTGTTGTATTAGATACACGCCCAGCAGCAAAGCGCGCGTGCAATCCTCTCTTTTTTTCTGATGTGTGTGTTGTCGTGTCTTTGAAAAATGTGTTCTACAAGAACTGTTTAGGGTTTTTGAAATTTTACTGAAATTATTTCTCCTTTTTAAGGAAACGTTTGACACCGCGGAAAGGGATTGTGCTTTTGTCTCTCTTCCTCTTTCCTCATTACTCTCTTGTGTTGTTAGAAGAAATTGTGGGTGTAGAAGAAACATCATCATGAACACGTTTACTGCGAAGAACGAGAAAGAAACGCAGTCTTTACTCTCTCAGAAGAACGAAGAAGGAGAGACTAAGAAGACTACTTCTGCGAAGAAGAATGTTTTTCTAACCGTGGGCGGTCTCGCGGCGGTCGGGATTTTGGGATTGGCGTCGTCAAAATCATCATCGTTCGGTTCCGCGGCTCCATTCACGAATGGAAGCCGATTAGGGCAAACGCAATCGACGATTCGCTTGTCCGTCGGGTGCTCGCCGCAGGACGTTTTATCGTTACTGCCGTTCGAACCGAAATCTTGGAGAGGTGCGCAGTTTATTCTTTTAGTATACGTGTATATCGTTTCGTCGTTTATATTCCTCGCGCGATCAAATTTTCTCTCTCGGAACCTACGACGAGTGAGAAACAGACCAAAGAGCTGTTTGACAACGAAATACGACGCGTCGCTGACATTTTTTCTACACTCTACTGTTATATCATTACATTCCAAATCATCATCTCAAAACAACATCAATGATGATAATAATAATATTAAAACAGGCAAAGTGGGCGCGAAATTCATCACCGCGAACATGTCCCCGAACTTTTCGTACGAGAACGCGATCGACATGCCGGAAGAAATGTGCGGCGTGTTTGCGGTTCCGCACGAACTCGCGCACGACGCTCGCTACGGTTTCTTTTTATACGAGAAAGCGAACCCGGAGAACTTTGTGTCCGATATCGGGGTCCAACCGAAAGGCGGGTACGCCGACATTGAAATCGTGGAGGAAGAAGTTCAGACTGCTGCCAAACCAGTCTCGAAGAAGGAAGAGAAGAAGCAAGAGAAAGCGAAGGAGATGAAGCAGAAGGAGGGCGAGTTTGAAGACGGGACGAAGATGACGCCGACGCAAAAAGAGTTCTTCGAGAAGAAGGCGACGTTGGCGCACAAAGAGTCCAAGTCCTCTTCTTCGAAGAAGGCGTCCAAGAAGTCTGCCGCTGCTGCTGACGAGGACGACGACAAAGAAGAAGAAGAAGAAGAAAAAGAAGCGAAGAAATCTTCTTCTTCTTCCAAGAAAGAAACCGCCGAGGAGAAGATGGTGCGTTTGCAACAAGAAAAGATTGACATATTGGAGAAAGAAGTCCAAGAAGCGAGAGAGGCGGACGCGGAGAAAGAACGTCTCGCCACCGAAGAGGAAGCGAAACACAACGAAGAAGCAGAACGAGAGAAAGAGCAGCTGGAGCGAGAAGAGTTTCTCAAGCAAGAGAAGGATGAGTTGGAGAAGGCGAAGACGCTCGCCAAGGAGAAGAAAAACGTCGGCGCGTTCTTCGATTGGGGATGGTGGTCCTCCTCCTTGTTCCACGCGGAAGAGGAGATTGCGCAGCAATCCAAAGAAGAAAGCGCTAAGATCAAATCCAGACGCGCGCTTCTTTCTTCCGCCCACAAACCGGTGCAAAAGTTGGCCGTGCCGCACAAGAAGACCGCCGCGAAATTGTCCGCCGAACAACAAAAGAAGGTTGAGGAGTACGACAGAGAAGTCTCGATGATCAAAAGCTCCAAGAAGCAGCACAAGGATGTTGAAATTTCCTCTGAAAACCCAATCGAAGTGGAAGTTGTGCAAGCGAGAATCGAGTACCCGGTGCAATTCATCTCTACCATGGCTTCGTGCAACACCAAGCACGAGTTGGAAGACACGGAATACTACCCGAGAAAGGGCGTTGCGAACCCGATGGGGAACAACGTCTTTATCTTTGGCGCGTGTCGCTCGGACGTGCCGCAGTGCGGCAACCCGGCGCAAAGGCACCCGGGGTCGTGCCAAGTGCCGAAACCGGACGACGATACGTTCAAGTTAGCCGTCAAGGCGTGCTTGGACGAAGACCCGACGGAAGGTAACTGCCACAAATTTGCCAAGCAATCCGAGTTTGGCGTTATGTCCATGTGGGACGTCTCCGAAGTCACCGACATGAGCGAAGCGTTCGCGGATCAAGACAGATTCAACGGCGATTTGTCGCAGTGGGATACTCGATCTGTTAAGTACTTCGACAGAATGTTTAGCGGCGCGGCGTCCTTCGACCAAGACATTTCCGCGTGGAGATACGCGGCGAAAAAGACGGACAATCACATGTTCGCCGGTGCGACTGCGTTCAAAGCCTCGTGGGAGTGCGGTTTTAGACCGTCCGGTTTACTCGACTTCCACTCGTGCACCTCCTCGAAAGTGATGGATGACATCGTCAACGGCAGAGGAGATGCGGCTGGTGCCTCGACTAGCAAAAAATCATCCTCCTCTTCTTTGTACAACTCGATCTCCGCGGCGAAAAACCAACCGATCGCTGCGGCCGAGAAGCTCTCGACCTCCAACAATGAAGCGTCGTTTGGAACGGAAGAAGCTGGTGTGTTGACCGATGCGAACATTATGGATGAAGTCACGGATTGTTTGCTCGCCGAACCGGTGAGAGGTGACTGCCACGGCCAAGCCTTTGGCCCGTTGTCCACCTGGGACGTCTCTCGCGTGACGAACATGGACCAATTGTTCATGGACCCGCCGAAATCAGTCGAAGGCGACAGACACTCCTCGTTCAATGGCGACTTATCCAAATGGGACGTCTCTAGCGTCACGTCGATGATTCGCATGTTCAACAGAGCGAACGCCTTCAACGGCGATTTGTCTCGATGGGACGTGTCCAAGGTTCAATCCTTCTCCGGCATGTTCAAGCATACGGATAGATTTAACGGAGATATCACCAACTGGAACATGAAATCTGCGAAGTCTGTGGACGAAATGTTCATGATGGCCTTAAGGTTCAACCAAGACGTCTCCAAATGGTCTTTGCCACAGTGCAGAAACTACGACAGAATGTTTGAATTCACTGGTGAGAACGGGTTCGCGCACGACATTTCCAACTGGGACATGCGCGCGAGCACGCACCAAGACATGTTCAGAGATGCGTTTGCGTTTCAACAAAAATTTACGTGCGCGGATGCCGCCCACGGTCCGGCGCACACGTGTCGACCGAATGCTAGTGCGGCGACTACTCCGTTGACGGCGACGAGACAACCGGCGGTTGCGGCGACGAAACAACCGGTGGTTGAGGCGACGAAACAACCGGTGGTTGCGGCGGGTAAATTTGTTCCGCAAAGCGAATACGATCGCGTCATTGATTTGGGCGCGTAATCTCGTTCCAAGATCAAACAACAAACCTCTGTACTATTCTAACGAAATAATATTTAATTATAAAAATATACAAACTACTACTAACGTACTACTAATGAATACAACTTTACTAAACTACGCCGCGCCTAATTCGTTCACTGCGTCATTCGCTTGCAACAACGTTTTCACGTCTTCTCTTTCCGTTATAAAGAAAAGGCGTTTGGTACGATCTGCGATGACTCGGGACCAAAGCCACGCATCGTGGCCAGGTCGCGTCGCTCTTTCTATTGTTGTTGATGTTCTTGTCGCAGAACTTCCAGATTCGTCTTCTTCTAATACCGATTCCATCTCGTCTCTGAGCTTCGTCGCTTCTCTTTTTGAAATCAAGCTCAACGCGTCCAACGACTTCGACGCGCTCGTTTGAACAAAACATCCGCTCCTATTTTCCCTCTCTTCTAGCACGTACGCCACATCCTCGTCGTCTTTCGTTTCTGTTACACTACTTGTCTTCATCATCGCGCCGCCCATCGCAAACGACGACGACGATTCGTCGTTCAACCTCTCCCCTAATCGATCGATTAACCTCTTCAACTCTTCCTTCCATTTTCTCTTTTCCTCCTCTTCGCTGCTGCTCGATGTTCCGCGACGACGCCGTTCCGCGTCGGCGGCGACGACGAGTGGTGCCGTGTCGTCGTTTACGAATAACTTCTCTTTCACTTCTCTCTCCATCACGTCTCGTAACACCCGTAAGCGCTCGTTCCCTTGTTGTTGATGATGTTGTTGTTGTTGTTCCATCTCGAGTGGATGTCTTCTTGACGAAGAGGAGTCGACGGAAACTTCGACGACTGCCAACCACACCGAGGAAAGGACATTCACCGCGCAGTAAAATTTCCCTCTCGTTTTCGCGCCGATGAAGGACGAATCAGACGAGGAAGATCCTTTCTTTTCCGTCGTCGTCTTTTCGTCCTCCTCTTTTTCGTCTTCTTCTTCTTCTTCTTCTTCGTTTTCATCGTCCTCGCTCGTAAGAAACGTCGACATGAACGCGTCCAATCCGCACAAAAACGCGCTCGTTTCGCATTGGATTCGTTCCGAAGTCTCTTCGGGATAGAAATGAACCACGCGTTCGATTTCATTGTTTTCGTTGGAGATTGAACTGTCGTACGCGAAAACGTAATAAAAAGGTGACGACGAGGAGGAAGGGGAGGAGGATGGGATGGTGGACATGGTGGTTTGTTGGTGTGTTTGTGTGACAAAACGTGTAAATGTTGTGTGGAGTGATTTCATCAAACTTTACGAGTTTACGCGTCGTCCGGATCGGTTTCATCACGTCTCGCCAACGCATGGCCTCAAAACGACTTTTAGTACAACTACTACTAATATAACTACTTCTAGGATAAGAATTTCTCGAGCGCGAAATGCATGCATCCACCGACGAGGACGCCGACGAACCAGGCGCAATCGTACGCCAGCGCTAAACACTGCGGCAACATCGAAGACGGCCAGAGACCTACGGCGTGTAAAAATCCAGGCAAGTTTGCGAGGACGCCTACGGCGAAGGCGAGCATCGCTTTATAGTTGACGCCGTTGGTGAAGTAATACGAACTGTTCTTGTCGGCGGAGTATAAGTCTTCCAAGACTAAGTATTGGTTTCGTATGAGGAAGTAATCGCAAAGCATGATTCCTAAAATCGGAGCGAGGAACGCGCCGTATCCAGTCAACCACACGAATATGTACGAGTTCGCGTCGCTGGTGAGTTTCCAAGGGAGACATAAGGTGCCTAAAATCATCGAAAGAATCGCGGACGTTCGAAAGGACAATTTCGAAGGGGCTAAATTTTGAATGGCATTGGCTGGTGCTAAAATATTCGCCGCGATGTTTGTGCTTAGCGTCGCCGTTAATATACCAATCGCGGCCAAAACGCTCGCTATTTTACCCCAATTGAAATGCGTCGACAACAACGATGTCACCACCATCGGATCGGTAATCAAATTTGAACTCGTGTTCAAAATGTGTGCGGCCGATGACGTGACCACTATCGAAGCGAATGCGAACACAGCCATCGCTAAAGGCATAGCAAACGACGCTTTCTCGAAACTCTCTCGCGATTTCGAAAACCTCGAGAAATCGCTCACGTTACATATCATCGTCGCCCAAAACGAAGCCGACGCCGTCGCCGCTTGGAAAAACGTTTTCCACGAGAAACTGCCAGCGATACTATTACTACTCATGTTACTACCACCATCATTCGTCGCAAACGCAGAGAGAACCGATTGCACGACACCTCCGGAAGAAACGCACGTAAATATAAACAAGAGAAGCGTCAAAAACAGCAAAATCGGCGCCGCGAGCTTCTCGATCGTCTTTATGCTCTCCACGTCGTTCCAAACCACGTACGCTTGCAAGAGCCAAAATATGATATAACATATGCCTCCCAAATACGGCGACGATACACCCGATGCCACCCCGAAATCTACCGCTAAACTTCTCAAACAGTTCGCGCCCACCACCGTCTGAATCCCGAACCACGCGCTCGCGATAAACCCGCGACTCAATCCAGCCACGTTCGCGCCTTTCACCCCGAACGATGACCGCGCGTGCACCACGAACGGGATCCCGTATTTAACACCCGCGTTTGCTTGCAACACAATCGGCCACACGACGAATAAATTCGCCACAAACACCAGCAATAGCGCTAGAAAAGCGCTCAAATTTCCAATCCCCATGAGACTGGAGACCAGTTGCCAGGCGGGAACGCAGACGACTAAACCGACCCACAAGGAAGCGGTATCGAAGGTTGAAAACGTTCGATTCTGTTTCAGAACGGGAGATAAATCGTCGTTGTGGAGTGCACTGGATGCTTTCGAGCTCTCGAAAGACTCGACGATATCATCACGAGTAAACCCCTTACTCCCCGTCGATGATGATGAAGATGATGACGATGCGGTTGTGACTCGTCTTTTCGTCGTAACGAACTTTGCATCGCGCGTTCTTCCCAAAACTGTATCCGTCGTCTGTATCCTCGTCATTTTCTTTGAAACAGCGCGACAAGAGAAACAACAACAACAACAACTGCGACTACTCGTATAACTGCGACTATTTCTGCGCGATGACGATGAAAGTGAAGACGCTCTCATCATCAGTATCTTATTCGATGGTGTTGTCATCAAAGTCATTTCTTATTAAAAAAATGCGGCTAAAATTTCTGCTGTGTTTTTTCTCAACAGTCTCGAGAAGAATTTTTGAATTTTTCACGCGCTTCCTTCACTGCTTTTTCTGCTCTGCGAGAAGAATGGGAACGAACACAACACCTGAGTTCGGCTTTGGCCAAGACGACGAGGACGACGACGACGACGACGTGTGGGCGAACGTGGACGCCAGGTGAGTTTATTTGTTTTCTTGCGAAGAAGCTCTTTCTCTTTCTCTCTCTTTCTTTCTCTCTTCTCATCCCTCGTTTTGTTTGTTTGTGTGTGTGTTCGTTCCCGGGGGGGATTTTTATCATCTAGGCATCTGCAACACATGTATTAAACTTACTCTCTGACTCTCAATAGTAACTTTGACTCCATCATCGAGCAAGCGGAAAAGGCGAGCAGGCAAAGAGGCGGTGGCACTGGAACGAGCGGCGGGAACGCGACGACGACGACGCAACAAACCGTGAATAATAATAATAATAATAATGTGAATAATAATCTCGTCAACATCACGCAATCTCAACAGCAGCAGCGACAGATGGGCGACGTCTCGCAACAACAACAACAACAACAACAACAACAACAGAAGAACAATACGAACAATTTAGAAGTAACAGACGCGCATTTTTTACAATCCCGATTACACGAGCTCGAGCGGAGAGATAAAGATAAAGATGGCATGCTCTCGTTGCTCCGCTCTCGCGTGGAGCAATACGAGAAGGAAAACGCCAAGCTGAAACGGGAGGCGAAGGATGCGACGGCGGGAGGCGGACAAAGTGGTAGGATAGCGATCGCGCACGGTCATCAGCAACAATCGGAGGTTGCGATCGCGACGACGTCGTACGCGAACACGAGCGCGGCGCATCACGTTGCAGCGGCAGAAATCCGAGAGATGCGAAAAGAGGTTGAAAAATTGAGAAATTTGCTCGGATTTAAAGACGAAGAGTTGCAAGAGGCGCAGGAGAGAGAAGAGAACGCGAGAAGGCGGTCGAGGAGGGAGAAACAAGAGTTGATGAACGAGATTTACGGTTTGAGAGAGCAAGTAAAGAAGAGAGAGAATGAATTCGAGGAACAAAAGCTACAGAAGAAGAAAAGAAGCGAGGATGAAACTGGGACGGTCGCAGGGAACGAGGCGAAGCGAAGGAAACAAGATGTGGAAGGCGGTGGTGGTGGTTTGAGCGTATCGGATGCAATTAAACGGTTCGACAACAACAACGTCCATCAAAAGCAGCATCCCCTCAGCGTAGCCGCGAATGCTGCTACTGGTGCGACAAATCGACAAGCGCAACAACAGCAACAACAAATCAAGAACATGGATACGACAAAGACGATAGCATCGGTGCCAAAAGCAATGACGACGACGACGACGACGACGACGACGACGACATGTAAAGAAGTTTCGGACTGGCGACCGATGCTACCGAAAGCACCGAAAGGTTTATTTGATCAAGCTTCAATGGCAGCTTCAGCGTTGTACCACTATCACGGTAATGCTACCAACAATAACAACGCCGACAATCAAAGAGGAACCTCGTCGAAGAAGTTTGCGTTCTTTTTAGATTCTTTTGCCAAACGTGATGCTTTGGTGTTTCTCGGTTTCCACACTCAAGCTGTTGAAAAAGGTGCCACGTTGGCGTCTTTGAGAAAGAAGAAAAATAGTAGTAGTAGTCATACCAATAGCAAGAAAGTCGGGAGCGGACTGCGCGATATAGAGGAAGGATGGGAGTACCACAGCGTGGCGATTGGCCGAGCGCTCGCTTCTGTTTTCCTCGACGATGAAGATCAGGGAGACGATAATAGCTATGTAGACGGTACCCCGAAGAACAGCGGATATAGAATTGATAGTATCAATGAGGTATTCAGTAACGCGAATTTCCTCATCACGCTTCTTGAGGCGCTGAAATCTGTCGCAGCGTTTGACGGCGACAAAGACTTGAATCCACCGAGGAACGAGTTTGCGGACGATAACGCCCGAGATGAACTCGCGGCTTCAGCAGCGAGACTTTTGCTAATTCTGCTTAAGAACGATCAAACGTGCTGTCGAAGAGTGATTGAAGCTCGGCGGCGCAACTTGCTCAGAAATCTCTCAACATCGCAACCGCCCCCAAGAGGTGGAGCTACTGAAGATGACGAAGCGGAAGATTCTGTAGAGGAAGATGACATGATGATCACCGATAAAGCGACGGTCACAGCTTCGATGACGACAAATGCTAGAGGTAACGAGAAGAGAAAGATCCTTCGCAGAAGAATCAACGGTTCAGAGTTTGATGTGGCGAGCGCGTGCGCCGGTTCTTTCGCCGGCGGTTCATTGCTACCGCACCCGCTCTCAACCACTGGGAGAGTTTTCGTGCACACGAAAGAGCAAGTTCCCACAGAAGATTACATCACCGCTCCATCTAAGGGCGCGTCAAAATCGAAAAAGAGCGACGCTTCTTCGAGCGCTCCTTCTCGAAGCGCTACCGCTGTAGTGGATGAGAAGTTTGATGCGGTGGCGATTGTCGTTGATTGTTTGCGTAGATGTGTTGGCGCACGAGCATGGGAAGCTACATCGCCTCTCCTAGGTGCTCTCACTTGGTTAACCTCATTTGCTGCTTCTGAATTTACAAATGGGAGAGATGTAGTTGGTAGTCGCGTATTACCCGCGAGTGATTTGGTGATGACAATGGTTGCGTCGAGACGGGCGGTCCCGACGACAAATTTAAAAACTGGAGAAGATGAGATCCCACAATCCGGTGTTATCTCGGCGCCAAAGCAGTCACAGATTACGACTTCGTGTTGGTTGAACTATTGCTTGAAAGCAAGCTCGCCGCAAGATACGCGAATGGCATGCCTGTCTCTCATCCGGACGCTATCTACGTGTAAATCATTCCAAGACGCCTTGAACGAATATGCGGTGTTGAGCGATGTAGTATCTGTTTTGAGGAACGAAATCCCTTCGACGTCCACGAATATCATGGATATTGCGACGACGCAGGATCAAAATGCAACTTACATAAACTACACGTGCTCTCGATCGAGAGAGCTCGTCGATTTATCTTTGCGCGTCTTAGCCGCGTTTGCGCACTTGGATTGGAAAGGGTGGCCAAGAGTTGTTCGTAAGGAAAACGTTTTGGCCGCAGCGGCAAACACGGCGCTTTGGGAGATG
>Ga0115569_10004545_pt1 | contig 10022 bp, 16 predicted proteins | sample COGITO_mtgs_1205_2_FD_87295 | JGI IMG/M metagenome (GOLD analysis project Ga0115569, IMG submission 87295) | Pelagic marine microbial communities from North Sea - COGITO_mtgs_120503 | ecosystem: Environmental > Aquatic > Marine > Epipelagic | place: Germany:Helgoland, sampling site Kabeltonne...
ATATGACTCTCGATCGTATCCGTATGGAACCTCAGTGATTGATAGCGTGGTCTTTGTCCTTTTTCGATAATTGCCGAAGACGGTAAATTTACTTCCATCGGGATCGGCCTCAACCCTACCGGTAAATTGGGGAAACGTGATCGGCAAACTGCTTGTGATTTTCCCCGTCGCGACATATTCTTTACAGGCCTGTGCAACATCTAAAGGATTTCTTGGAAGACTAAGATGGGCAAAGCCAGTAGCAATACCGCGTTGTCCGTTGACAAGTACCAAAGGAATGATTGGGACATAGAATTTAGGTGGCTCATGTTCAGGATCCTCGTGTGTGAGTGACAAATCAATGTCGGTAATATATCTATTAAAATTTTCAGATAGTCTGGTGTAGACATATCGAGCAGCACCTGCCTCTTGGACAAGTCGTGTTCCGAATGAACCTCGGCCTTCAACCAAACATACATTGTTATTCCATTCTGCAGCCATCAATTGTCCAGCAGCTGCAGCAGAAGATTCGCCGTGATTGTAACCATAATCACTGATGATACCCGCAACTGCAGAAACCTTCTTAAATTCTGACTTAGAATTCTTAATGGATGAATAGAGATAGAATCGTTGGACTGGTTTCAAACCATCAATCATGTTAGGAATAGCCCTAGCCTCTACCGTGTACATCGCAAAGTCTAACCATTCATTCTTGGCTACATTCGATATCGGATATTCATTCGCCGAATCTTTTACGAATGTTGTTAAATCAGTCATACCATATACTCCTTTCGAAGGTTTGAATTTTTTCCAAACATCATTTCAAAATATTTTGCATCATCAACTGTGACTACATCATATACAGGCTGGTTAACGATACGATCGTACTCTTCTTGTCTGAGACTTGCAAGACCTTTAATGTATCGATGTTTGCCATCTGATCGTTTCTTTCTTTCATGAGCCTCTTCATAGGTGTAAGACCAGGTATTCCAAGTTTCATCACCCCTCATGCCACCTTTGATCCCGCCCTCGGTGATCATAATCGGGGTTCGTGTAATCATCACACGACGCTCTTCTAACAGCCGTGGCCAGAATCTATAAAAGAAGGCAATCAATAAAGGAGCAATATGTCCGATTCCATCATGGTCAGCATCTGTCAGTGTGGCAATTCGACTGTATGTCATATCATCGACACTATCAGGGTCATTGATATTGAGCCCAAGTACGGCGATCAACTCACTCAGTTCTTTATTCTTTAATACATCGGCTGGTTTCATATCCCACGTATTCATAATCACACCACGCAAAGGAAACGCTCCAACCTTCTTAGCATTACGTACCTTCAACAAGAAGCCCATGGCAGAATCACCCTCGACAATCTTCAGTGTAGTGTCTTTACCAGTAGCTGCAATGTGTTTGGCGACCTTGACTTTTTTCAATTTCTTTTGAGCCTGAGCAGCAGCACGTGCATCAGCAGCCATCTTCTTTGCCAATTGAGCCTCAATAATAGGATCAATGATATCCGGTGTGTTTAGGACTTTCTTAGCAATTGTTTGTAGATCTTTAAGATCAGCCAATTCATAATGTTCTTTAACATTCGACATTGGATTGGTCAGTCGCTCTTTGGTCTGACTATCGAATTTTGGATTGGTGAAATTACGCGCAAACATCACAAAGGTCAATCCACCCTTGATCGTAGTTTTGGCTACTTCAATCTTATATTTACGTTTGATCATAGTGACCAATTCATCGACCACATTATTTACAATGAAATCAACATAAGTGCCACCTTGTCGAGTGTTCACCCCGTTGGTAAATGAATTAGTTCTGAACCCATCTTCAGATGGAGCGAAGAAGAAAGCCAGATTATCTGATTTCTCGATCACCGTGGTATCTGAAAAGAGGCCTGCATATTTCTTTAGGTCAGCAACTTTGACTCTTCTCTTATTAAAGGAAAAGGCAATCTCAGGGAAAGCCATCTGTAAGCTGATCAATCGATCTTCTATTAAAGCCACAGTATCTAGTTCAGACAGAGACCCGACCTCGAACAGATCAAAATCTGGTATAAAGGATACCTCTGTATAAGATGTACCACACTTAGCCTTGGCCACGACCTTGACATTGTCAGCACCATCTTTACAATTGACTTGGACCAGATTGTTGCCAGAACATGTCTTTCCAGTGAATTTCTTGGAAAGGAAGTTTGTAGCAGCAGATCCGACACCATTCGTTCCGATCGTCACCCTCTCGTCATCAAAGGAGGTACCTGCATTGACTTGAGTCCAAGCAGCTACAGGCCGTAAGATATTTTTGCCCTGAGTTTCATCGAAGACCTTGTCTTGGGGTATCCCACGACCATTATCAGTTACAGTGACCTGGTCTTCATTTATAGAGACATTGATCTTATTGGCGAACTTGAAATTAGTTCGTATGGCCTCGTCTATAGAGTTATCTAGAATTTCATCGACCATCTTAGACAAGGCAGGAACATACGTAGCCTTCTTCCATTGTCCCAGTACGAATCGTTCCACCTCCTCTATAGATGATGACCCCATATACATTCCAATCCGCTCTCGCACGTGTTGTCGCGCGGTTAGGATACGAAATTCTTCAGGTTTTTGTGTCATAGTACATCCGTTGTAGTCAGCGTTAGCTTTATATATGAGAGGTTATACTATCACAACCAGATCCAAAAGTCAACAACTATGTTAAGTAATTGAACTATAAAGAGAAAAAAAATGTGCGAAAAGTGTTGACAGGGGGTCCAAAACCTGATAGTATGTACAAATCAATTAAGGAAACCGACCACATAGATCAAAAAGTTATATCGATATAACAAAAAGATCTAAAAAAAGATGAAAAAAGTGTTGATTTCTTGCGAAAAACCATTATAATGGTACACATAGATTGAAACTAAAGAGGAAAACATCATGGAATATAACTCAAGTATTTACCCATCGGATTTTGAAAAAGAAGAAAGGGCCATGGCAATAGAATTTGCGTTGGAATCTCGTAAAAACAAGAAGGCTCTTTTGAGCCTGACCAAGACCAAGAGCTCTGACTTCAATCCTTTCTTGGAAGAAGATCGTGTGACCCCTTACAGAGATCTAGCTGATCTCAATGGTTCTTTCAACGGAACTTGGTAATATGGAAATGTGGGTTGGCCTTGCCATCTTAATAGGATTTGTCCTAATTGCAGCTGTCCTTTTGGGAGTTGCTGTGAAATTAGTTAAATTTGCGTTTGACAATGCCATCACAATTGTGATAGTATTACTCATGACATCAATCATTATCGGATTGAAAGGAGCTTAAATGGCTGTAAAATCTCAAGTGATGGGTCCACTCGGTGGCCAACTCGATCTTCATCTTCATGGATACGCACTAGAAGCTATCAAGTTCTTCGCAAAAGAACTTAAAATTGATCGATTCAAGACAAACTTGACTTTACGACTTCATCATAAATTTGTGATGACGTCTGATAATGAGGGTCTGATCGAACCCACTGGAGACCGATCTTTTAATATTGATGTGTGTCTCTATGGTAACTGGTTAGGTACCCTAGCCCACGAAATGGTTCACATGAAGCAATATCTTCGAGGTGAAGTAGATTGGCAATTGTCCCAGTGGAAAGGCAAATCTGGTTATGAGGATGTTGGGTACTGGGATCAGCCATGGGAAATTGAGGCTCGAAAGCTTCAAAACAAATTGATGTTGAAATTCGTAGAGGCCTCGTGATGACACAGGCGGAACACGATTTACAAGCTTTGGTTCAAAGGCAGGTATCAGTATTTCAACTGAGCGACATCAGACTAAGAGCTGCATTGATAGTAGCATTACGACAATTTAGAGGACAAAGACGATGAGCGGATCAACACATAACCCGAAAGCATACCTGAATGGTTCTTTTGTTAACTTTGAGCGTAACGGCAAACGCGCTACCGGTTTTGTTTCGGAAGTTTTTGAAGATGGGTTTGCTGTGGACATGATAGTCCACGACGATAAAGGGTTTCCTAAGCATAACACGGATTACACTGTATTCGTAAAGACGAAGGCCATATCTCGATGAGTTTTGCTAAATTGCAAACCCGATTACGGGAAGAGGGCTGGTTTGTAGAGTGGGGAATGCCCTGTTGTCAATCCTGCGCCTGGAGTGATATCCCATCCAAACACGAAGCAGGCCCGTTCGAAGGCCAAGAGGTCGACTTCGACAAGGTGTTGATGAATCATGAGCAAGATTGTGAAGTTGATGATCAGATTGAATGTGAGGCTTGTGAAGGCGAGGGTATGATTGAGAGTTCTGATTACGACGATACTGAACCCGATGAAGATGGCAATGAACAGTACGTCGATTGCCCTGAATGTGATGGTGAAGGTTACGTTATGGATCCAGACTCTAAGAATTTTGAAAATGCTAAATGGTTTCACACGATGTATTGCTTCACACCAGACCATCAGTCAAGTTCCCTTTTCATGTTTTCTAATAGTGATGAGGGCCTCAAAAACCTGAATGATATCTTACCTATTATAGAGGAGTCGGGCTGTGGATATACTTGGAGTGGTTCCGGTAAGTCACGTATTGACATCCATTGGCCCAGAGCCGACTAAGACAGTCAATATAAATAAAACAGGCTCGGAAATTCGCGAGGTCATGGAAGTGACCTTATATGATGCCAGCGGTAGAGCTTACAATTATATAATTTCAGATTTAATGCTGAATGAACTAGTGTGAAGAAAGGTGAAGCTGTGGACAATTATGATGATTCAAAATATGACTTTACCCATCGCTGGTATAAGGGCTCGAATGTCCACAACGATTGGCCCGGTTTCATCCAAGAGTGGAAACCATTAAAAGCAATGGAAATAGGCTCTTATGAAGGAGCTTCTGCTTGTTTCTTGCTCGATAACGCCCCCTCTTTACAGCAATTATTTTGCATTGATACATGGGAAGGTAGCTCAGAGCACCAAGATGTCAATTTCATCGATGTCGAATACAAATTTGGTAGAAATATAGTAGACGCACTCGAAGACAAAAATCCAAGACCAACAGTTGTACGACTCAAAGGCCCCTCGCACAGAATGATGAGTGGACTTATGGATAAACACGAAGGTTCTTTTGATTGGATTTATATCGATGGGTCTCATCGTACTCCCGACGTTTTATTAGATGCAATGATGTCTCTGAAACTTTTGAGACCAGGCGGTTTAATGATATTCGATGATTATACGTGGAAACCTCACGATGATATGAATACAGATGTGGAAAGGCCTCACATGGCCATTAATACATTTATTGAAACTCATGTGAGAGAAGTAGATGTAATATTAATGAAATATCAGGTATTCTTACGAAAGAAGCCCGAACAGGAGTAAAATGTGACTGATAAAAATCAATCTCTATATGATGACTTGAGAATTCAAATCATAGAATTGCACAAAGAAAATCGCTCTTTAAGAGATGAAATTGATGCACTTAAACATTCTCTTGCCGAAGAGGTGAAAGAAAAATATAAGTGTTATGAGAAATTAGCAAAGATAACATAATGTTTACGTACGTAACAATTTTTATGATAATCATAGTCATCGCATGCTATATAAGTGTTAAGCGAGATGACGATTGATATGCCTTATTCACATCAAGAAAGAAAAAGGCGTGATATTCGGATAAAGACGTTATCCGTATTTTCTATTATTTGTTTAATAGGAACTTTATTATTGATATTAGAGAAAGTGATATGAGTTGGAGTTATAGAATAATTAAGAAAGAAAAGGGTGACGCTGAGTGGTTTGGTATTCATGAAGTTTACTATGACGATGACGGCAACCCTGAAATGTGTACCGAAGATCCAATTACATTAGAAGCAGAGTCTATGAAAGACTTTGATTGGATGTTAGGTCAATTTAAGATTGCAACTAACCAGCCTTGGTTGAATTATAAAGATTTTGGACAAGGAGAATAATTGCCGCCATAGCTGAGTTGGTTTAGCAAAGCACTTGTAATGCTTAGACGTAGGTTCGAATCCTACTGGCGGCACCATTTTAATTCCCTGTTAGCTCAGTTGGTAGAGCAAATGACTGTTAATCATTGGGTCCTTGGTTCGAGCCCAAGACAGGGAGCCAATTTATTAGGAACGGTAATGAAAACTAAAGCAGTTGTGCGACATAACCCTGTAGCAAAACATGCACATAAGTTTAACAAAGCAGTAGTGATGCAGGACAAGAAGCGAGCGGCATCCAAGCGCGCATGTAGAGAGAAAAATAAAAAATAGGAAGGGTATGCAAGTGGCTAAAGCAATCGGTCTGTAAAACCGACCCGCAAGGTTCGCTGGTTCGAATCCAGCCTCTTCCACCAAGCTCGAGAAGTTCTATCTGATACTTTGAATTCAGATTGAGGTCCCGCTGGCAGGCCGGTCGACCAAAATAACAGCGTTCGGTTAGCTACCGTCAAACGAGGTCTGCCATATTTGATAAATAATTATAGCCCTATAGTTTAGATGGCCTAGAACGCTCCGTTCTCAACGGGGAAACTCCGGTTCGAATCCGGCTAGGGCTGCCAATTTTTAGATTATGATGTACCTTAAAGGAGAAGACGACCATGACCCAGACTGAATTACCATTAGGTAGAGCAAACCTAGAAGCACCTTATAACGGTCTGTTCTATTGTTTTATCAGAAAAGCGCTTTTTAGATGGCCGGAATATCATAATTTCTACGTGTCGAGAAACCTATAAATGGAAATGGCTAGAATATTCAATGTCGTTTATAAGCATTGGCAAGATGAAACTAAAGAATTAGAGATTTCCGGTGATATGCCAGACGATCTTAATAATGATGCAAGTGATTTCATCTTCGTGAAACGACACGATGGTATGATTATGGATATTCGACGAGAATCAGTGGTTTCTATTACTCAAACAAAACCAAAACCAGTATAACCCATAAATGCGGGGATGGTGTAAGTTGGCAAACACATCGGTGTCCAAAACCGAAGCTTGCGGTTCAAACCCGTATCCCTGTGCCTATATAAATAGTTGAGAACAAATATATTATGAAAGGTTATTATTACCTCAAAGGTTACTTCAATGATTTGCAAGTATTGCAGATGATTGGCAATGGACCCGAAGATACAATAGATAATGCACCAGATAAGCATGGTAGAGCTTGGGGTCAAGCAACAATCAGAGGCGAAGATAGGCAGGGAACGATAGATCCATCAATAAGGAATGTTGATATTTACGGCGTTGGCTCAATGATGATGCCAGATCTTACGAGAAGTCTAGGATTTATATTTCGTCAGATTAATGCCAAATATTTTGGTTTTGATATCTTCGATGTTTTTCAGATAGATATGTTGCGTTATAGAGGTGGCGTTGAAGGTTCAGACGATATGTTCTATAATTGGCACATTGATACGGATTATTGGTCCAATCAGAACATACAAAGAAAAATTACGATGATCATACAGCTTTCGGATGAACACGACTATGAAGGCGGTGATCTAGAATTTCAATCTAACAAAATTCTAGAGGGTCATAACTTTAGAGAAAAGGGAAGTGTCATTATGTTTCCTTCACCGTGGTCCCACAGAATAACCCCGGTGACAAAAGGTACACGAAGATCAATAGTAGCTTGGGCAGAGGGGCCCGCATGGCGATAGACTAAAAGGATAATAACCGTGGCATTACAATCATCCGGCGCAATTTCACTATCTCAAATAGCAGCAGAATTTTCTGATTCTGCACCCCACCGCCTAGCAGCAGACTTTTATGGTGCTGCAGCTGGTGTCCCAGGTTCAGGTGCAATCTCGATGTCGAATTTCTATGGTAAATCAGCTGTAGTTGTTCCGGTTCCTGCTTATAATAGTATTGATCGGTCCATATCTAGTATAAACGAAGATGGTGCTCAGGTTTGTACATTCACAGTTAATGCTGCAGCACTGGCATCGGGGACGACAGTCGGATGGTCTGTATTAGGTACTTCTACCGCAAATGCCACCGACATTCAGCTTTCATATGATGGCAGTAACTGGTTAGCCGGCGCAAACAGTGGTACGTTGACCTTGGACTTCTCAGCTCAGAATTTCAAATTGTATATCAGGGCACTAGCTGATAATACAACCGAGGGTGCTCAGAACTGGTCATTTCAGTTAGCTGGTACTGATAGTAATTCTGTCTCAACTGGCGGTTTGGCTAGAGGTGTCACTATTAACGACACAAGTCTTGATCCTGCAACATTCCCAACCGGCACAGATGTTACTCGACAATTCGACGGCACATATAACTCTAATACACAAGATGTATCTACCTATGTCACTTATGGTAAAAACACAGGCGACGGCAATCCAGAGGGTAATATATTCTATAATTTCAGAGCAACATCTAGTGGTTGGTCGATCCGAGCAGCTTCGGGCATTGGCCACACTTTTCAGCATTACACTCCCGCTGGCTCCTTAACCAGTGTTCCGACATCACCCACGGCAGGCCAGGATTATCAACCATATACAGCACAGACTGGTACAGTAACACCAGATGCAATCAAGTATAAAAAGACCTTGGTGCAAGACGCGTCAGTAGGTCTCATGAATATAGCAGGATTCACTACTAATGTTGGAGCGATGCCGCCCGGCGATAATCCTATACCCGGTACATACCAAGTAAATCCAGACGTCTGGCAGGCAGTCAGTACCAATCAATCATTTCAATTTACTCATGGCTGCTCGGGCACCTTTGTCTCCCAAGCCGGTGGTGTTGGCGGTTTTCAGAGCTTATATAAGATAGAGCTTTGGGCTCGTAAAGCTGGATATGATGATACTTTAGTTGCTACTTATTTGTCTCGTATATACGCCACGGATACCCATCAGCCTTCTGGTGGCGGTGGTGGTGGTGAAGAACCGTAACCGTGTCTTTTGTAGTTGCTAATACTGTATCGAGCAGGATAGTAAGTAAGATCGGGCTCGAAGCGCAATCACAATATTCTATACAGGAATGTTCTGTAGAAAATACTGATTTGGAAATTTGCTGGTGTGATGATCCCTCAGCTGGTGTGATGAGTCATTGGTGGGATAGCGATAATCATTGTGTTCATTCTAAAACAGAGCTGGCTTTAGAATATGACCAAATAGCAATTAGTATTCCTTTTTTGGATCCCTACGAATATACATCAGAAATCTCTCAGCCAGGAATAGTATTTCCTGACCCAGCCGAAGTAATAGCAGCAGGTGAGACACCGGTACCTTACGATACCTCAATGCACAAGAATCGAGATATAATGCACGTCCCTGCTGGTGGTACGGTAACTATTGGTAATATTCCAACAGACCCAGACACGTTCATAAACATCCATCAAGCTAATAACAACATCTTAATCACTGACCCTACTGATCATATTACTATTACCGCAATAGCTAATGATGTGATTAATGTTGGAATTGATTCACCAAAATATTTTTTCAAGGCTATAGATATAGTCGGAGTGGTGATCTAATGCCAACAAGAGGATCGGGGTCTATTGGATATGCTGAACTTCAGCAATACATGGGTGGCAGCAATCCAATTTACAATTCTGAATATCGAGGAGTAGATGGCTCCTGGGCTTGGAATGCTATCTACGATGCAAACGAGTATTATTGTAGACCCCGACCTTGGTATAATCCTTCAGGTACCAGCATAACAGTCTGGAACTATGGTTCATATCTACAACCCAGAGCTGCTTTTACGTCCTATGGTGGGGGCAATATGTACTTTTGCTCTACAAATTACTTTCCTAGCCAATTTGACGGTCAATGGATAAATTATGGACCCAATCCTAGCTTTCCAGCCGTATATCGAGTAGGTAGTAGGGCATATCTGACATGGCAAAACCATAATGGTGTAAGTGGTTATAGAACAATACTGCCATACTTTTGGTTCTATAGTGACATTCGTCTGAAAGATCATATTCAATATCTTAGAACTGAAAATGGTCATAGACTTTATACTTGGACGTGGAATAAGTTGGCAAATACTTTCGGGCTAGTAGGTGAGAGTGCTGGTGTTCTAGCTCAAGAAA
>Ga0115569_10004549_pt1 | contig 10017 bp, 10 predicted proteins | sample COGITO_mtgs_1205_2_FD_87295 | JGI IMG/M metagenome (GOLD analysis project Ga0115569, IMG submission 87295) | Pelagic marine microbial communities from North Sea - COGITO_mtgs_120503 | ecosystem: Environmental > Aquatic > Marine > Epipelagic | place: Germany:Helgoland, sampling site Kabeltonne...
CATAAGTACATGAACGAGCAAATGAACAAGTGGGATGGCGAGATGGCATCAGAAGGCGAATTAAAGATCGCTGGTAAGATGAACAAGATCGCAAACTACACGTAAGCCATTGTATGTAAAAGATATTAGTCTCAGCTTGTCTGGGACTAATAGATAGAGAGATAATTATCAAACATAAGCTATAAACTAGTTACATTTCTGAGGAGAATAAGTAATGAGTGAAGAAAATTTATATGTACGCCTTGGTGGCGCTGATGGTATCGCAAGCATTGTTGACGATATCTGGTTAAATCACACTAGTAATCCAAAAATTCAGCAACGTTATGCGGCTAGCGACGGTGAAAATGTTAAGCGCTTAGTGCGTGAATTCTTTGGTGCCGGTATTGGCGGTCCTGAGACATACACAGGCCAAGATATGTTAACTGCACACACAGGTATGAATATCAGTGATACTGAATTTGTTGCTGTTTGTGATGATGTATTAAGTGCATTAGCAAAGAACAATGTTGGTGATGCTGAGCGTAATGAAGTACTTTGCATCTTATACTCGATGAAAGCTGAAATCGTAGGCGTTTAAAGAGATAGACAAAAGTTAAGACTGAAAGTAGTCATTTAGAACTATAATAGGTTTTTTAAACTATAATTATTGTGTATAGGAGATAGTATGAAAGTTACTTGGGATCAAGATACATGTAGTCATGCTGGTAAGTGTGTTCAAGGCTCGCCAGAAGTATTTAAAGTTGTTGACGGTAATTTTGTAATTAATGAGTCGGCTGCGTCAGAACAGGAAGTGCGTGCAACGGTTGCGTCTTGCCCATCTGGTGCTTTAAAGATCGAAGATTAATACTACTAAAATCGCCTGACATAGATTTCGTGTTGGGCGAACTTTATTTAAAAGAGACTAGAAGTTTAGGGGGAAGTTATGATCGGAGACCAATTAAGAAACAAAATGATTCTGCGCGGGCATCCAAGCTGTCCGAATACCGGCAAATGCCTGCAAACAGCCGCTGAGAAAGGCGTGGATGTTGATGCTGTAGTGGTCACAGATGTAGACGCTAGTGATTTTAGAGCGGTGTCCCCTTATGGTGTTGGGCCTGTTCTCCAGGATGTTGATCTCGTGGTTTATGGTACTACCGCGGTCATGTCATATCTCGACGATAAAGGCTTCGGCCCATCATTGGTCCCGCGTAACGGTGTAAGCCGCGCGATTATGTATCAATGGTCAATTATTGCGACAGAATGTGTTGCACCGCATATCGGTGAAACAGTTAACAAAGACGCGCTAGCCGCTGTTTTTGATGGTTTTGAAAAGCAAGTGATGAACCCACCTAAGCGTGGAGACTTTATTTGTGGTGACTTTACATTAGCGGATAGTCATTGGTCTGCGTGTTGTAACTTATTGGTGATTGCTGGAGCAGGCGATCTAATTTCATCTCGCTCTGGTATTGCAAAGTGGTACGAGAAAGTTCAAGCGCACCCTAGTACCAGTAAAGAGAAAATTATTCCTTTCACGGTGTTACCGTCAGCTGAGGATGTTAGTTCAGGTACCCTGCAAGGGATCTCAATTAACGTTTAGTTTTGCGATCAAGCTGTAAAGCGCCCTGAGTATCACTCGGGGCGTTTTTACGTTTAGGACATTGTAATAAAAGGTTTAATGATGTTTGGATTATTTGGTAATAAGAAAAAAGATTTTACAGCAACGGTTAATGGTGGTGCTGCATCATTCGAAGTGAAAGCGGGTGATAATTTGCTGAAAGCTGCTTTAGCAGCGGGTGTGCCCTGGCCACATGATTGCCGAGTTGGTAGTTGTGGTTCCTGTGCGGCAGTAGTGAAGAAAGGCAAGATTAAAGCGTTGACTGATTTTTCTTATGTCTTAGATGGAGACCAGCTTAAGGCTGGTACCGTACTGGCTTGTCAATGTGTGCTTCGTGGTGATATCGAAGTGGAAGTTGAACTTGCTGATATGCCTGAGACTGAGATGATAGAGGCTAATGGTACTATCTCTAAAATCACCGATCTAACATACGATATTAAAGAGCTAGTTGTTAGTTGCGATAAAGATATTCCGCGTGAAATGCTAGCGGGCCAATATGCAGAGATTGAGGTTGAAGGTGTGGCACCTGCCCGCTCTTATTCTTTTGCAAAGGCGCCGACAAACGAAAACACCACTGACTTCACATTCTTCATTCGTCATGTAAAAGGTGGTGCATTCACTGACTGGTTATTCGAATCAGATCGTATAGGTACAGCTATCAAACTTACTGCGCCTTATGGGCAGTTCTACCGTCGTGAAGAAAGTTCGCAGATGGTATGTATTGCCGGCGGTAGTGGCATGAGTGCGATTAAGTCTATATTAGAAGATTGCGTGAACAATCAAGTGCAACGTAACTGTGTTTACCTGTTTGGTGCACGCACACAGAATGACCTGTACTGCGCGAGCGTGATGCAGGAAATCAAGAATAACTGGCACCCCGACTACACGTTTGAATATATTCCTGTGTTGTCTGGTGAGCCTGAAGATAGTAATTGGACTGGTCCGACGGGTTATGTCACTGACTACTTTCAAAATAATTTTGTTAAAACCGAGTCCATGGACCTTAAAAAGGCACAGGGTTATCTCTGTGGGCCTCCTCCTATGATCGATTCTGCGATAGAATTACTAACAGCAGCGGGCATCAATGAAGAGAGCATTTACTTTGATAAGTTCCTAGATGCCAGTTCAACACCAGGAAGCCGTTAGGCCGTTTTCCTAAAAGTATACGAGGAGACTAATTATGTTAACTAAAAAAGCTTTAGCTATGATGGCGATCTTCACAGCCGTGATGATCTCTATTTTCAATTTTGTCGGCTTCCCTGATCACTACGGTAACTTACTGTGGAGTTTAGGTGCTGCCGCTATGTTGGTCATTACATTAGTAGGTAATGTATGGATCTTCATCGCAATTGCACAAGATGAGCCATGGCAATGGGGTAGCGAAGAAGACTAATTACAGTCTACTTTTATTGCAGTAAAAAAGTCGGTTATGCCGGCTTTTTTACGTTATGGGCTAGAGGATTTAACAGCTGTATTGAACTGAACTCAGGAGCAGTTAATACCTTGCTCTAGACGATGACAATTACAATTGAATGCAACCGTAGTTTAAAAACGGATTAAAAGCCCTGCTTGATGCTCATTTCAGGCGCTATCAAGGATGCCTGCCAATGGCTATAAGCCCAGTCCCATATACGCGCTATAGAGCGATAGCAGAGATACTTGGGCGGCTCCTGGCCTAAATCCTTTAACGCACAATAGAGTAAAAATGAACGATGTCGTGTGTCTAAGGCGGCAGCATAATGTTGTTTACTTAGTTTCTGCCCATTCGCATCGGTGATGATTGGGATATGTAATAGCTGCGGTGGCTGCCGATTAAATTGCTGCATTAGATGCAGTTGGCGAGCACTCAGATGTAATAGATCGGCCCCGCGGACCAATTCTGTATAGCCTTGTTGTAAATCGTCTAAGCTAACGGCGAGGGTGTAGCTAGGGAGCTGATCACCGCGGTACACAACATAGTCACCACTCTCGGCCAGTAAATCATAGCTTTGAGCGCCAAACACGCCATCATTAAACTCAATGCGCTCTTCACCTACGCGCATACGCAGCGTACGGCCTGTCAGCGGGAGTAAATCCAATTTCCTGCACCTACCCTCATAAAGCCGCCCTAGTCTAGTCTCAGGACTGCTTATGAGCTGCTTACGTGAGCATTCACAGTAGAATGCTAGATGGTGTTTGTGTAGCTGTTCTGCGATGTGCCGATAGTAGGCTAGACGGTGACTTTGATAGAGTACAGCCCCATCCCAATCGAAGCCGAAAGCACGCAGACTAGATAATATATGCCTGACGGCGCCTTTTTGTTCGCGCGGTGGATCGATATCTTCGATGCGTAGCTGCCAGAGGCCTTGATTACAACGGGCCTGTAGATAGCTAGCCACTGCGGTAACGAGTGAGCCATAGTGCAATGGGCCGCTAGGTGAGGGTGCGAAGCGGCCGCGATAGTAAGGTGTGAAAGGCTTGCTTAGAGGCCTTTTCAATGGCTTATGCGTAGTTTTGTTTTTCTTTGATTTCTTGCAATGTTTTGCAATCAATACATAGGGTCGCTGTAGGGCGTGCTTCAAGTCGGCGAATACCAACCTCGATACCACAGGCCTCACAATAGCCATAATCACCAATATCAATAGTCACTAGTGATTCGTCGATCTTTTTGATCAACTTACGTTCACGATCACGCGTACGTAGTTCTAAGCTAAATTCTTCTTCTTGGGTAGCACGGTCAGCAGGATCGGCGTGGTTGGCAGCATCAGACTTCATGTGGTGCACGGTACGGTCGACTTCTTCCATTAACTGTCGCTTCCAAGCGATAAGGATCTTTCTGAAGTGAGCATATTGCTCATCATTCATGTAACTCTCGCCTTTTGAAATAGCATACGGCTGGATACCTTCTACAGGTAACTTAGTGCCGACTATAGGCTCGTCAGGTATGGCGCCGCCTTTTATTGTAACGGCCTTTTTGATGCTCTTTCTGGCAATAGCGGTGTTTTTCTTTGTTGCTGCTGGCTTTTTCGCCGGTGGTGTTGCTTTAGTCACAATTTTCTTCGCTGGTAAGGTCTTTTTAGGGACTGGGGCTTTCTTGCTCACGGCTTTTTTAGCTGCGGCTTTCCTTGCCGGTATAACTTTCTCTACAGCTACAGCTTTCTTAGCTGTGGCTTTCTTTGTTGGTGCAGCCTTCTTCGCTACAGTCTTTTTAGTAGCGGCTTTTTTAGCTGGTGTAGCTTTTTTAACGACAGTCTTTTTAGCAGTCACTTTTTTAGCTGGTGTAGCTTTTTTAGCAACAGTCTTTTTGGCAGTGGTTTTTTTAGCTGGTGTAGCCTTTTTAGCAACAGTCTTTTTGGCAGTGGTTTTTTTAGCTGATGTAGCCTTTTTAGCGACAGCTTTCTTAGCGGTCACTTTTTTAGCTGGTGCAGCCTTTTTAGCGGCAGTCTTTTTGGCAGTGACTTTTTTAGCCGGCACAGCCTTTTTAGCGGCAGTCTTTTTGGCAGTGACTTTTTTAGCCGGCACAGCCTTTTTAGCGACAGTCTTCTTGGTAGTCGCTTTTTTAGCCGATGCAGCCTTTTTCACCACTTTCTTAGGGGCAGTGGCTTTCTTTTTGGCGTTTGCTACCGGCGTTGCTTTTTTCTTTGCAACCACTTTCTTTTTCGATACTGCTTTCTTCACTGCCATGATGATGTGCGTCTCGTTAAAATTAGCCCGTGTTAATAGCAAAAATATAGTCTACGTGCAAGTTATTCCTGCTTGGATTTGGTCAGGTTTTCTGCCTGATGTGATTCTACTCGACTAATGATGTGGCCGTCAGCTAAGCGGGTACTAATTAGTACCCCTTTTGTCACTTCTTGATGACTGCGTATGTAGTTTCCAGTAGTTCCTTCAAGTTGAGTGATGGAATAACCCCGCTCTAACGTGGCTAATGGGCTTACGCTATTGAGTCCTTGAGTGGCCAATTGAAAGCGATGTTGTTTCGCAGCCTTGAGCTGAGAAGAGGCCAGTTGTAAGCGTGTTAGCTGTTGTTGTAGCTGTAACTTGTTGGCAGTCAGCCTTTTTTTAGGCGAGTGACTGTATAAGCGATCACTGAAACGGTCTATTGCGGTTTGTTTATGTGCAAAATAATGTTTAGAGACTAAGCTGATCCGTTGTTGCAGACGCTGTAATGCTTTTTGTTGTGTGTTTAAACGATATTGTGGGTGGCTACTATGTAAACGTTGGCTTAGCCAGTCACTACGTTGATTCAAAGATTCTAAGTGATTACTTGCGATACCTCTAAGGCGTTGCATCTGTCCTTGGAAGAACTGATGCAGTGCAAGTCCATCGGGACTAATAATCTCAGCAGCAGCTGATGGTGTTGGTGCACGCACATCGGCGACAAAATCACAGATTGTGAAATCAATTTCGTGACCTATACCAGTGATTACTGGAATGTCCTGGGCAGCGATCAGGCGAGCGAGAGATTCATCGTTAAAAGCCCATAAATCTTCAATCGATCCACCACCACGGATGATGGCGATGACATCAGCACTATTGTCAGACTGAATCTGACGTAAGGCCTTATGCAGTGTGGGCACTGCTGCTGCACCTTGCACTGTTGTTGCGTACAGACGTTTCCTTATTCTGGGGAAACGACGCTGTATGACGTTTAGGAAATCGTGCAGAGCGGCCCCTGTGGCGGAGGTAACAATGGCAATCTCATTTGGGAACTCAGGCAATGCCTTCTTACGCTCAGGTGCAAATAGACCTTCTTGCAGTAGTTTTTTCTTTAGTTCTTCAAATTGACGTTGCAGCAAGCCGGCACCGGCATCTTCCATGTCATCTGCGATTAATTGTAGATCGCCACGTTGCTCATAAAGACCGACTTTGGCCCGAATCACCACATGGAGACCATTTTTGATCTCAAAGCGTACACGTTGACGGCTGTTGCGGAACATTACACAGCGGATCTGGGCACCCCGATCTTTTAGGCTGAAGTAAATATGACCAGATGCGGGTGTCGCAAGGTTAGAAATCTCACCTTCCACCCAAATCATCGGGTACTCCTGCGCCAATAATTGCTTTAATTGCAGGTTGATATCGCTGACGGAGTAGATCTCACGCCGATCGCTAGGGTCTGTATCGTATAAAGTAGTCATAAAGTGAACGTAAATAGTGAGTCAGTAGTTTACCCTATTGCAAGCGTTCTCTATAATGACCCGTCAATTTAAAACATTGGCGAACAGCACATGCGTATTATCCAAGATGCACTAACATTTGACGACGTATTATTAGTTCCAGCGCATTCAGTGGTATTGCCGCGCGATGCTGACATCAGCACGCAACTTACCCGCAATATTCGTTTAAACATTCCTCTCTTATCTGCTGCTATGGATACTGTCACCGACGGTCGTCTAGCAATTGCTATGGCGCAAGAAGGGGGTATGGGCATTATTCATAAGAATATGTCGGTCGAACAACAAGCGAATGAAGTCCGCAAGGTTAAGAAATACGAGAGTGGTGTCATCAAAGACCCTATTACCGTTGGTCCCAATATCAGCATTCAAGAAGTATTAGATATTACGCAGGCAAATAATATCTCTGGCGTGCCAGTCGTCGATGGGAAAGATTTGATCGGTATTGTTACCAGTCGAGACTTACGCTTTGAAACACATCTAGATGCCCCTGTTAAAACCATCATGACGCCGAAAGAGCGTTTAGTGACAGTGGAAGAGGGTGCCAGCTTAGATAAAGTTCAAGCCTTACTGCACACGCATCGTATTGAGAAGGTGTTGGTTGTCAATGATGATTTTCATCTTTGCGGCATGATCACAGTGAAAGATATCCAAAAATCCAGCGAGCATCCGTTTGCCTGTAAGGGTGAGCAGGGACAACTGCGTGTTGGTGCTGCAGTAGGTGTCGGTGCAGACAGTGAAGAGCGGGTTGCAGCCTTGGTTGCAGCAGGTGTCGATGTGGTGGTGGTGGACACTGCTCATGGCCATTCACAAGGCGTGCTAGATACTGTTAGGCAAGTGAAGAAGAAATACCCTGAGCTACAGGTCATTGGTGGCAATGTTGCGACTGAGGCAGCTGCCTTGGCGCTAATCGAAAATAATGTGGATGCGATTAAGGTCGGTATTGGTCCGGGTTCAATCTGTACTACGCGTATTGTTGCTGGTGTTGGCGTACCTCAGATCAGCGCGATCGATAATGTTTCTCGCGTCGCAGCCAAACATAATGTGCCAGTGATTGCCGATGGTGGCATTCGTTACTCAGGTGATGTTGCAAAGGCAATAGCAGCTGGTGCGAACTGTGTCATGCTTGGTAGTTTATTTGCTGGTACTACAGAATCTCCAGGTGAGGTTGAGCTCTACCAAGGTCGTTCTTATAAGACCTATAGGGGTATGGGTTCGATTGGTGCGATGAAGCAAGGCTCTAGCGATCGTTACTTCCAGGATAATATCGGCGATGCAGATAAATTAGTACCTGAAGGGATCGAAGGTCGTGTGCCTTATAAAGGTAGTATCGTTGCGATCATGCATCAGCTTTTAGGTGGGCTTCGTTCTAGCATGGGTTATATTGGTTGTCCGACCATTGAAGAAATGCATGCAAAGGCAGAGTTTGTGAAAATCTCGACGGCAGGCATGCGTGAAAGTCATGTGCACGATGTGGCGATTACCAAAGAAGCACCTAACTATCAGGTTTAGTAATTAAACTGGGCTGCGACAAGCACTCATACAACTAAGTTCTCATTCATGACTACATCAGCAGCTGCGGATATCCACGCACAACGTCTACTTATTCTCGACTATGGCTCGCAATACACACAGTTGATTGCGCGCCGAGTGCGCGAGATTGGCGTTTACTGTGAAATCTTTCCCTTTGACTCAGAACAGGCGGCCACCTTTGCTCAAGGTGTTGATGGCATCATTTTATCGGGTGGTCCTGAGTCGGTTGCCTTGGCTGAAGCACCAGCAATCCCACAGTATGTCTTAGAGTCGAGCTGCCCAGTGTTAGGTATTTGCTACGGTATGCAAGTCATGGCTGCAACTCTGGGAGGGACTGTAGAAACCTCCGAGCAGCGTGAGTTTGGTTTTGCCCAAATTGAGATTCAAAACGCCAGTCCTTTATTTGCAGACTTACAAGACGAGGTAAATGCTGCAGGTGTTGCTTGTCTCGACGTGTGGATGTCGCATGGCGATAAAGTGACGCAGCTGCCTAATGGCTTTGAAGTGCTCGCTAGCAGCCCAAGTGCTGAGGTCGCTGCGATGGCTGACCAACAACGCCAATGGTATGGCTTACAATTTCACCCTGAGGTCACACACAGTAAACAGGGACGCGAAATCCTCAGTCATTTTTTATTAGATATTTGTGGCTGTGATCCGCTTTGGACAGCAGGCAATATCGCGCAAGATCTGATTACTCAAGTACAAAAAAAGGTCGGTCAAGAGCACGTTATTTTAGGTCTGTCAGGTGGTGTTGATTCATCGGTGGTTGCTGCCTTATTGCATCAAGCCATTGGTAAACAACTGACCTGTATCTTCGTTGATAATGGTTTATTGCGATTGAATGAGGGCGACCAAGTGATGGAGACCTTCGCTGAGCATTTAGGTGTGAACGTGATTCGCGTTAATGCACAAAAGCGTTTTCTGACAGCATTAGTTGATCAGAACGACCCGGAACTCAAGCGTAAGATTATTGGTAACTTGTTCGTTGAAGTATTCGAAGAAGAGGCGGCTAAGATTACTGATGCACGTTGGTTGGCACAGGGTACGATCTACCCCGATGTGATTGAGTCAGCTGGGGCATCTACCGGTAAAGCGCATCTGATCAAGTCTCACCATAATGTCGGTGGTCTACCTGATGATATGGAGCTGAAGTTAGTCGAGCCACTGCGTGAGCTATTCAAGGATGAAGTACGTCGCTTAGGCGATGAGCTGGGTCTACCAGCACAGATGATTCACCGTCATCCTTTCCCAGGGCCGGGCTTAGCTGTACGTATTTTGGGTGAGGTGAAGCAGGAATTTGCCGACATTCTACGTCTTGCTGACAATATCTTTATCAAAGAACTAGAAGCGCATGATCTTTATGATCAGGTGTCACAAGCCTTCGCTGTATTCTTACCGGTTAAGTCAGTCGGTGTGACTGGTGACGGCCGCCGTTATCAATATGTCATTGCGTTACGTGCGGTAGAAACCATCGATTTCATGACCGCGAGATGGGCGCATCTTCCTTATGACTTCCTAGATCTAGTCTCTAGACGCATCATTAATGAGATTGAAAATGTGTCGAGAGTGACCTATGACATCTCAAGTAAACCGCCGGCTACGATCGAGTGGGAATGATTCCACGTCTGGCAACGCCAAGCATCTACAAGCAGTAAACCTACTATAACCCATTGTTCTCAATGGGTTTTTTCTTTATGGGCTTGGTAATTTCTAGCACCTTCTAGCACCGCCAAG
>Ga0115569_10004557_pt1 | contig 10005 bp, 8 predicted proteins | sample COGITO_mtgs_1205_2_FD_87295 | JGI IMG/M metagenome (GOLD analysis project Ga0115569, IMG submission 87295) | Pelagic marine microbial communities from North Sea - COGITO_mtgs_120503 | ecosystem: Environmental > Aquatic > Marine > Epipelagic | place: Germany:Helgoland, sampling site Kabeltonne...
ACTACTTTAATTACTCCGATTATGAATCACTAAAAAGAATTATCTTAGAGCATTATAAGGCTTTTCAGAATAAAACATTACAATCGCATCCTATTGGTTTGCAAAAGTATCACAGAAAGGCACTTACAAAATCGCTAGCTAATTTATTATAATGGGCATTGTTGCATCTCAATCTTTTAAAAACATCATTTCCAGCTATTTAGGGTTTTTTATAGGCGCCATCAACACCTTATTTCTTTATACCAAGTTTCTAAGTGCCGATTACTACGGTATGGTTGGGTATATGCTCTCTTTAGCCTATGTTATTATGCCAATCATGGCTTTTGGGATGCATAATACGTTGGTTAAATTCTATTCAACTTTTAAAACTAGAATTTCTTTACATAGTTTTTTAACACTCATGCTAGTGCTGCCTATTTGTGTTATAATTCCTTTAATATTAATTACCCATTTTAGCTATGATGCTATTGTTGGTTTTCTATCCAATAAAAACGAAATAATAAAAGGGTATTTGTGGCATACGCTAATTATTGCTATCGCATTAGCTTATTTTGAGGTGTTTTTTGCTTGGGCAAAAGTGCAAATGCAAACGGTTTTTGGGAATTTCATGAAAGAAGTTTTTCATAGAGTGGGCGCTATGACCTTACTATTCTTATTGCATTTTGAAGTTATAAACCTTGAGCAGTTTATGGGCGGGCTTGTAGTGGTTTATGTATTAAGAATGCTGGTTATGAATGTATATGCATTTAGTGTTAAACTCCCGGTGATTATTTTTAAACGTGTACCTAATTTGCGGAATATTTTAAAATATTCATTTTTAATCATTATCGCGGGCTCTATTGCTACTATACTTTTAGACGTTGATAAAGTTATGCTGGGACATTATATTGATATTAAGCAGATTGCTTATTACAATGTAGCCATTTTTATAGCTACTGTTATCGCAGTACCTCAACGCTCGATGCATCAAATATTATTACCATTATCTGCTAAATACCTAAATGAAAAAGATTTTGATGCGTTAGAAGATTTATATAAGAAAAGTTCATTAAATCTATTTATAGTTGGTGGTTTTATTTTTTTATTGATCGTCCTAAATATTAATCAGCTCTATTATATTATTCCAGAAGAATTTAGTGGCGGTTTATTGGTGGTTTTTATGATTAGTATTGCAAAGCTTTATGACAATGCCTTAGGAAGCAATAATGCCATATTGTTTAATAGCGATTATTATCGAGTGGTTTTAGTTTTAGGTGTTTTTCTTGTGATTTTGATGATATTGCTAAATATGGTTTTCATTCCCGTTTTAGGGATTAACGGAGCGGGTATAGCAACGTTTTTAGCTATTTTTACGTATAATTCTATAAAATTATTCTTTGTTTATAAGAAGTTTAGAATGTTCCCTTTTACAAGTGCTACTTTAAATATTGCATCGCTTTTATTATCGAGTGTGTTAGTATTTTACTTCTGGGAATTTCCATTTCATCCAATTATTAATATAGGACTGAAATCGTTATTAGTTACGGTGATTTATGTTTTTGTAGTCTATCGATTTAATTTTTCTGAAGATATTACGCTTCTTATCAAGAAGTATTTAAAACTGAAATAATGTTTTTTATTTCCGCGTCGGCGGTAATCTCATTGATAGAGTAGGAGTTGTTTTTAGATGGATTACTGCCTTCACGGGACTAATAAAAAAACCTTTTGAAAACGAAGAGCCCCACGATGCAGCTTTGGGGCATACATGTCGCAGGGCTTTCCAAACTAACCAACCAAAATTTTTATGATCGTCTTTTTGTTGTAGTCGATTTTGTGTTTTTACTAGAAGAACTTCTACTTTGCATAGTTTTGGGTGTTCTGCTTTGTGTAGACCTTGAAGCAGTGCGCTGTTGAGTTGTTCTTGGTTTACTTAAAGTACGCTGAGCAACTTGTGTATTTCTAGTGTTACTGCTACTTTTTTTATATGAACGCATATTAGTGCTTTTTGGTTTTTGAACCGCTCTAGTTTTTTGTTCACGTTTAACCTGATTGTTTCTTGTACTTGTTCTACTATTGATACTGTTAGCGTTTTCACGCGTTCTTTTCGTATTATTTATTTGAGAATTATTTCCAGAAGGTGTTCTTCTCGTTTCTGTATACTCTCTTTTTGTTACTTCCCTCTTTACAGAAGGCGTTGTGGTTCTTTTAGAATTATGATCTACTGTACCATTATAACGTCTGTTTATTTGTCTTTCTCTAACCTCATTATTAGCTCTAGTGTTACTATTTGTAGCGCTATTACCTCGTCTTGAAGTCGTATTATTTTGTGCAACAGCTCTTCTAGAATTCGCATTTCTGTTTATCTGGGTTACATTTCTTTTACTTCTGTTTACCGTTGCATAACTTCTGTTTCTAGATATGGTGTTACCTCTTCTACTCGCAATAGCAGTTCTAGGTCTAGAATTGTTATAAAACGGTCTGTTATAAGTATAACGAACTGGGTTATAAAACTGTCTGTAAGGTCTGTTATAGACTACACAGTAGTTGTATGCTGGAATGCTATAATAACGGTGCCATGGTCTGTAAACATAACCTCTGTTAAATACATTTATATATCCTGTATAGTGTGAAAAGTTGTTATATCTGTTATAATGAACATAAAGACCGCCTACACGGTTTACGTAACCAAAGTTGTTATAATGAATGTTTACGTTTCCAGCTTGACTAATACGACCATAATAATCATAATAAATAGGAATGTTTTCAATTTGAATAATAGCACCAAACTCATCGTATTGTACGTAGCTGTTATAATCATAACCAGAGTTAAAACTAATGCTTACGTTTGGCGAACCAATATTTACACCTAAGCGCGAATTGTTTCTTATTACATTAAAGTCGAATTGCCCGTCTCTAAAAACAGAAAATTCAATACTGTCTTCCACAAATATGAATGAGTTTCCATAACCTCCATAATACGTAGCTGTAGCGTTTGCTTCCTTGTTGGTTGCGGTTGCGTTAACAGTAAATCCTGTAAGGACTAAACCTGCGAGTAAGAATATAAACTTTTTCATAATTGTGAATTTTAAGGGTTACGTTTATGTAATTGCAAACAGCGTGCCAAAAAACAAACAGCACACCAAAGCCCTTGTAAACATTGAAAAAAAAAGCTAATAATTTTTTGAAATGTAAGTCTTAACCTATCTTTAAATATTTTTTCCTTCCAAACAGAAACAACAATTCAATAAAATGCAAGTATGTTTGTTTCTTCCAAAAAAAACCTTTGGCTAGAAAATTAGATTGCCTGAAAAATCTTAATTATTATATCGATATATCTATTCTTTTGAAACAGAAAACCTCATAAAATTTAATTTAATCGAATAAAAAGACAGAGGCGGTTCTATTTAAAAACTTTGCCATATTTTTATTTAAATTTTAGTAATTTTAAATCTGTAAATGACGTGTTTCAAAACACGTAAAACTTATTCCCACAACATATGTCCAATGCATTTATTTTAAATTTCACTCCAACTGGCATGATTCCGACCAAAGGATTGACTCCTTTTGCACCCATTAGTGTATCTGAAATAATTGAAGATGTTAAACTTGCTAATGAAATTGGCATAACTATGGTGCATTTACTTGCTAGGGATCCTTTTACTGGAGTACCTACTTATAAAAAGGAAATATATTCAAAAATCATAAAAGGAATTAGAGTGTTTGCTCCAGAATTAGTGATTTGTGTTTCATTAAGTGGACGAGATTTTAGTGAGTTATTGCAACGCGGAGATCCCTTGTTTTTGGAAAATGACTTAAAACCTGATATGGGTAGTTTAACCCTTAGCTCATTAAATTTCAACAAAACAGAAAGTGTAAACTCACCTGATATTATAAATAATTTAGCTAAATTAATGCAAGACAAAGGGATTGTTCCTGAACTTGAAGCATTTGATATTGGGATGATTAATTACGCTAAATATCTAGAAAAAAAAGGATTGATTCAAGCACCTTTTTATTTTAATTTACTTTTAGGGAATATTTCTTGTGCACAAGCCAATCTGCTTCATGCAGGAATGATGATTAATGATTTGCCTAAAGATGCCTTATGGAGTTTAGCGGGAATTGGAAATGCGCAACTGAAAATGAACTCGATTTCTTTGGCAATTGGTGGAGGAGTAAGAGTGGGTATTGAGGATAATATTTGGTTTGATAATGCTAGGACAAAATTAGCAAGTAATAGTGATTTATTAAAAAGGGTACATACACTTGCCAACGCGAATGGAAGAGCTTTAATGACACCTCGTGAATTTAGAATAAAAATGAATTTGAAGTCTGGCAATGGCTCCTATGGTAGCCATAATTGAAAAAATAATTAGGATATGGAAACTATAAAGGTTGAATCAATTTCTACATTAAAACGGTTCGCAAATATTGTAAAAAATGGTTTGCTCCTTTTTGGTATAAGAAACCGGTTAGCGCTCATTGGAATAGATATTAGGCCTTATTATTGGGTTCAAGAAGAGGCTGAAAAATGCGAAGAACCCTTAATTAAAGGAAAATTAAATGACTATAATGTTAGGTTTTTAACTTATGATGAATTAGTGTTAATAGCCAGTAAAGTCCCTGATTTACTCGGAAATGATTTAATTAGTGGATGGAATAATGGTCAAACATGTCTTGGTTTAGAGCATAATAAAAATATTGCTGCTTTTATGTTTATTGAATTAAATGAAATTACATTTAATAAGAGAACGTTTACATTAAAAGATAATGAAGCATATTTATTAAATATGTATACCTTTCATTCGTATCGCGGCAAAAATCTTGCTCCATATTTACGTTATCAAAGCTATCAAATTCTAAAAAATCAAGGAAGAATAGTTAAATATAGCATCACGGAATCTTTTAATAAATCATCAATTAGATTTAAAAAGAAACTAAACTCTAAAAATCACACCTTATTTTTGGGTATTGTATTATTTAAAAAGTATTTTTGGAATTATACCATTAAAGAATATTAATCTGCTTTTAAAAGTATGAGTTTAGATAAAATTACTCTAGAAATAATTACCAATCCTATTGATTGGAATGGAGTACTTCAAGAAATAGGGGATTTTGACTTTTATCATACCTTTGAGTATCATTTAATCGAAGTCAAGGAGGATGAGACTTCTACATTAATAGTTTATAAAAAAGATAATATTATCATTGCGCTGCCTTTATTGGTAAGAAAGATATACAATACAAATTATTACGATGCCACTTCAGTATATGGTTATGCAGGCCCTATTTCTAAAGGAATAACTTCTGAATTCAACAACAAACTATTTATTGAAAAAGTAATGTCCTTTTTTCAAGAAAATAAAATAATTTCTGTTTTTTCTCGGCTTAATCCATACATCAACTATCAACAAGACATTTTAAAAAATTTTGGAAGTATAGTCAACCAAGGTAAAGTTGTAAATATTGATTTGACTTTAGATACAACTATCCAAAGGCAAAATTACCAAAGCAGACTCAAAACTCAAATTAATAAATCTAGGAGACATTGCATCATTAAAAAAGCAGATACTCCAAAAGATTTAAGAGATTTTATAGATATATATTATGAGAACATGAATAGAGTTCAGGCTGAAGATCATTACTATTTTAACCAAGAATATTTTGATAAAATATTAACTAGCAAAAATTTTAAAGCTGAACTTTTATTGGCCCTGGATAAAGATTCTGGAGTTACTATTGGAGGAAGTCTTTTCGTTACCACAAAAAATATTGTTCAATATCATTTGGGCGCTACTAAAAATGAATTTTTAGATGTAATGCCTGCCAAGCTATTATTAGATGAAATGCGAATTATTGCAACAAAAAGAGGGCGGCAGTTCTTTAACCTTGGTGGAGGACTTGGAGGAGTCCATAACGATTCATTATTTAATTTTAAATCTTCATTTTCAAAATATTTTAAAGATTTTGAATTATGGAAGCTTATCATTAATCAAAAAGTATATGATGAATTAGTTGAATCACGAAAAACAACTTCGACCTCATTTTTTCCTAAATACAGGTTTTTAGATAAAACTCAGCTATAGATGCAGATTAAACAAAATCCTTTTACATCCCATATATTTTCATCTAAGTGGTTTCATCATTTTAATCATAATAAACAGGTATTCACTTTTAATTTTATAAACGGGTTGAGTTTTTTTAAACCTAGTATCTTGCCTGTTTTTATAAATATGGGAAGAAACCATAGTAAAGGAATTTCCTATTCATTGAATGTCCCGAAAACAATTAATTTTAATAAATCAGTACTACTTATTTATGATGTACCGCATTATTTTGATTTAGATATTGAAAATGCTCCTGAGAAATTGGCATTTCATAAAATTAAACAATATCCTGGATACCTAGTTGAGCTTGATAGATTTAATGATCTTACTGATTATTTTCAAAAAACCTTCAGTAAAAAAACTTATAATAAATTAAGAAGATACCAAAAACGTTTAGAATTATGTTTTAATATAAAATATAAAATGTTTTATGGTAAGATGTCAAAAGAAGATTATGATTTTATTTTTGATTGTTTTAAAAAATTATTAGAAAAACGATTTACAGATAAACAAATTGCAAATAATAATTTAAATCCTGAAGAATGGGCATTTTATCGTGATGTAGCGCTTCCTATGATTTTAGAAAAAAAAGCATCTTTTTTTGTGGTTTATGAAGACTCCAATCCTATTGCAATTACGCTTAACTATTTTTCAGAAAACATGCTTTTTCATGCCATTACTACTTTTGACATTGATTATTCAAAATTTCATCTGGGAAAAATAGCCATGGTTCATCTTTTTTCTTGGTGCTTTGAAAATCAAATAAAATGCTTTGATTTCTCTAAAGGTCATTTTGATTATAAGACGCATTGGATGACCAAAAAATATGATTTTGAATACCATTTATATTATGATAAGACTTCGATCAAATCTAAATTCATCGGTTTCATTATTAAAAGCCTATTTGAATTAAAACAAAATTTAAGGGAGAAAGAATTAAACAAAAAATTACATCAATTGACCTTTCGGTTTAAAACACGTGGTGATAATAATAAGACTTCATTAAAATTTACCATCTCTGATATTACTGAGGAATATAAGGACTTGGAGTTACTTGAAATTGACTTATTTCATAAAGAGCTTCTACCTTTAAAAAGTATTGTGAATGAGTATTTATTTATAAATAGTGAATCACTTTATAAACTTAAAGTCATGAAGGTTTTAAGTACCCAATCAACCTATCTTTTTAAAGGAGAAAAGACATCTAAAAAAATAGTAATAAGCTAAAAAGCCTCATGAGATTGCCCTTTATTAAATATTCAAAATATAATTTCAGCTTTGATTTTTTTCAAAAGCAACACATAAGCCCTTTTTATAATAAGCTGTTTAATTACATTAATTATGAAGAAGTCTTAAGCCCAAATTTCGAATCAGAAGATGCCATAGGGAATACAATTCATGAAATTAAATTTATACCATCTTATTTTAGTTTAGAAACACCTTTATTAACTGGTAAATACAAATTTATTAAATATAATAGACTAAAAAATTTCCGAATTAACCTTGATGGATTTAGCAATGCAGAACATTATTTAGAAGACCAAATGGGTTCAAAAAGCAGATCGCAATTAAGAAGAAGAATAAATCGGTTAGAAACCTGTTTTAATATTAAATACACATTTTATTACGGTCAAATCACCAAACAAGAATATGATTGTATATTCAATGCATTAGAATTATTAATTGAAAGACGGTTTAATCAACGTGGAGATGCTTATTCATTAAAAGATAAATGGGATGATATAAGAGAGATCACATTTCAACTTATATTGGATAAGAAAGCGTCTCTTTTTGTAATTTATGACGAAAATAAACCTATTGATATTTGCTTAAATTATCATTTTAAAAATATTGTACAACATTTTATAAGGTCCTATGATATTGATTATTCAAAATATTGGGTCGGTCAAATTGATATTTACAAACAACTGGATTGGTGCTTTTTAAATAATTTTAAAATCTTTGATTTTATGTGGGGAGAACTCGTTTATAAAACTCGATGGAGTAATGAAATAAGCATCTTTGAACATCATTTTATTTTTAAAAATGATAATCCATTAAAATCACTATTTGTCAAAATATTGATTAATCTATACAAGATTAGTGATCATGTCAAACAAAAAAGCATTTATAAATCTCTAGTTAAAGCAAAATCAAATTTCACTCAAAATATAAAAGGAAAATCAGAAAAAAAGGATTCAGTAATTAAACTTGAAACTATTTCTAAAATGCCTTTAAAGGATGCTATTACTGTGATTAATATTAATAATGAATACTATAAATTTCTAAGAAAAACGGTATATGACTTTCAGTATATTAATTTTGAAAATACAGCCAACATTAAAGTATTTAAAATAAATAGTACTACTAATTCGTATATTATTCAAGGTACTAAGTCTCAAATTAAAGTTTCAATAATTTAAATTCTTTTTCTATTCATTTTTTTATGAGGAACATCCACGAAATAGATTTCATGTTTGAAATAGCCTTCAATAAAATTCTACCCGACTTTTACGATGAGGCCTTTCAAACTTTAGACGACAAGATTTTATTAACTTCTGATTCTGAAGAACTTCCTCAGTTAAGTAATAAAATAAAAATGGTTTATGATGTACCCTCTTTTTTAAAAGTTAGTAAAAAAAACTTTAAACCATCTTTAGGACTTAAATCTGTTATACAGCATAAAGGGTATTGTATAAACCTGCGTGGATATAATGATATTGAAACATATCTTAAAGACCGCTTTAGTAGAAATAGCAGACAAGTGTTTAGAAGCAATAAAAAGAGGTTAGAAACCTGTTTTGATATTTCTTATAACATGTACTATGGAGCTATTTCTATAGAGCAATACAGCAAGTTATTTAAACAGTTTTATGACATGTTAAAACTGAGAGCTAAAGAAAAAGGAATCAATAACAGGAATTTAAAACATTGGAGCCTTTATAATAGTAAAGTTTATGATATGATTTTAAATAAGCAGGCGTCCTTGTTCGTTATTTACGATGGCGATGAAGCCATAAATATTAGTTTAAACATGCATGTCAAAAACACTGTTTTCTTGTTTATTACGACTTATAATATAGATTATTCAAAATTCCAATTAGGACATATTAATTGGATGATGCAAATAGATTGGTTTATAAAAAACAATATTAAAACAGTTGATTTTTCTAAAGGAAATATTGCTTACAAAAAAAGATGGACCAATAAAGAATATGATTTTGAATATCATTTATTTTATAATAAATCTAACTTCATCTCAAAACTCAACGCGAATTGGCTATTAAAAAAGTTACAGTTAAAACAAACATTAAGAAATCTAAACATTAACACGTATTATTATAATTTATTGGCGAAGCTTAAAGGCGGTAATAAATTTTCAAAGAAAACAGATTATCAATTGAGTGCTCTTAATCTGCTTCCTGAATCAAAGATCATGGCACCCATTTTATTTCGAAGCAATCCAGATGTCTTGCATTTAAAAAGAATTATTTACACGTATTTATATTTATCCTCTTTACATGTAACCGATTTAGAAGTATACAAAGATCTACAAAATGGTAATATTTATTATTTTAAGAGTCCAAAAGAAATATTAAAATTAATTCTTTAGAACCTAAAAATAAAAAAATAAAAAAATAAAAAAATTCATAAAATTGAAAATGATAACTGGTATTTCGTTTTGCCTACTCTTTAGCTTATCGGCTTTCGCTATTTTTAACATGTCTATATTGAATTAGCTGTAAGAGAAAATTCAATACATAAATGGTATTAGAGTTTTCAATTTGCGTGCCAAAAATGTAAATACATGATTATCAGTTTTATAGTTATTGTTGATTGTTAAATCTTTTTTTTACTTTTATAGAAACCAATCATTTTATGTCTGACCAATTAGAAACTTGTAAGAACTGCGAACAAC
>Ga0115569_10004566_pt1 | contig 9991 bp, 9 predicted proteins | sample COGITO_mtgs_1205_2_FD_87295 | JGI IMG/M metagenome (GOLD analysis project Ga0115569, IMG submission 87295) | Pelagic marine microbial communities from North Sea - COGITO_mtgs_120503 | ecosystem: Environmental > Aquatic > Marine > Epipelagic | place: Germany:Helgoland, sampling site Kabeltonne...
AGGAACTGTTGAACAATCCATTCGAATGATTAAGGCAGGATGTGAGTTAGTTCGAATTACAGCGCCGAGTATTAAAGAAGCAAAAAACTTGGAATTAATTAAAAAATCATTAAAGGCCAAAGGCTTTAGAGTTCCATTAATTGCTGATATACATTTTACGCCAAATGCGGCTGAAGTTGCTGCTGGAATTGTAGAAAAAGTTCGAATAAACCCTGGAAATTTTGCCGATAGAAAAAAGTTTGAATTAATTGAATATTCAAATCAAAGTTATGAAGATGAATTAATTAGAATATCTGAAAGATTTTCACCTTTAGTTAAGATATGTAAAAATAATGGTACAGCAATGCGCATAGGTACTAATCATGGCTCTCTTTCAGATAGAATATTAAGCAAATATGGTGATACGCCATTAGGAATGGTTGAATCAGCGATGGAGTTTTTACGAATATGTGAGTATTGGAACTATAATGATATTATACTAAGTATGAAAGCTAGTAATACTCAAGTCATGGTCCAGGCCTATCGGTTGCTGATTAATAAAATGGCGAAAGAGAATATGTGTTACCCGTTACATTTAGGCGTAACTGAGGCTGGCGATGGAGAAGATGGTCGAATTAAATCAGCAGTTGGAATAGGGGCATTATTAGAAGATGGTATTGGAGATACCATTAGAGTTTCACTTACTGAAGATCCTGAGGCTGAAATACCGGTTGCTAAATTTTTAGCTCAAAGATATGACGATTTAGAAAGCTCAATACCTTCAAACCTAAAAACTGAAATTCCATATAACCCTTATTTTCATTCAAGGAGGATAACATCACAGGTTCACCACATTGGCGGTGATAATGTTCCTAGAGTATTTTGTGACTTATCTGGGTTTGATGAAATTACGCCAGAATCTTTAGCTCCTTTAGGGTATCTATATTCTCCAGATAAAGATAAATGGCATATATCAGACCAAGCAGCTGATTATTTTTTTATTGGGAAAAATAAAATCAATTTTGAGTTACCTGGGCTTTTATCAGGTATTCAACATCACTCCGTATGGGATGAAAGTACGGGGGTGTTTCCATTCTATGATATTGAAAACTATAAAAACGCAACAAAAAAGTCTAAAATATTAAATTTTTTAAGCATTAAAGAAAAAACGTTTTCTAGTGAGCTGAAATCATTACTAGTAAGTGACAGTACTATTGCGCTTGTAATTGGCCACAATCAAAAGCATAGCTTAAAGTCACAACGCAATTATATCATAGATATGATTAATCAAAGTATTGCCAGTCCCGTAATTGTTTGGAAAAATTATGCCTCCAAATCAAATTCAGAATTCCAATTAAGTAGTGCAATAGATATAGGTTCATTGATGATAGATGGATTAGTTGATGGTATGAATATTAATTATCTGTCTGATAGAAGTTTATCAAACCAGACCTCTTTTGGCATTTTACAAGCTTCGAGGTTAAGAATATCCAAAACAGAATATATTTCTTGTCCTTCTTGTGGACGTACTTTATTTGATTTACAATCTACAACAAATGCAATTCGTTCAGTAACTGATCATCTAAAAGGTGTAAAGATAGGAATAATGGGTTGTATCGTAAATGGCCCTGGTGAAATGGCGGATGCTGATTATGGCTATGTTGGAACAGGTGTAGGAAATATTTCGCTTTATAAAGGACAAAGCGTTGTAAGAAAAAATATTCCCTCAGAAAAAGCAGTTGATGCTTTAATTAGTCTAATAAAAGATAATGGTGATTGGGTTGAGCCATCTGAGGATTAGTATTGTTCCTGATTTTATCTATATTGTATAATTGGGTATAGAATAAATACGTTTTAATTATAAGAGGTGGTCATGAAAAAATATTTTCTAATACTTTGCATTTTTTCTCTAGGTATTGGGCAAAGTCTTAAAAATGACGTGGCTCTCTCGCCTGTAGTTACATACTGGAAAACATTATCAATTGAAGAAAAAGAAACTTTCTTATTTTCATATCTGGTACAAGTATATGAGACACATACTGAATTAAAAAAGGACATTGGATATGGTGGAATTACCGAATGGTATTATGATAATAGAGCTGAATTAGTTTATGGAATTTTCGATTATTTAAATCAGGTTGATATATATCAAATGGTAAAGTGGGTAGATGAGTTTTATTCCCATGGAGAATATGCTAATAGACCTTTTTACGAATCATTAGAATTTGCATTTAGATTCCAACAAGCAGCTGGCAGTACATTGTTAGAAAAATATGAAGATCTTCAATTTAGAAAAATTAAGCCTAAGGATGACTAGTGTCATTCTTGAAGCCTAAGTTCCTGCAATCTTGGATTGAATCTTTTAAAAAAGGCGGTATAAAAGGATTATTGAAAGAAAAAGGGTGGAGTGTCTTAGCAGCTTTTTTTTTATTTTACCTTGTTAGAGATTCTATCTTATACCTTATAATTCCTTGGCTAGGTTACAAGCATTTCAGTTCCTTCTTTTAAGAAATGAAACCAACAATTTTTCTTCTTGTTTTGTTATCTCTAGGTGGTGCTGAAAAAGAGCCAAAACATTTATGTTCTCGTGGAAAGTCAGTAGAGAGGTGGATATCTAACAGCTCAACATTATCACTGGACCAAAGTAAAATTAATATTTCATTTTACGATATTTCAATAGACATAAATTTTGAATCAAACACTATTAATGGTTCCGTAGGTGTAAATGGTTTTGTAGATAATAACCTTCCTGAATATATTGAATTAGATTTTTACAACAATATGACAGTTAATTCGATTTTGCAAAATAATGGGCAAGTGTCTTTTTTGCATGAGCAGAATAAGATAAAAATCCCGATTAATAATATCATTATTCAAGATGATAATTATTTTTCAATACTTATCAAATATCAAGGCTCCCCTCAAGACTGCGGGGCCGGTGGTTTTAAATTTGATGAACACTTAGGCGTCGATCACGTTTGGACATTGTCAGAGGCTTATTGTGCAAGAAGCTGGTGGCCTTGTAAGGATGACCCTAGTGATAAAGCAGATTCTGTATATATTAGAGTTACAGTTCCGGCAAATCCAAATTTTATTGTTGCTTCAAATGGCTTGCTTGATAATATTATAAATGATGGGGATAAAAATACATTTTTTTGGAAAGAGAAATATCCCATTACTACGTACCTTGTCTCATTGGCAATATATCCATACACAATTTGGAGTGAACAATATATTTCTTCTATTTCTAATGATACAATGGCAATAGAACATTATGTTTTTCCTGACCGGTACGAGTCTTCATTTTCCAATTATTCATTAACAGGCGAAATGATTAGGTTTTTCTCTGGCTTGTTTGGTGAATATCCCTTTATATCAGAAAAATATGGGCATGCAGATTTTAAATGGGGTGGGGGAATGGAGCATCAAACTCTTTCAAGTATGGGTTCTTCATCTCAAAATCTTATTGTTCATGAGTTAGGTCACAGTTGGTGGGGAAATCTCATTACCTGCAAAACGTTTAATGATATTTGGCTTAATGAAGGCTTTGCAAGATATTGTCAAGCACTGTGGTTCGAACACATAAATGGTGAAGAAGCATATGCTAGTTTTATGAATGACTATGCCTATTATGGAGATGGGACAATATATGTTGAAAACCCATCTTCAAATTCTCAGATTTTTAATTCTAATTTATCTTATAATAAAGCATCATGGGTACTACATATGTTGAGGCACAAAGTGGGGGATGATACATTTTTTGAAATTTTAAAAAGTTATGCGTCTAATGATACACTTGCCTATAATGCAGCTTCAACGGCTGATTTTCAAAAAATCAGTGAAGATATTTCAGGTCAAAATTTAGAATTGTTTTTTCAACAATGGATATATGAAGAAGGTTATCCTAAGTATGAAATGTCTTGGTGGCATGATGGCAATGAAACTTATAAAGTAAAAATTGACCAAATTCAATCTAGCGGGCTTTTTTCCATGCCAATAGACCTTAATTTTTCTGGAAGTATTGGACCATTATTAATTGATACAACAATAGTTGTTGAAAATAATAGCTTGAACCATTTGTATGAAATATCTGGACTCAATTTTTTTGTGGAAAACGTGACTTTAGACCCAAACAACTGGATATTAAAAGAAGTGTCTTATACTACGAATGGGATTGATCATCTTATGCCTAAAAATATAGATGTTCAACTTGCATACCCAAATCCATTTAATTCAAATTTAAAACTGAGTTTTTATGTTCATCCAAGGCTTGGTAATCATAATGTTAGTATCGATATCTTTAATATTAATGGTGGCCTAGTAGAATCGCTAACGAAGAAGATGTTTCAATCAGGTTTTCATAACGAATCTTGGAATGCAAAAGGAAAACCTGCAGGTGTTTATTTTATTCAATTATCATCGGATAATTATGTTAACACCCAAAAGGTTATTTATCTAAAATAGAGTGTAATGGATACAATAAGAATTAATAACTTAAAAATAATAGCTAGACATGGAGTTTATGCTTTTGAGAAATCTAAGGATGGTACTTTTGAAATAGATTTAGTTTTGCACTGTAACTTAGAAAAACCTGGACACACAGATGCGCTGAGTGATACTATTGATTATCAAGAAATAATTTCTTGCACAATTGAGGAGTTTACTAAAAAACGTTTTTCATTAGTAGAAGCTGTCGCTAATTCTGTCTGCGATAGGTTGTTGGCAGAGTTTGATTTAGATAAAATTGTCATACGGGTAAGGAAACCTCATGCTCCTATAGAAGCTGATTTTAAAAATGTTGAGGTGGAACTACAGAGATTTAAATGAAAGTTGGAAATAAAGTATATTTATCTATTGGTTCAAATATTGGAGATAGGGAATCTAATATTGCTCAAGCAATTTCAGCTATTGAGGTACCAAGAGAGAATTATAATTTAACTAGCGCCTCTTTTTATTTAACAGAACCGTTATATAATCTAAATCAAGAATATTTTATTAATACGGTGGTTGGACTGGATTCAGATCTAAATCCGTTTCAATTATTAGATTTCATTAAAAGTATTGAAAATATGCTAGGTAGACGAAAAACGTTGAAACGTAACATGCCCAGAACAATTGATATAGATATATTAGTTCATGGTTCATCGGTTATAGAAACAAAGGAATTAGCTATACCACATCCAGGTCTAATTAATAGAAAATTTGTATTAATTCCATTTGATGAGATTGCTCCTGATTTTAAAATACCATATGTTAATTTGACAGTTAATGAGCTTCTTATAAGATGCGCGGATACGTCTCTCGTTAAAATGTATGAATTGGGAAATAAAGCATGAGAAATTTATATTATATAGCAATTGAAGGCCCGATTGGGGTTGGTAAAACAAGCTTGGCCCAGCTATTATCTAAAGAGTTAGGAGCGAGACTTGTTCTTGAAGATTTCGAAGACAATCCTTTTCTTCCAGATTTTTATAACGATCCTGAAAGGTTTGGTTTCCAAACTCAGTTGTTCTTTCTTTTACAAAGGTATCGTCAACAACAAGATTTAAGACAAGTCGATATGTTTCAAAAATTATTAATTACAGATTATATGTTTGTTAAAGATCGTTTATTCGCTTCTTTAAACTTAGGAGATAAAGAAATGCAGCTATATGACACAGTTGCTAGTCTTCTTGAAAGAAATATTATTAAACCTGATATTGTTATTTATCTTCAAGCAGATACGGATGTTTTAATGAAGAATATTGAAAAGCGTGGTCGAAATATGGAAAAAAACGTTACCTGGGAATATATAGATGCTTTAAATCAGGTGTATACAGAATATTTTTTTCGTTATCAGGACACGCCTCTTGTCATTATAAATACGAATAATATAGATTTTGTAGAAAATGAAAATGATTTAAAAGAAGTTATTGATTATATAAGACAGCCAGTATCAGGAACTAAATTTTTCAATCCAGTAACAGAATTTTAAATGAATGAAACTAATCTTATTAATATTTCTTGGATACTCGGTATATAAAATTAGTTTTTTTGTGTTATCCTTGTTTAAAGTAAAATCAAAAATAAAAGACGAAGCAACTAAAGCAGATTTTAAACGGAAGGTTAGCAAAATGGATATCCAAGATGCTGAATATGAAGATATATGAAATTTGAAAAACATATCTTCATATGTACAAATGAACGCGATGAAAATAGTTTAAGAAAAAGTTGTGGTTCCTGTGGTGGTCTAGATTTGCGAAAAGATCTAGTTAGAATGATTAATGAATCGGGTCTAAAAGGAAGAGTAAGAGCTAATAAATCTGGGTGTCTAGATGTCTGTGAAAAAGGCCCAGCAATGGTAATATACCCTAATGGCTTTTGGTACTTAGATGTAAAAAAAAAGGATATTAAAAAGATTTTTAAAAAGTCAATCATCAATAACGAACCTGTCTCAGAATTGATAGCCACAAAAGACCAGCTTAACACTAGGTAAATGATGGTAAAGTCTTTCATAATATTTACCCTATTAATTAACATAGTTTTTTCTAATTCGTTAAATACAAGATTTGGTGCTGGATTAGATGTCGGATCAAGAGGATCTGGAATTTTTTTTAATTATTTGCATGGGAATAATAAAAAAAATTTTGATTTTGTTGGTGAGGTTAGATATTTCGACATTAAAGGAGAAACAGAAAGCATAGTATATGATAATTGGACAAATCAATATATAACGATTAGCGGGCAAAATTTATTATTTATACCGGTTTTAGTTGGCTTCAATTATCATCCTTTTGCAGGAGAAATTGCAAATAACTTTTCTCCTTTTGTTACTATTAGAGGAGGGTTAAACCTTTCCATCGATGGAATAGAAGGTGACGGTAGTTACAAAAAAATATGGCGAAAAGCAGAAACGCAGTGGTCTCCTATTGCTTTCTTTGGGGGAGGAGTTGAATTCAGATGGTACAATCAAAGTTCTGTTGCGTTGCATATAGGTTCAGATATAATTAAACTGAAAAAAGAAGCCGACCAGAAGAAAGATTATAGTGGCTTATTAATTCATATATCATTTAACCGGTTTTTGCAGAACAAGTAATTTTTATTTCATTTTATTCTCTTCGTGTAAATATCTAGTAAAATTGCTAGATTTATTGACCATCTAATAGGCGTATATAGTGTATATATCAGAATTAAAAATGCACGGCTTTAAGTCTTTTGCAAAAAAAGAAGTTTTAAAGCTAAGTCAAGGCGTGACCACGGTCGTTGGACCTAATGGTTGCGGTAAAACAAATATCGTTGATGCAATAAGGTGGGTCTTAGGAGAGCAAAAATCTTCAGTTTTACGTGGTGGTAAAATGGAAGATGTTATTTTCAATGGCGCAGAAAACATGAAACCTTTAAGCGTCTGTGACGTCACTCTTACAGTACACAATAATAAAGGAAAACTTCCAATCGAATATAATGACATAGAAATTGGAAGAAGAGTATATCGAAATGGAGAGAGTGAATACACGATAAATAAAACGCCATGTAGACTCAAAGATATTAACGATCTTTTCATTGATACCGGTATGGGTTCTGATGCTTATAGCGTAATAGAATTAAAAATGATTGAACAAATACTCTCTGAAAATGGTGATGATAGAAGGCGAATGTTTGAAGAGGCATCAGGGATAAATAAATATAGAAAGCAAAGAAAATCAACATTAAGAAAATTTGATGCTACTAGATTTGATCTTGAAAGAATTAATGATGTTATTTCTGAGGTTGAACAAAAAGTTCATGGTCTAGAACTTCAGCTAAAGAGGTTTAAGCGTCATGAAAATCTCACTCATCAGCTTCGAGAAAAAGATATTGAATTAGCATTTTTGAAAGTTGACAAATACCAAAACATCATGTCTCCTCTTGAACAAGAGATTAAAGATTATAATCACCTTAAAAGCTCAAAAACAGATAAATCTTCGCAGTATGAAGAAGTATTAGAAAAAAATAGATTAATATATAAAGGACAAGAAGATGAATTGAATGCTTTGCAATCTAAACTCCTAACCCTTACGGAAAATCGTCAGGAAGTAAGGCAAAACATTCTGATTTGGACTGAAAAAGGTAATTCCACCTCACTTTCCATTGAAAGAGGAAAAACAGATTATAAAACGAATAACCAAAGATTAGCCATTTTGAGTAAAGAGGATGAATCCTTTATTGAAGAGAGTGAAAAATTGCAAAATGACTTGGATCTTGCATTATCCTCCTATAAAAATAAAAAAGAAGAATTAGATAAGATTGAAAAAAAGTACCATGATGAATTAAAATATCTCGATCAAGTTCAGAATGATAGGTGGAACCACCAAAAAACTATTGCTTCAAATAAATCAATGTATGATCGAACAAAAAATTTAATAAATGATAAAACTTCTAATGCTGCGATTATTAGTAAAAAGATATTTGAATTAAAAAAAGAGTTTAAACAAATAAGTAGCACTATTAAATCACTTGAGCAAAAACAACTTAAAATTGATAATAATTATTTGGAAGAAAAAAAAGAATTAACTGAGATTCAGAAAAAACTTCAAACTTTAATTGATCAACAGCAAGAGTATATAAAAAATAATAATAGTTTAATTGAAAAATTGAATCGTTAAATGATCAGGCTAGATTTTATGAGGAGTTAATTGAGTCAAATGAAGGTTTTCCTGAGGGCACTCAATATGTTCTTGAAAATCCTAAAGTCTTCCCAGGTGTGCTTGGTACTGTTGCGGATATGTTTCAGGTCGAAGAAGAATATAGGGATGCTTTAGAAAATGGGTTAGGTGAGTTATCACATTGTCTAATAACTAAAGATAAAAAGACTGGCTTGTCTACATTAGAAAAGGCTCTTGAGAATAATGCAGGTGACTTAACAATTATTCCTTTAAAAGAAGCAATTGCTTATAAAGTAAAATTAAAATCTTTACCAAAGTCAGATAATGTTATTGCTTTAGCTTCTCAATTGGTAAAAACCGATAAGAAACTATCGCCGCTCGCAGACTATATTTTGGGTGATCTTATCGTGGTGAGTGATTTGAAACATGCTGCAAATGATAAAAAATTAGAGGGCTGGAGACTGGTTGATTTAAATGGTACATATTCTGGAAAAAATTTAGTCATAAAAAGCAGACAAGTTTCTGAGCACGGAAACCTAATTGGCAGACGCAATAAACTTGAAATTATTTCTGAACAATTAGCTCATTCAAAAAGCGAAGAGAAAAAAACAATTACAAGTCAAGCATTGATTGAAAAGAAAATAGATTCATCAAGAATTGAGTTAAATAAAAAACAAGAATTAATAAAAAATAGTGAGAGTCAACTAAGTCAATTAGATTCATCCTTGATGAAAAACCATCTAAATCAGACTCAAATTTTAGAAAGCTTGGGAAATCTTAAAAATGAGTTGGCTGAAACAGAAAAAGTACTAAATGATTCACAGCTCTCCTTAAAAAAAATAGAGCCTGGTATCCAAAAAGCTGAAAAGTTAGTATCATCATTTCAAGAAAAAATAAATAAAGCTAATCAAAATGTCTTGGATCAAGGAAAAAGCAGAGATTTTCAGCAACAAATATTGCAAGATGCTAGAGTAGAAATGGTCAATATTGAATCAAAAAATGATAATATAGTTTATAAATCTAATTCTGCAAAAGAGCAGATCAAGACTATTGAAAAAATTCAATCTGAAATCATTGAAGAAGAGAAAAAAATGATTTTATTAAAAAAAAAGTATTCCCAAAATATTGAAAATGGTGAAAAAAAACTAACCGAAACAAACGCTGAGCTACAAAAACAAAAATCGATAATTGATTTAAAACAATCTGTTTTTAGAGATACTTATGATAGTATTGATAAGATTCAAACAAAAATTAAACTTGAACAAAAAGATCGAGAATCTATTTTAGAAAATTTGAAATTATCAGAATTCAAATTAAATGAATTAAAGCAAAAAATTGAAATTGTTAGAGAACAAATTAAAGAACGTTATGACACCTCGATACCTAAAAAA
>Ga0115569_10004567_pt1 | contig 9990 bp, 10 predicted proteins | sample COGITO_mtgs_1205_2_FD_87295 | JGI IMG/M metagenome (GOLD analysis project Ga0115569, IMG submission 87295) | Pelagic marine microbial communities from North Sea - COGITO_mtgs_120503 | ecosystem: Environmental > Aquatic > Marine > Epipelagic | place: Germany:Helgoland, sampling site Kabeltonne...
TTAAAAGATGAGGCCGGAGAGGGTGTTTTAGTTTTAGAAAACCTTAAAAGCACCATTGATAGAGCTTCGTTAATTACAAAAGAAAACATACTTAAAGAGGCTAAAACACTTGCTTCAAAAGAGGCTTCTGGGACTATAGGGGCGTTAAAAGTCCTACCAAGAGCCTTGCAAAATATTAATTGGCTAGAGCTGTTACTAGCATTGGGAACTATTTTGATTATTTATGGGTTTAAGCGCATCACAACGGTAGTTCCTAGCACGCTAGTTGCTTTAGTTGTCATGGCTGGTATCGCCGTGGCCTTTGAACTTGATTATATAACTATTGAAGAAATTCCTAACGGATTGCCAATACCTCAACTTGCTATTTTCACTCAATTTAAACTGGCCACAATAACTCCGTATATATTAACCGGGTTCACGCTTGCTCTGCTAGGCGCTATTGATTCACTGCTTACAAGTATCGTAGCTGATAACATGACCAAGACGAAGCACAGACCAAATAAAGAGCTTATTGGACAAGGAATTGGAAACAGTATAGCATCCATTTTTGGCGGCATTCCTGGCGCAGGGGCGACCATAAGAACAGTTGTTAATATAAACTCCGGAGGAAAAACAAAGCTTTCAGGAATGATTGCGGGCGTTATGTTGCTTTTTGTCTTGCTAGCGATGGGGCCCATTGCTTCTAAAATTCCTACCGCGGTTCTGTCGGGAATATTAATCACGGTTGGAATTGGCGTTATGGACTATAAAGGACTCAAAGCAATACCGGCACTTCCGAGAGATCTTTCTTTTGGACCTCTAAAAGTAAGCTCTGAAGTTTTGATTATGCTTGTCGTATTGTTTTTGTCTACGTTCTGGGACTTGATCTTTGCTGTTGGAATCGGCTTAATTATTTCTTGCTTGATGTTTATGAAAAAAATTGGAGATTTGACGTCTGAATACTCTGAGGTTAAACCTTTAAAAGAAAAAGCGTGGCCAGATGAGGGTGATTTTCCTGAAACACTAAAAGAGACCGTGTTTATTAAACACATTAAAGGACCTTTGTTTTTTGGGTCTACTTCTGATTTTCAACAATTATACAAACAAATTCCGGATACAGCCACTACGGTTATTTTAAGGCTTGGCAAGATGCAATATATGGACCAATCTGGACTGTATGCTATGGAAGATATGATCCAAGATTTGAAAACTAAAAACGTAGACGTGCTGTTTGTAAACGTGTTAAAACAACCGCGATACATGATGGAGCGAATTGATCTTATTCCCTCATTTATTACTGAAGAGAATATCTATAATGATTTTGACGATTGTGTTAAAAGCTTGATTAAATAGCAGCACTAAAAAACTACTAAGGAGTAGAAATACTTGGTAACTCTATTTCATTAGCAGCGCTCATTAGATCTGGCAAAATCATTGGAGCTAACGATTTTACAGGGCTGTAAAGTAAAGATCTCTCAATTTCGTCGCTTGAAACGAATGGTATTGTTTGATTTAATGTGCTAAGAATCAATAATAACACGCTAATTATTAAGGCAATTTTGGTGCCCCCAAAAAGGGCTCCTAATAATTTATTTAAAAGGCCTAGCGCAGCAAAGTCAGCAAGTTTAGTGAGTGCTTTGCCCGCTAAGGAGATTGCTAGCACAATGACCACAAAAGTGACCGCAAAAGCGGTAATACTAGTAGTGTTCTGGCTCCAGTCAAAATTATTTGATAAAATTTGGGCAGCGTACTTGCTAAAATGTACAGCTCCATAAATACCAACCACTAGTGCTAACAAAGAGGTGACTTCAACAAAAAGACCTTTGAAAAGTCCTTTAACAATTCCGTAAAGTATAAGTGCTCCAATAATAATATCAATAACAGACATAGTTGATAGTTTATTTTAAAAAATAGCATTAACATTCTAACGCAAATGTTTCGTTTCTATTTTAATACACCCTAAATTTACGAAATAATTATGGCTCGAGACGAAGAACTTAAAAAACGATGGGAAGAGGTGGTGCAAAAACTATCCTCTAAGTTTGCGGATGGCGAAACTTTAGACCTTGACGGAATTATATATCTTATTGGTGTTCAGGAACTTGGACAGCTTCACCGTCGATTTAAAAAGGACGAAAAGCTTAACCTAATGCATATTGCAATTTGTCGACTTTTAGAGCCTTACGGATATTACGTGTTTGACTATTTTGACGAACAAGGCTGGCCTCATTACAACGTCAAAGAGGCTTTACCAAACCTTAAGGCTGGTGAACAAAGTGTTCTTATGAAGGACGCTATTGTAAACTATTTTCTTGAGGCAGAATTTATTAGTTAACTTTTCTTAAATTTGGTCTTTATTTTACATTATTATGATAGAACACATCCATAAACTTATAGAAGAAGCTGAAGCTTTCAACACGCAATCGTTAGAAGACGTGGAGGCTTTTAGAATTAAGTTTCTTGGGAAAAAAGGACTCTTAACAGAACTGTTTGCGAGCTTCAAAGAAGTGCCAAACGAACAAAAAAAAGATTTTGGACAGGCTATTAATAACTTAAAGAGTACTGCGCAAGAAAAAGTCAACACACTAAAGCAATCCTTGACAAACAATGTGACCGACAATGCTCTTTTTGGTGACTTATCACGTCCTGGAGAGTCTTTTAAAATAGGCGCGCGGCACCCAATTTCGTTGGTTAAAAATCAAATTATTGATATCTTTTCTAGAATAGGGTTTAACGTAAGTGAAGGGCCGGAAATTGAAGACGATTGGCATAATTTCACTGCCTTAAATTTACCCGAGCACCATCCTGCTAGAGATATGCAGGACACCTTTTTTATACAAACAGATCCCGATATTTTATTGCGCACACACACAAGTTCGGTTCAAGTCAGGTACATGGAAAATAATCAGCCTCCTATCCGTACTATTTCACCTGGAAGAGTGTACAGAAATGAAGCTATTTCAGCACGTTCGCATTGCTTTTTTCATCAAGTAGAAGGACTTTACATAGACAAAAACGTAAGCTTCGCAGACCTGAAGCAAACGCTTCAATATTTTACAACTGAACTTTTTGGTAAATCAAAAATTCGGCTTCGTCCCTCTTATTTTCCTTTTACAGAACCGAGTGCTGAGGTTGATGTGTACTGGGGGTTAGAAACTGAAACGGATTACAAAATGACCAAAGGAACCGGTTGGTTGGAAATTATGGGCTGTGGCATGGTGGATCCAAACGTTCTTGAAAACTGTGGAATAGACTCTAAAGAATACTCTGGTTTTGCTTTTGGAATGGGAATCGACAGAATTGCCTTGTTACTTCACCAGATTAGTGACATCAGATTGTTAAGTGAAAACAACGTTCGCTTTTTAGAGCAATTTAAAAGCGCATTATAAATTCCTTTTTTTGAAAAAAGACATTCTCATAACCGAAGTGAAAAACGTGTACATCGCTGTTGTGAAAGAATACAATGAAGCCTATAAAGTTTTTGACTGGAACGCCTATATAATTAATAACAAGTCGGTTTGCTTAGATATGATCATTATTGTGACTAAAGGGTATTCAAAAGATAAAATAACAACAACTTTTAGAAAAAAAATTGATGCTCTTCCAGCAAAAAGTTTTGCGAAAATTGAGATGATTCAAGAAAATGTTTTGTCAATGAACAATGTGTTTAACCTGTCTTTTTTTGAGGATAATAAAATCTATGAAAAGAGATTTGAGTTTCAAAAAAACACCATCAACGAGTCACTGCTTGAAAAGATCCCTTTAATGAATCTAAGAGGCGTTTTAAAATCTTAAGATTCTCAATCGGCTCCAAGAGTTTCGTGTTCAATAAAATACGTTTTTTAGTGATCTTTTCTTTTCCTCTTTCAGAAAACTAAGCCAGAATAAAGCCCTATAAAAATCTTTACTTCTTTAGAAATGAAATGATTAAATTTTAAAATCACCTGTTTTAAGGGTGCCCTAACAAAGCTTCTCTGTTAGTTTCTTAAATGACTCTTTAGGGTTTTTGTGGAGATACAAAATTTCGTAAACCGTGTTTATGATAGGGGCTTTAGAAGGGGTTTTCGATTCTTGGTTTATTAAGAATGCACTTTTAGCCGCGTAAAAGCCTTCCGCTATCATACTCATTTCCATCTGTGCGGATTTTACCGTATACCCTTTGCCGATCATATTTCCAAACATTCTATTTCTTGAAAATACAGAATAACCCGTAACTAATAAATCGCCTAAATAGACCGTCTCGTTAATGTTTCGCTTCATTTTATGAACACTTTTTATAAAGCGTTTCATTTCGCGTGTCGCGTTACTCATCAAAACACTTTGAAAATTATCACCATATCCTAGGCCATGAGCGACACCTGCTGCAATTGCATAAATGTTTTTTAACATTGCTGCGTACTCTGCACCAATAACATCATCATGAGTTTTGGTTCTAATATAATGGCTAGAAAACTGAGCGGCTACTTCTTCTGCAATAGTGAGGTTTGTACAGGCAATTGTAATATATGATAAACGCTCCAGCGCAACCTCTTCCGCATGGCAAGGACCTGCTAAAACAGCAATGTTGTCTAGCTCTATTGAATGTTTCTCGTGAAAATGCTCACCAACTAACAGCCCTGATTCTGGAATAATTCCCTTAACTGCTGACACTATTATTTTGGAGGAAATATCAATATTTAGTTTTGCTAGTTCTGTTTCAATAAATGCTGAAGGAATGGCAAATATTAAGATGTCCGCATAAGCTGCTAACTTGTTTATATCACTCTCTAGCTTTAGTTGTTTCATGTGAAGCTCTACGGAGCTTAAATACGAAGGGTTATGCTCTTCGGAAAGGATGTAGTCAATGGTTTGTTGTTTTCTTACATACCAACCAACTTCATCAAGGTTCTCGCAAAGCATTTTAACGATGGCCGTGGCCCAACTTCCGCTTCCAAAAACCGCGTATTTTAACTCTGAAGACATTTCAATTATATTTAGTGGTTAAAAGTAATGAAAATAATGTATTTGGAACCTTGATAGGCTTGAGCTTAATTAAATTTCTTTTCAATTATCTCTAAAAATCGAGCCTCTATATCCTCTTGCCCCTCCCAGTTATTATAGTCTGGCTTAATAATGGAGTTTAACAAACTAGTAGCCTGTTCGTATGAATCCAAAGTACTTAACTGAGATAAAACTCGGTCATAATCTTCATTGCTGTTTTCAAATAAGCTTTTTACAAAAGCCAATCGATCGTTAAGCCCCACTTGGAAGCCTTGAGACTTTAATTGATCATTTAATGAGGTTATCTGGGGGGGGGCTTCAACAGCATCGAAAATTGGAAGTTGATTATAGCTTGGAGATAGCTCACTAAGATCGTGCTCTGTTGGTTCGTTAAGCGGGGTGGTCGTCTCTTCTAATTGAGATTCTGATTGAAGTTCTAGTACAGGGCTTTCTTCAGTTTCTTCTTCTGACTGATCCACTGCTGCAGCTGTTAGGCTCCCTGTTTCTTCAATCTCTGGCTCCGGAATTTCTAACTCTTGTTCTGGCTTGTTGTGTTCTTCTTGTTTATGAACTTCGGAATTCACAACGGTCGCTAGCTGTTCTTGCGCAGGCTCAAGCGATTCAAAAAAAGAAGAGTCTGACTCAACTGACTCTGGAACCTGTCCGTCGTGGTGCTCTTCAATAAACTTTAAAATTGTAATTTTTTGATAAAGCAGCGCTATTTCGGTTTGCATTTTCCCAAGATCCTCTCTTCCAGTAAGTTTAAGGATTTTATGGGCGATACTTAATAATTCCGATTCTAGCTGCTTTTTCATTTTGTAGTATTGATTAAATTAAATCTATTTTTAAGGGGGCGCAAACTGCTTAATAATGCTTTTTTATAACTTTTAAATTTATACTTTTGATTTTTAATAAATTTACGCCACCTTTATGGAAACGAATGTTATTTTCGTTTGGTGTTAAAATTACAAAATGTTTCTCGAAAATACAGTAAACCCTAAAGAACAATTTGGCTGGATCGAAGTAATCTGCGGATCGATGTTTTCTGGAAAAACAGAAGAATTAATTCGCCGCCTAAGACGTGCACAGTTTGCAAAACAAAAAGTTGAAATTTTCAAACCTGCTATTGATGTAAGGTATGATGATGAAATGGTCGTATCGCACGACGCAAATGAGATTCGATCAACCCCAGTCCCATCAGCCTCTAATATCCCGCTACTAGCAGATGGATGTGATGTTGTTGGAATAGATGAGGCTCAATTTTTTGACGATGAAATTGTAAACGTTTGTAATGCCCTTGCAAACAAAGGAGTTCGAGTTATTGTTGCTGGTCTTGATATGGATTTTAAAGGAAACCCGTTTGGTCCTATGCCAAATCTAATGGCTACAGCAGAGTATGTTACTAAGGTACATGCCGTATGTACGCATACAGGCAATTTAGCACAATACAGCCACCGAAAGTCTAAGGACGAATCTCTAGTGCTTCTAGGTGAAGTAGACGAGTATGAGCCCCTAAGCCGCGCTGCTTATTATAAAGCAATCACAAAAGAAAAGGTAAAAGACTTGGACGTCATAAAGCCTGTTGATATTCCGGTTGCAAAAAAAAAATCTAATGCCTAAGGTCTTCGAAACAACTTTAGAAATTAATCTCAACGCTTTAAAGCATAATTTTGATTTTCTAAAATCTAAACTTCAAAACAACACTCTTTTTTTGGCGGTTGTGAAAGCTTTTGCTTATGGAAGCGATGCCTCTGTTATTGCTAATTATCTTCAAAAAATTGGGGTTGACTATTTTGCTGTCGCCTATATTAGCGAAGGGGTTGAATTGAGAGAAGCAGGGGTCACAGTTCCTATTTTAGTGCTTCATCCTCAACTAGGAAATCTTGAATTAGCAATTAAGCACTCTTTAGAACCTAGTCTTTACAGCTTGAAGACGTTAAGAGAGTTTAAAAAAGTTGCGATAAAGTGTAATGTTTTTAATTATCCCGTGCATATAAAGTTTAATACCGGATTGAACCGATTGGGTTTTGAACCTGAAGAAATAAATTTAGCTTTAAATACGTTAATTGACGCTTCTTGCTTAAAAGTAAAGTCTGTGTTTTCTCACCTAGCAGCAAGCGAAGATTTAAATGAAAAAAAATTTACTGACACTCAAATAGAGCGATACAAATCTCTTTCTGAAAAATTTATTAATAGCTTTGATTACACCATTATTAGACACTTGTGTAACACCTCTGGAGTTTTAAATTATCCCGAAGCTCAATTTGATATGGTTCGGTGCGGAATTGGCTTATATGGGTATGGAAATTCAAAAAAAGAGAGTGAAAATTTAATACCTGTCGCTAGCTTAAAATCTGTGGTGTCTCAAATTATTAGTGTATCTATTGGAGAAAGTGTTGGATATAACCGCGGGCACATTTGCAGAGTAGACTCTAAAATTGCCACCATTCCTATTGGACATGCCGACGGAATTGGCAGGCACTACGGACACAATGCGGGAACGGTTTCTATCAACCAACAAACAGCTCCTATTGTCGGGAATGTCTGTATGGATATGATAATGGTAGACGTAACGTCTATAAACTGTCTTGAAGGAGATGAGGTTGTTCTATTCGGTTCAAGTTTTTCCGCCGAGGGAATTGCTGAAGCTGTTGATACGATATCTTATGAGCTAATTACCGGGATCTCACAGCGTATAACTCGTAAGATTATTAAGTAGTTTTTTTATGGTTTCAGTATATATCGATTCTGAATAAAAAATAACACATTCTGTCACGACCAATTAATATAAATTAAAGATTTGCTAAAAAAACAGTCTTTTTTAGCGAGATTCATAAAGACGACCCCTGTTGGCCTGGTTTTTGAATTTTATATGTTTGTGAATCGCTTAATTTGTTAATTTTACCTTTCTAAATTAAAGATATATAAAATGAAAATTGCAGTTGTTGGTGCTACAGGCATGGTGGGAACGGTCATGTTAAAATTACTCGAAGAACGTCAGTTTCCAATCACAGAACTTATACCCGTTGCTTCTGAACGAAGTGTTGGTAAAAAAATAAGCTATAAAGGTGCTGACTACTCTATAGTGAGTCTTACCACTGCTGTAGAGATGCAAGCGGATATTGCAATTTTTTCTGCCGGTGGAGACACTTCTCTTGAGTGGGCTCCAAAATTTGCCGATGCAGGAACTATTGTCATTGACAACTCGTCTGCCTGGAGAATGGACCCTACAAAAAAGTTGGTTGTTCCTGAAATTAATGCTTCAGAACTAACCAAAGAGGACATGATCATTGCAAATCCAAACTGTTCAACCATTCAGTTGGTAATGGCGCTTTTTCCACTACACAAGTCCTATAAAATGAAACGCGTGGTAATCTCCACATACCAGTCGGTTTCTGGAACAGGCGTGAAGGCTGTTCGGCAATTAGAAAACGAAATAAAAGGAGTCAAAGGGGAAATGGCTTATCCATACCCTATAAGCCGAAACGCCTTGCCTCATTGCGATGTTTTTCTTGAAAACGGCTACACTAAAGAAGAAATGAAGCTGGCTAAAGAGCCTCAAAAAATACTTAATGATCAAACGTTTGCCATCACGGCTACAGCTGTTAGAATCCCTACCTCTGGAGGGCATTCGGAATCTGTAAATGTTCAATTTGAAAACGATTTTGAGCTTCAGGAAGTTAGGACAATTCTGAGTCAGGCTTCAGGTGTAACAGTTCAGGACAATCCAGACACAAATACGTACCCAATGCCAATTTATGCACACGGAAAAGATGATGTGTTTGTTGGTAGAATTAGAAGAGATGAAACACTTCCAAACACCCTAAATATGTGGATTGTTTCTGACAACTTACGTAAAGGTGCTGCTACAAATGCGATTCAAATTGCCGAATATTTGGTGGCCAATATTTTATAAGCCCTTTAAATGCTGTCGATAAAAAACGTATCGTTTAATTACAAAGAGAAAAGGATCTTACGATCTATTTCTGTCTTTGTAAAAAAAGGGAATTGTTTATCTGTAGTAGGAGGCAGTGGTTCAGGTAAAAGCACGCTTCTCAAGTTAATTTTCGGAAAAATGGACGTCTCTAGTGGGGCCATAACCTGGAAAGAGCAGTCCATTTTGGGGCCGAAAGATAAGCTGGTTGTTGATCATGATTTTATGAAATATGTGGCGCAAGAGTTTGATCTAATGCCTTATATATCAGTCGCTGAAAATATTGGAGCTTATTTATCAAACTTTTTTCCTGAGGAAAAAAAAGAACGCATTGACGAACTTTTAAAAGTTGTAGAGTTAGAAGATTTTTCTGACACAAAAGTTCAGTTTTTAAGCGGTGGCCAAAAACAACGCGTGGCATTGGCCCGGGCTATTGCAAAGCAGCCCGAGATTATTCTTCTTGATGAACCCTTTAGCCATATTGATAATTTTAAAAAACAAAGTTTACGGAAAAAATTCTTTAGCTACTTAAAATCAAATAGCATTACTTGTGTAATGGCGACGCATGATAAGGAAGATGTTTTACCTTATTCTGATACCATGGTTGTGCTGGAGAATCATGAGATCTTGGTAGAGGGAAGCCCGGTAGAAATATATAATAACCCTATACACCCATTGGTCGCTGCTTTTTTTGGAGACTTTAGTATTATAAATAACATTATTTACTATTCGCATCAAGTATTTGTGGTTGAAAACAGTGGTCTTAAGGCTGTTGTTAAGGAGGTGTTTTACAAGGGTAGTTTTTTCTTAATTGAGGCGGAATACAATACTAAAACAGTTTATTTTAATCATCCCTCAAGACTTCCTAAAAAAAGTGAAGTTTATTTAAAAACAACCGTATAGTTTCTTGCATTTTTGAGATAAAAACGCAATAAATTTTATGAATTTCTTTGCGATGATTACCATACAATCTCAGATAAATTTAGTAATTTTAGATAAATATTTTTAATTTAAAACTCTTAATCCATGAACTATACTACATTAGCTATTGTTTTTATTGTAATATTATCTTTGTTTGCCGCTCTTTTTACAGTTAA
>Ga0115569_10004568_pt1 | contig 9990 bp, 8 predicted proteins | sample COGITO_mtgs_1205_2_FD_87295 | JGI IMG/M metagenome (GOLD analysis project Ga0115569, IMG submission 87295) | Pelagic marine microbial communities from North Sea - COGITO_mtgs_120503 | ecosystem: Environmental > Aquatic > Marine > Epipelagic | place: Germany:Helgoland, sampling site Kabeltonne...
CGGTTCCCGAGCCCGAAGGTCGAGTGAGCCCCGTTGACGCCTCCCGAGCCCGAAGGTCGAGTGAGCCCCGTTGACGCCTCCCGAGCCCGAAGGTCGAGTGAGCCCCGTTGACGCCTCCCGAGCCAGCAGCGAGACTGCGGGGCGCCGATGGAGCCCCACCTGCCGCTCTGAATAGATTGGGGCGCGGGCCCGGCGTGGCTGCGCGATTCGCGCTGCGCCTTTCCTTACCCCTCGGCTCAGGAGAATAGACTATGTCCGTGTTGGTGACCGGATCCGTTGCCGTCGATCACATCATGGTATTCGAGGACCACTTCAAGAATCATTTTGTAGCCGACAAGCTCGAGAAGCTGAACGTGGCTTTCCATGTTCCATCCATGGTGAAGAAATACGGCGGGACGGGCGCGAATATCGCGTACAACCTCTGCCGACTTGGTCACGACCCAATCCTGCTCGCAACAGTCGGCTCCGACCTCGGTCTCTATGCGGACTGGATGGACAAGAGTGGCGTTCGGCGCGACAACCTGCGCGTGATCGACGATGAATACACGGCGGCCTGCTTTATTACGACCGATGCGGACAACAATCAGATCATCTCGTTTCATCCAGGTGCCATGGATCGGGCGCACGAAGCGAAGATCTCCGATGTCACGGAAGATTATTCCGTCGGGATCGTTTCGCCTAACGGCCGCCAGGCGATGATCGACTATGCCCGCGACCTTAAGGCAAAGGGCGTGCTGACCGTCGTTGATCCCGGCCAAGGACTTCCTATCTTGGACAAGGACGATCTACTGACGGCGCTCACGGGCGCAGCGATCTACATCGTTAACGAATACGAATGGGAGATGACCCGAGAGAAGACCGGGCTCGACGAGGATGGCATCGCGGATCTCGTGGGTGCCCTGATCGTGACGCGCGGAGCAGAGGGGTCGCTACTTCGGCGCGGCGGACTCGATGCGGGTCTTATGATCGAGAGCGATCGCAGTGAGATCCCGCCGATTGAGGCGGCAGTAGTCGTTGATCCGACGGGCTGTGGGGATTCCTATCGCGCAGGACTGCTCTACGGAATCGCGAACGGCCTATCTATCGAAACGGCAACGAAGCTTGGCAGCTTAATGGGTGCTCTTAATGTCGAGCGCAGCGGTCCGCAGGGAATCGAACTCGACCATGCAGCGATCCGCGAGCAGTATCAGAAGGCATACGGCGAAGGCTTCTAGCCGCGAGGGGCGCGTATGGGGCAGGCTGGATTTGACGTCGTCGTGATTGGCGCGGGCGTGATCGGTTTATCGATCGCGGCCCGCCTCGCGTCGGATCGACGCTCTGTGCTGATCCTCGAACGAGATTCAGGGTTCGCCCGAGGCATAACAAGTCGAAATAGTGAAGTGATTCACGCGGGGATCTATTATCCGGCGGGCTCGCTGAAGGCGACGAGCTGCGTCGAAGGGAGAGCCCAGCTCTATGCCTGGTGCGAGGCGCGTGGCGTTTCGCATAGCCGGCTTGGGAAATTGATCGTCGCGAGCGACGAGGATGAGATTTCGACCCTCGGCGACCTACTCGTGCGTGGTGAAGCAAATGGCGTGAGCGGTCTTCGGTTGCTCGACGCCGATGCCGTGGCAAGGCTCGAACCCGCCGTTCGGGCCGAGGCAGCACTCGAGTCCTCGGAGACTGGAATCGTCGATGCCTACGAGCTTTGTTTGTCACTCCTTGCGGCGGCGGAGGCTCGGGGCGCTGTACTGGCACTGGAGCGCGAAGTCGTTGGACTTGAGCAGGCAGCTGTTGGTTGGCGGATTGAAGTTGCGGCGCCCTCTGGAAGCGAGGTGATCGAGGCGACGTGCGTGATTGATGCCGCAGGGCTCGCAGCAGACCACATCGCATCCCTCGCCGGAATCGATGTCGACGCTGCAGGCTGGAGGCAGCACCCGTGCAAGGGCGACTATTTCGTCGTTGCACCCGGTACAGGCAAGCGGGGCGTACTGCCAAGCCGCTTGATCTATCCCGTCCCTCAGCAAGCGGGCCTAGGTATTCACGCGACCTTGGACATGGCCGGACGCATTCGTTTCGGCCCCGACGTAGAATACGTTTCTCATGCGGACATGAGTGTCGACCCGGCTAAGGGCCCGGCGTTCTCAGCTGCTGCGTCGCGCTACCTGCCGTCTCTGACGGGTGTGCCTCTCGTGCCGGACTATGCGGGGATTCGGCCGAAGCTTGCTGCCAAGGGAGAGCCGTTCCGGGATTTCGTGGTTGAGGAAGCTTCGTCGTTAGGCGCACCAGGGTTGATTGCCTGCGTAGGCATTGAATCTCCGGGACTGACTGCCGCGTTGGCCCTCGCTGCGCGTGTTGAGACGCTTTTAAACTAACGGGCGATCCAGAGGGCCGAGCAGCCCATGTTGTCGCCGGCCTTTTGGTCGACGTGCGAGCGCATCGCGACTTCGACCACTTCGCGACAAGCATCAACCGCCCGTCGGCCTGCGGGGGTATCTAGTGTGGCCCGACTCACGGCATTAAAGACGGCTTGGGCAGGGTCCGGCAAACCGATTCCGGGCTCCGACAAGCCATCGGTAGCGAGCACGACGGCTTGTAAGCCCTCGAGGCTGCGCACGCCGATCTTCGCGTATTGCTCAAGCAGTTCCGGTTTGGCTTCTTCGTACCCAAGAAAGGGCGTGAATTTCTGATCGGGATCGTGGCCACCGAGATCCGTTGCGAACCGGGTGTCGACGGCAAAAATGTGACTATCCCCAACGGATAGGCTGAGCAGCAAGTCGTCAGCGGGGCGCACGAGGGAGACGACGAAGGTTGTCGGGGCGGGCGGAAGCTGGTTGCGTCCTGCAGCTTCGAGGATCGCGCGGTTGCTTGCTAGCAGGGCTTCGATTCCGATCGCGCGCCAATCGGCTTCGCTTTTCGCCGGCGTGGTTGCAGCGGTCCAGTCACTCGCAAAGCCATCGAGAATGGCTTCGACGGCGACTTCGGAACCGAGCTCGCCGTGGTGGCCGTCCGCCGCGATGACGACTCGGCCGCCATCGCCGACAGCGAAGGCAACACAATCCTCGTTCGGGTCGGTATACGAATAGGTTTTGCCGGCACCGCCTCGAGACAGCGCGATTGCCGCTTCGTCGATACCTTCGAGTTCAAGGCGGCCGATCTGTTGATGGTCGCGACCACGGAGGAAGGCTGTACGCATAGTGGGCGGAGTCTCTCCGTTGCAAAATATTTAGGCCGACGCACCGCGCTCGAATACTAAATGGAAACGATCGCGGTATGAGTCGCGAACGTAGGGAAAAGCGGATCGCGAGGGAATGGGCTCGCTTTCCTGGGTCGGCCTTCGATATCGTGGGCGGCACCTACCGCCGCGCACACTCAAGCGTCTGCGGGCACTCGACGGACACGAATCGAACACTCAGCGAAGAGCAGGCAAGGGAGCGCCGGATGGGGAAGGTGATGGGTTCCAGAACCGAGTTGGCCTTCGCGATTGCGCACGAGGTGGGCAATCACCTGGGCGGGATTCGCTTGCAAGCTCATCTTTTGGACGAAAATTTGGATGTGCGGGCGCTCGCCGAAGCATCGATTCTGATCGATGGCCTCGCGGGGCGCTCGGGACCGTTGCTGGCGTTGCTTCGACCGCTCCTGTCCGATGATTGGAAGCCGGCGGAAAAAACGACGTGGGCGCATATTCTCGGGCGCGTCCAAAAACAGATCGAAGACGAGGGAACCGGCGGGACGCGCTTTGCAGTTGAACTCGGCGAGTCTGCGAGCGGAAATCCCGGCGCCGATGTTGATCAGATGCCGGACCACGAATGGCTTCATCCGCTGCTCACGGCGCTTGCCGAGGCGACGATCGCCCATGTGGGGCGAAGGCGCTTCGTCACGTTTCGTCTGGTAGCGGGGGTGAGTGAGAGCACGCTCTGGATCGAGGATAATGGCGAAGCCGAGGATGTGGGCGCTTGGGCGGCAGCCCGGGGGCGTCCTTTGGTCGTAGGAATCGCTCGCAATCTCGTGGAACGTATCGGGGGACGAGTAGACGCGATTCGTACGGAAAGCGAGACGCGCATCGGACTCATTTTTCCGAGCTAATACTTGTCCAGGGTGGCACGAGAGCATGACTGGCCGCGTGGCACGGCCAAGCGCGCTCCCGGATAGGGCGCTGGGTGCGACTCCGGGTAGTACACCACCTACGATGTCGGGTGTTATGCCGCGAGCTTCGGATTCGTCTGGCGCGCCTTGGGCCGAATGACATTCTTCGGTGGCTCCCGGACATCCCAGATCAGGCCAACTGCTCGGAACACGCGCAGTACGTAGTACGTCACGTCGATCTCCCACCAGAAGAACCCTTGGCGTGCGGACGCCATGTAGTGGTGGTGGTTGTTATGCCAGCCTTCGCCGAGGGTGAGTAAGGCGAGCCAGAGGTTGTTGCGGCTGTCGTCTCCCGTGTCGTATCGCTGGCTTCCCCATCTGTGAGAGAGGGAGTTGATCGAGTACGTGGAGTGCCAGAGCAGGACCGTCGAAATGCAGAAGCCCCATACGAGGCCGGCTAGGCCGTCGACTGCATAACAGAAGAGCGCCAGGGTGATCGGGGCGGCGATGTGCCACCGGTTGAGCCAGACGAGTTCGGGGTAGGCCGCGAAATCCCGGATACGATCGATCTCGGTCTCCTCGAATTTTCCGGAGAAAATCCAGCGGTAATGGCTCCACCAGAAACCGAGGCGAGGAGAGTGGGGGTCGCCTTCTTGATCGGAGTATCTATGGTGGCGTCGATGGCCGCCGGCCCACCAAAGGGGCCCCTTCTGGACGGCGGCGCACCCGAGGAAGGCCAAGAAGAATTGGAAGGCGCGGCTTGTCTTGAACGCCTTGTGGGCGAAATAGCGGTGGTAGCCGCCGGTAATTCCGAAGAGCCGGAGCCAGAAGAGGCTCATGCAGAGCACTATTTCGAAAGTGCCGAAGCCGGTGTAGAGCGCGAGTAGGCAGCCCGCGTGGATCCCCCAGTAGATTACGGAGGGGACGTTGCCGAGCTGATGCCAGAGGCCTTCGGTGCGAACTGAGCCCGCCTCTAGAGGGGGCGAGGTAGTTCCAGCGGGTGCTGAGGCAGAGCTGACGGCCAGAGCGGGGTCGCTCATGAGGGTGTATCTCCCGGGTGCGAATCACGTAGGTTGAGGGCGGCCAGAGCCTACGAAGGGAGGCGTCAAGGAGCCCGGCAAGGGCTGTGAAAGTTCGGTCAAAACGGGCTTTCCCCTTCAGTTGCGCTACTTTGGGCGCGCTTCGAGCCATTGGTGATGCGGGACCGAGCCCTCGGTCTGCCCCTCTTGGCCTTCGAATCGCCTGATCCCACGCCTCACCCAGACCCCCGACTCCCGAAAATCCTCCACTCATCCTCCCGAGACCTCCCTTCGCCGGACGACTTTCGCTCCGAGCGTGAGGTTTTGGCCAGGGTGTCGTGCACGAGCGAGATCCATCCATGTCTGAGAAGCACTTCCGCCAGGACCTCCGAAACGTTGCGATCATTGCCCACGTCGACCATGGGAAGACCACCCTCGTCGACGGCCTTCTGCGCGCCTGCGGTGCCTTCCGTGAGAGCGCGGCCGTTCAGGATCGCGTGATGGACTCGGGTGACATTGAAAAAGAGCGCGGCATTACGATCCAGTCGAAGAGCACGGCCGTTGACTACGAAGGCGTGCGCATCCAGCTCGTCGATACGCCCGGCCATGCTGACTTCGGGGGCGAGGTTGAGCGCGTCCTCGGGATGGCGGACACCGCACTTTTGTTATGCGATGCCTATGAAGGCGTTATGCCTCAGACGCGCTTCGTGCTGCGCAAGGCTCTGCTCCACGGGCTTCGCCCGATCCTTGTCGTGAATAAGATCGACCGCGCGGAAGAGCGTGCCGAAGAAGTCGTGACTGAAGTGTTCGACCTCCTCGTCGAGCTCGGTGCCGATGATACGCAGCTCGACTTCCCAGTGGTCTACGCTTCGGCGAAGAACGGTGTCGCGACGACTGAATACGGCGGCGAGATGAAAGATCTCATTCCCGTTCTCGATACGATCATTCGCGACGCGCCGCCGCCGGAAGTCGATGAGGATGGGCCGTTGCAGTTTCAGGCCGTGACCCTCGGTTACGACGCCTTTGTAGGCCGCCTTGTGATTGGTCGTGTTGTGCGCGGTAAGATGACGCGTGGCTCCACGGTGATTCGTGTTAAGGAAGACGGGGCCACCGACCAATTCCGAATCACGAAGCTATTCGGAACGGTCGGTACAGACCGCGTAGACATCGAAGAAGCCCGTGCAGGCGATATTGTGATCGTCGCAGGCGTCGACAACATTGATGTCGGCGACACGGTTTGCGAGCCGGGCAAGCCCGAGGCGCTGCCGCGAATCGCAATCGATCCGCCGACGATTCGAGTACATCTGTCCGTTAATAACTCGCCCTTCGCCGGCCGAGACGGCAAGTTCGTTACGAGTCGGCAGATTGGCCAGCGTCTCGAGCGCGAAGGGATGTCTAATATCTCGGTCGTAATCGAGCCAACGGATAAGCAGGACACGTTCGCGGTTTCTGGCCGAGGTGAGCTTCAACTCGCCGTCTTGATCGAGACGCTTCGTCGCGAAGGCTTCGAGTTCTCGGTTTCGCGACCGGAGATTATTCTCCAGGAAATCGACGGTAAGAAATGTGAGCCGGTCGAAGAAGTGGTGGCCGATGTTCCCGAGAGCGCAGCGGGCTCCGTTATGGAAAAGCTGGCACAGCGTAAGGGTCGCATGGACGCGATGGAGAAGCAGGGCGACCGCGTTCAGATGCGCTTCACCGTTCCTTCACGGGGGCTCTTTGGTTACCGCAGCGAGTTCCTGACGGACACACGCGGCGAGGGCATGCTTTACCGAACCGTCGAAGGCTTTGAGCCCTATGCGGGCGATCTTCCGGGACGTGGTGTCGGACCTTTGGTTTGTACTGACATGGGGCGCACGACGCCGCACTCGATCTTCAAGATTCAGGAGCGCGCGCAACTCTTTGTTCCGACGGGCGTAGATGTCTACGAAGGACAGATCGTTGGCGAGAACCGACGCGTTGGCGATCTCAATGTCAACCTGACGCGAGCCAAGAAGCTCGACAATATGCGCGCCTCGGGCAAAGACGACGCAGTCATCATCACACCCCATCGCCAACTTTCCATCGAAGAAGCGCTAGGCTGGATCGAGGATGATGAGCTTCTCGAGGTCACACCCAAAGAGCTTCGCCTGCGCAAGCGTCAGCTGAGCCAGTCACTGCGAAAGCGCTAGAGCAACACGACAATGCAAGATTAGGGCGGACTAGGGCGGAGGCGGGCATGTCCCTCGAGCTGGCTGTAGAAGAACGAGAGCGCTACGCGAAGGAAGGTTTTTTCGTGCGCGAGTCGGTTTTCGGGCCCAAGGATCTCGTGAGCTTTCGTGCGGCTGCTGAGCGAGTCGCTAAAGCCGCCGAACACGCTGCACTCGAGAAGGCGACGGCGATTGCTGCAGCAAAGGCTGCTGACGGCGACGACTACCGGATAGACGGCAATCGCTATGTCGAAGCGGCGGATGCGACAGTTCAATTTGAGCACGCCTCGGATTCGAAAGCAATTCGGGTCATCGAGCCCTTCGTGCATCTCGATCCCGTCTTCGATGCTTTCGTAGAAGATCCTCGCTTGATCGTTCCGCTTTGCGGCGTGCTCGATTCAGATCGCGTCGCGCTCTGGACGGACAAAATCAACATGAAGCGCCCTCGCGAAGGTTCGGGCTTCAAGTGGCATCAAGATTCTCCGTATTGGAGCCACGTCTGTGGGCATTGCGATAAGCTGCCTAACGTGATGATTACGCTTGATGATGCGGATCGCGAGAACGGCTGCTTTCGGCTGATTCCGGGTAGCCACAAGGATGGCTTTCTGCCCGGCCTAGACGACGGAACTGCGTTAGGTCCGCTCTTTACAAATCCGAACTCCTTCGATGAAGATTCGCAGTGGTATGCTGAGGTTCCCGCAGGCAGCCTTGTGGTATTCAGTGCACACACCGTGCACGGCAGCGAGCCGAACCGCTCCGACCGCGACCGCCGCGCAATTGTGCTGACCTATCAGCCGTCGGACGAGCCGATGTTCAAGCGAGACGGCGTACGGAATTTCTCGAAGTTCGCTTAACGCCGCATTTAGGTTCGGGGTCGACTGCCGAGGCTCGAGGTTTGAAGGAGTCGTAGGTGTAGTGGCGCCGGTGAGGTCGTTTCCGAAGCACTACGCTGGAGTCGGTACGTTGAGCGCCGCGATTAAGCCGAGGCCGACGAGGAGTACCGCGAATTCTGTAGCGGTTCGCCGGTCGCCTTCGGCGGGTGCCTCGGAGCTAAAGATGCGAAACACCCCGACTGCCGCGATGGCCAGGTAGAGTCCCTCATCAAAGAAGAGCCCGCAGGTTCCGGCGAGGACGACGAAGATCCATCGGTCGAGCTTGGAGAGTGCGCGGAAGCCGCGGCTGCCATCCAACTGCCAGATCGGGACTAAGTTAAAGAGATTGATCCAAGCACCCACGCTGGCGATCGCCGCAAGTAGGGGGTACCCGGTCGCGTAGTAGGCGGTCGTGACGAAAGCGGCGCATCCGAGCCCATAGATCGGCCCTGCGAGCCCAACCCGCGCATCTTCTTTCGTGGTTTGCGGATAGGTCTCCATGCGCACAACCGCGCCGAATCCGGGAATGAACATCGGAGCCGAGGCTGGTATCCCGAAGCGGCGAAGTGCGGCCACATGGCCCATCTCGTGCACATAGATCGAGAGGACTACGCCGAGCGCAAACTGCCAGCCCCAAATCGTCCAGTACACGCCGAGCGAGACCAGCATCGAAAGCAGCGTCGACGCCTTCCCCAGGCCTAATAGAAGAAGCTTTGCCTTAGTCGCAACAAAGACGAGGATGAATTTAAACTTCCAGAGGAGAAGTCCTATCCCGCCCGCGGAGGCGCCTGCGCGAATGAGCGAGTTGCCTTTCTTTGTGCTCGAGGGAGTGTCCGGGGAGGCCGGGCCAGTCGAGTAGTCGACTCCCACATCGACGCGGGTGGAAGACGACGACGAGGGCGCGGCAGAAGTACTCGCATCAAGCCCTTCGCCGCGATCGACCGCATCGCTCAGGCGGGTTGTCTGCGCAGAGAGCCGCGTGCGCTGCCGCGTCCCTGTAGGCAGGAGCGTTAAGGCTTCGCGCAGGCTCATCAGGGCTGCCCGCAGGTCACCTGCGTCCTCGTAGGATTTAGCTTCTCGGGTCAATTGCGTTAGGCGGTCTTTATGGACCAGACGATGACACGAAGGGCAGACGAGGAAATTCGCCGGCAGCTCAGTTCCGCATTCACATCGCCAAGCTGTGGGCGCATTCCTGCTAGGAGCTTCAAGGCTCATCGCGCGGGCCCTATATCTGTCCCGATGCGAAATGGGCCGCCCCACATGATTTCACGTTTCGCCGTCATCTTGAAGGCTTGGTAGAGGCCAAACCCGATGATAAGGAGACCGATTAGGTTCTCGAAGCCGCCGAGGAAAGGGATTGTGAAGGAGACCGCGATTGCGGTCGCGTAGATAATGGGTTTGTTGATGCCTGGATCCTCGGCGCGGCGATCCGCTTCTTCGATTGCGGCGAGCGGGTCATTCATGACATCTTCCGATGCTTCGCCGGACACGACGATGGAAGCCTGCTCCTCAAGCCATTGCTGTTCTATCGCCGGGGCAACCATCGGAACATAGGTGAAGACGATGGCTGTGTAGGTGAGAACGACGGCCATTATTTGGTAAGGCCAGCCGCCCGTGCCGCGACTTCCCATCGTGATCGCTACGCCGACGATCCAGCCGACGGCGATCGCGATCAGACCGATCTCATATCCTGTGAATTCCGTGACGACCACCCACAGAACGCTGGCGGCTGCTGCTGCGACGAGCCCGAGGCCGAGCGCGCCAAGAAAGCGGGTGATCCCGGAACCTGGCGGTCCAGCAGCGCGAACAGGGGCTTCGCAAGAAGTGCAGACGAATTGGTTGTTCCTC
>Ga0115569_10004576_pt1 | contig 9980 bp, 6 predicted proteins | sample COGITO_mtgs_1205_2_FD_87295 | JGI IMG/M metagenome (GOLD analysis project Ga0115569, IMG submission 87295) | Pelagic marine microbial communities from North Sea - COGITO_mtgs_120503 | ecosystem: Environmental > Aquatic > Marine > Epipelagic | place: Germany:Helgoland, sampling site Kabeltonne...
CATGCGAAATCGTGCAAATTTGCTTGTCTAAAATGCAAGGTTTTATATTCATTGCTCGAAATAGAATCAAACGTTATTTCATCCAATGGAGTGGAAGCACTGTAATTCGCCCGTTCTGATAAAAAATCAATTTCAGATTTAGTTTTCAATTCTCCCGTGGCTCCAATCACATAGTTTTTAGGAACGCTAATGCGAACATCAAATGTTCCAAACTCAGAATAAAATTCTCCCTGATTTAAATAGGGCATAGCGTGCCAGCCGTCTTTATCAAATACTGCAGGTTTTGGATACCATTGCGTAATTTGGTAAGAATTTCCTTCGTGTCCTAGTCTACTTATTCCCGCTGCTGGAATTTTTACTCTAAACGGAGTAGAAATAGTAATACGTTCTTTTGGAGCAAGTTTTTTATTCAGGATTAAAGCACAGACATCAATATAATCTGGATGATACACCCATTTTACCAGTTTATCATTTACTTTAAAATTCAATGAATCAATATAACCTCGACCGTCTTTATCTATAAACTGAAAAGTAGTCGAACCGTTTTCTAGCAATTGTTTCCCAAGGGCGGTTTCATTGTTTTTATATGCATTTGGCCATAAATGAAACCATAACGTATCCATTCCGTGATGACTATTGTTTATGTATTCCAATTCCTCATATCCATTCAAAAAATGATTGGAATCGTCCAACTCAACTTGAATATCATAATTCACAGTTTGTTGAAAATAGGTTTTGGAATGCTGTGCCTTTAACCCTAGCGAAATCCCTAAAACTAAAAAGCCCCAAAGGGCTTTTTTTCGTTCTATTTTAAGCATAAATCTTATCAAAAAGGTCTTTGTACTTATCCATTATAAACTTCCTTTTTAGTTTAAGGGTAGGGGTAAGTTCTTTTGTATCAACTGACCAGGTTGAGTCAACCAATTCAAACTTCTTCACTTGCTCCCAATTTCCAAAACTTTCATTATAATGACCTAATTCTCTTTTAATCCTTGCAATAACTTTTTCATTTTTTATTACCTCAGAATTTGAATTGAATGGAACCTTTTTACGGACGCACCAATCTTCTAGAAACTCAAAGTTTGGAACTACAAAAGCGGCTGGATGTTTTTGACTTTCACCAATAACCATTATTTGCTCGATAAAGCGCGACTCCTTGAATTTGTTTTCCATCATTTGAGGAGCGATGTATTTACCGCCGGAAGTTTTAAAAATTTCCTTTTTTCGGTCCGTAATTTTTAAGAACCCGTCGCCAACAAACTTTCCAATATCTCCAGTCGAAAACCAGCCGTCATCGGCGAGAACCTCTTTTGTTTTTTCTGGCTGTTTATAATAGCCTATCATTACGTTTGGTCCTTTTATAAGAATTTCACCATCATCAGCAATTTTCACTTCCACACCATCTATCACTCTTCCAACTGTACCAATCATAAGGCCTTTATTGTGCGAGGCATTAACTGTTGCTACAGGAGAAGTTTCTGTTAATCCATAACCTTCCATTACTGGAACTCCAGCAGCAAGAAATACTCGAGCTAATCTAGGCGATAATGCAGCAGATCCTGAAGCAACTGCTAGTACATTTCCTCCAAGAGCTTCTTTCCACTTGCTAAAAATTAGTTTACGAGCAATACTGAGTTGGAATTCGTACCACACTCCATTTGCTCCATAAGGTTCATATTTTTCGCCTAAATCAAGTGCCCAAAAGAAAAGTGGTTTTTTAATACCCGTTAATTCGCTTCCTTTAGCTACTATTTTATCGTAAACTTTTTCTAGTAATCTAGGCACGGCAGTGAAAACCTCCGGCTTTACTTCCCTTAAATTATCGCCAATTGTTTCCATTGATTCAGCGAAATAAATAGACACGCCTGTAATCATATATAAATAAACCAACATGCGCTCATAGACATGACAAATTGGAAGGAAGCTCAATGACTTTCCATTACTATCAACAGGAAGTCGTTCAATGCAAGATAATGAATTGCTAACTAAATTTTTATGAGAAAGCATCACTCCTTTTGGAACACCCGTTGTTCCACTGGTATAAATAAGTGTGGCTAAATCGTCTTCAACAATAGTTTTCATTATCGCTTCCACTTCAGCATCTTCTTTCCCCTCTCCCTCGGCAAGAAATTTTGTCCAATGGTCAATACCGTCCAATTGCTCAAAAGAATAAATGTGTTTTAAGCTAGGGACTTCGTTTTTTATAGAGTTTACTTTTTCAAACAATTCTCTATCGCTTACGAAACAATATTTTAGTTCAGCATCATTAAAAATGTATTTGTAATCCTCTACTGAAATAGTAGGGTAGATTGGAACATCAACTGCACCTACTTGTAAGATTCCACAGTCCATGGAAATCCATTCGGGACGATTATTTGATATTAGACCAATTTTATCTCCTTTTACAATCCCCAATTTTAAAAGTGATTTGCTCACTTTCATTGCTTCTTCTAGCATTGTATCAATGGAGGTAGGTACCCATTCTCCATTCAATTTAGCCGTAAATGCATCTTTTTTAGGATAAGATTTTTGTTGGTGGCGTGGTATATCGAAAAGGCGTTTTACATGATCATACATAAGCGTCTGTTTTGCTCAAATATATAAACAGGAGTTTATAATATTACACTGTCATAACGAATTTATTTCAGCATCTCAAACGATATAAGGTTTTGGAGAATAAAATTCCAAAATTTTGGGGCCGAATTACCGAGACTAAAAAGTCCAATAATTAGTTTAACCTAGGTTGATTATTTAGTTTCACTGTACTTCAATTCACCTCTAATAAAAGTTTGGAGAACCTTGATTTCTCCCAATTTTTCAATAGGAGCTTTCATCGGATCAATGCTTAAAACTAAGAAGTCAGCGTTTTTTCCAATCTCCAAACTGCCAGTCTTGCCATCAAAAAAGGCCAACATCGCAGGCCAAATAGTTAGAGATTTTAATGCGCTTTTTCGACCTAATGGATAATAGCATTTTTCAGTTTTTAGCAATGCTTTAAATTGTTTGAAGGGATTCATTCCGCCAATTGGATATAAAGAACCTGAGGCAATAAATTGATTTTGAGCAAAAAGTTCTCCGAAATTGTAACTGGAACAATTCCTTTTTACGCCTAGAGATGGATTGAATTCCTTTTTATCCGGATTCGCTTGAGTAGGCTGAATGCTCGGCAGTATACTGTAGGATCTTAGTTTTTCGTAATCGCTCGTATCCACCAATTGATTGTGTTCTATCCTCCAGCGATTATCGTTCACCGATACAAGCGCTTCACCCATTTGGTTTGCAGCTAATTCAAATGCAGCGTCTCCATACGCATGAAATACTAATTGAAATTTTAAGGAGGCACACAATTCAGGTAGTTCATATAACGCAAAAGAATCTGCGAATAGTTTGCCATTCGTTTCTTCAGATAAATAGGGTTGTTTTAAGAGGGCTTCTTTGGACCCAATGCTGCCATCTATAAAATAACTAAGTCCTTTTAAGTGAATTGTTCCAGAATCGACTCTCCCTGTTTTAGTGAGCCATTGGAAATTTCGAGTATTGCCGGCCAATACAATTTGATGGTAAAAAGCAGGATTATTTTCTGTGATAATTTTATCAGCGGTACTTGAGCTAACGCCAAAACTGGTGCACCCCGAATAACCATTTTTAAAAAGCTCATCAGACATTCTATTCGTCGAATATGAGGCTAGCTGATTTTTTTCCAGGTATTGAATTACAACAGCAATAGAATCTTTACTATGAATGATCCTTTTTTTATCAGAAGATTTTTGAAATACAGCTTGATACGTTTTGCGGTCAATAGAAATTGTGTTTCCTGAAGTCGACCGAATTACAAATTGATAGCCGGGATAATTGATTTGCTCTAGCTTTTCTGGTGGCACATTGTACAAGTAGTTTATGTTGGAGTTGTCAAATTGTACATTTGAAAGACTAGTATAATCAAGCGCATTACTTTTCAGTGTTTTTGCTAATAAATAACTGTGCGCATCAAAAAATGCGGGCACAACTGTCTTCTTCTTTAAGTCTAGTTTTTCTGTCGAACTGTATTTATTTAAGATTTGATGTTCGGGCCCAATCTCTAATATTTTCCCGTCTTTTACGGCCATTGCTTGTCCAGCGCTGAACTCAACATCACAGGTGTAAATAGTCCCATTATGAAGGACCAAATCGGCGTCTTTGAACTTTATACAAGAGAGCGAAATACAGGCAACAGTGGCAAATGCAATAAATGTTTTTAATTTAACCATTTCTGAATAAAGGGAATTTTTTTGGTGTCGACCAAAATGTTTAGAATAATTAGTATCAGAATTAACGCCGGAATTTTGTAGCGAACTAAAGCTCCAAAAACAGGGGTGACCCAGCCAGCAATTAACAATATAACAATTGCCGAAATAGAAAAGGCGACAATAAGCTGGGTTTGTTGTTGATTAAGTTGTTGTTTAAACCACAACGCAATAATTGCCAATGAAATTAAAAGTAGAATCTCAAAAGAAGCTACTAAACTTATAATTGAATGTGCTTCCCAAATAAATGGACGAAATAATGCATTTGAAAAAGCATTTGGCGCAGTTTTAAAGAGGCTTACCCACGTTGGTTCTAGTACAAATAAATCAAATGCTGAACCTGGTTTAGATATGGCTATTTCATTCAGGAAGTCGTGCTGCTTTTGGTAAAACCGCTCAGGTATGTTCAAGTTTAAAAGTGCATTCAAGAGAACAGTCGATCCTGCTCCTAATCCAAGGTAAAGTGGTGCTAATAATCTGGTTTTTATAGAGGTAATTTTAGAAGCCAAAAGAAGACCAAAACCAATGGACAAAGCAATTGCGACGTAACTTTTTATGGTCATTCCAAAGAGGAGGAATAGTAAGAAAAAACTAATGTTCTTGAGGGAAAAGGAAGAGATTGCTCGAAGGCCATAGTAGGTAAGAAATCCCATTGCAAAAATCAATAGACTTTCTTTTAATACAGCAGATGCCCAAAATATGATTCCTGGAAAAAGCAAAATACTAAGGAAGCTCAGTTTAGTGTTATCCACTAGGCTTTTAGTTGCATTAACTAATGCCGCTAGACCAAGAAAAGCAAGAAGATTAATAATTAAAGTATGAATGTGATAAACATTAAAACTGAAGAGTCGAACCAATGCATTAAAGCGAATAATCGTCATGTTGTCATTAAAGACTCCGTGCAAATGATTTTTGTACCAGTTGTTCAGCTGATCGGTTGCTTCAATAACCGGTGCTGATTGCATATCAATTCCAAAAACAATTTTAGTATAGGTGATTGGGTCACTTTTGAAAACCTCGAAAAGTAAATTGGCATCGTCGTAAAAGCGAAATGCGTCTGTTGATGTGCGAGAACCATAATAGTAGTGATAAAAAAGTGTAAACCCAATGCCAACTACCACTTTTAGAGAAAATAAGCCTTGGACTTGCACTGCGGAAAAGCCTAAGTTTTTTACGATAGAAATTTTTGGAAGTATCCATAAAATGACCATCCACCAGCTAATTAGGTATGAAATATCAAATAGCATTTTCTTGGGAGCAATGTTATATATAATAACTGATTCTGTCTGATTTCTTGGTTTGATAAAAATGCCTTTTCTGTTAATAATAAAAACCAATTCTGAAACCCTTTCGAGAAACCCATTATTAACTTTGCGACATTCCATAAATTTTATTTTTTGGAATAAAAACACTTTAAAAAGTTACTAATGATAAAGTTCTTTTCGTCTGGTGAAGACAAAATTTTTGCAGTTGGTTTTAATGGTGAAGTTGCTGATGCCGATGTACCAAAATTAGAATGGTTGTTTAGTGGAGCAAAGCTGCTTACTGAAGATGCGCTAACTGGAGTTTTTGTAGGCCCTAGAAAAGAAATGATTACGCCTTGGAGCACAAATGCAGTGGAGATTACTCAAAACATGGGTGTTGGTGGAATTTTTAGAATCGAAGAGTTTTTCTCTTTTGCTATTGATAACCCAACTTTCGACCCTATGCTTCAGGTAAAGTACACTGTACTGGGCCAAGAGCTATTTACCATAGATAAAGAGCCAGAAAAGGTAATTTACATTGATGATGTGTCGGCTTACAATCAAAAAGAAGGACTTGCCCTTAGTAATGAAGAAATTGATTATTTAGATGGAGTTGCAGTTCAACTGAATCGGAAATTGACGGACAGCGAAATTTTCGGATTTTCTCAAGTAAACTCTGAACATTGTCGGCATAAAATATTCAACGGCCAATTTATTATTGACGGAAAAGAAATGCCTTCTTCGTTATTCAAGCTGATTAAAAAAACAACTGCCGATAATCCAAATAGAGTAGTTTCTGCTTACAAAGACAATGTAGCTTTTGTGGAAGGGCCAAGAGCAGAGCAATTTGCTCCTAAAAGGCAAGACGAATCCGACTTTTTTGAGACGAAAGACTTCGATAGTATTATCTCGTTAAAAGCTGAAACGCATAACTTTCCTACCACGGTAGAACCTTTTAACGGGGCAGCTACCGGTAGTGGAGGTGAAATCAGAGATAGAATGGCCGGTGGAAAAGGCTCAATGCCATTGGCAGGAACTGCAGTTTACATGACTGCCTATTCTCGATTAACCGACGATAGAAATTGGGAAAAAGGAATGCTAGAGCGTCCTTGGTTGTATCAAACACCAATGGATATTTTGATAAAAGCTTCAAACGGTGCTTCGGATTTCGGAAACAAATTTGGGCAACCACTAATCAACGGTTCTGTTTTGACCTTCGAACACCAAGAAGGCGAAAAACGTTTTGGATTTGATAAGGTAATCATGCAAGCCGGCGGTATTGGTTATGGAAAAAAACAAGAGGCCTTAAAAGATACCCCTAGTACAGGTGATAAAATTGTTGTAATGGGAGGCGATAATTACCGGATTGGAATGGGCGGTGGAGCCGTTTCTTCTGTCGCAACTGGAGAGTTTTCTAGCGGAATAGAATTAAATGAATTCAACGCTCCAATCCTGAAATGCAAAAACGTGTTTACAATGCAGTTCGTGCTATGGCAGAGCTGGATAAAAATCCAATTGTTTCCATACACGATCATGGTGCAGGTGGTCACTTGAATTGCCTTTCGGAATTAGTGGAAGAAACTGGTGGCAGAATTGACGTAAACAAATTGCCGGTTGGAGATCAAACGCTTTCTGATAAAGAAATAATTGGTAACGAATCTCAAGAACGAATGGGGTTGGTTATCAATGAAAAGGATATTGAGTTGTTGACTAAAATTGCCGATCGCGAAAGAGCTCCAATATATGTAATTGGAGAAACTACCAACGACAATCGCTTTGTATTTGAGAATAAAAAAACAAACACCAACCCAATGGATTGGGATTTGGCGCACATGTTCGGGTCTTCGCCAAAAACGATATTGGAAGATACTTCAAAAACGGCCACCTATGCAGACTTAACCTACGACAGCAACAAATTACAAGAATACCTAAACGCTGTGCTGCAATTGGAAGCAGTAGCTTGTAAAGATTGGTTAACCAATAAAGTCGATCGCTGCGTTACCGGACGTGTTGCCAAACAACAATGTGCAGGTCCTTTGCAAATTCCGTTGAATAACGTTGGTGTAATGGCCATGGATTACCGAGGAGAAAAAGGAATTGCAACCTCTGTAGGGCATTCTCCTGTCAGTGCACTTATTGATCCTGTTGCAGGTTCACAAGCTTCTATAGCAGAGGCATTGACCAACCTGATTTGGGCGCCAATTGAACAAGGAATTCAAGGAGTTTCCTTGAGTGCAAACTGGATGTGGCCAGCGAAGCAAGAAGGCGAAAACTATCGCTTATATCAGGCAGTAGAAGGAATTAGTGACTTTGCTTGTGCCTTAGGGCTGAACGTCCCAACAGGAAAAGATTCTCTCTCAATGACTCAGAAATACAAAGATGGAGTTGTCTATGCCCCAGGAACCGTAATTATTTCGGCTGTTGGTGAGGTAAGTCATTTAAAGAAAGTAGTTGAGCCGGTGCTAAAACCAATTGAAGGTTCTCAATTAATTTACATCGATTTTTCTGAAGACGATTTCAAATTGGGCGGTTCTTCTTTTGCTCAAACTCTAAATCAATTGGGTAATGAAGCACCACGAATTAAAGATGCTAAAAAATTCGGGCTGGTTTTTAACGCAGTTCAAGACTTAATCATCAAGGATAAGGTGTTGGCAGGACACGATATTTCTGCTGGCGGAATGGTTACCACATTATTAGAAATGTGTTTTCCAGAAACGAGTGTTGGATTATCTGTAGATTTAAGTCAGTTGAATGCAAAGGATGACATTCAATTGTTGTTTTCAGAAAAAGCGGGTATTCTAATTCAAGTTCTAGGCAGTAATATTTCTGCGGTTAGTGAAGCATTGAACTCAGCGAGTGCAACGTATTCGATTATTGGTTCAGTAAATTCTAAGAATACGGTAGAAATAAAAACTTCTTCAAATTCATATGTTCTTGATGTACCTTCTTTAAGAAAGACTTGGTATAAGACTTCTTATTTATTAGATCAAAAGCAATCGGGAAAAGCACATGCGGATTCACGTTTTGAGAATCACGATAAATTTCCATTGAATTATAAATTTCCGGAGAATTTTGTTGGGACTTATCAAGCATTAGGATTAGATCCGAATCGAAAAACAGCATCGGGAGTTAAGGCTGCAATAATTCGAGAAAAAGGAGTGAACGGCGATCGAGAAATGGCTTATGCTTTGTTCTTAGCTGGTTTTGATGTTAAGGATGTCCATATGACCGATCTAATTTCAGGTCGAGAAGACTTGTCTGATGTAAATATGATTGCATTTGTTGGTGGTTTTTCCAATTCAGACGTTTTGGGATCTGCAAAAGGTTGGGCAGGAGCTTTTAGATTCAACGAGAAAGCCAAAGCAGCTTTAGATAGTTTTTATGCAAGACCCGATACGTTGTCTCTAGGAATTTGCAACGGTTGCCAGTTAATGGGAGAGTTAGGCTTGATTTACCCAGAACATAATGAACACCCAAAACTCAAACACAACAGTTCAGGTAAATTTGAATCCAGCTTTTTAGCAATTGAAATTCCTCAAAACAATTCGGTTATGTTGGGTAATTTATCTGGAACCAAAATGGGTATTTGGGCGGCACACGGAGAAGGGAAATTTCATTTACCAGAAACTGAGGAGAACTATCATATTATAGGTAAGTATTCAAATGGAGTATATCCGGTAAACCCAAACGGTTCTGATTATAACGTGGCTGGAATTGCTAGTAAGGATGGAAGGCATTTAGCAATAATGCCTCATTTTGAACGCTCGATTTTTCCATGGAATTGGGGCTATTATCCAAATGATAAAAAACAAGAAGACGTAAGTCCTTGGATTTTGGCGTTTAGGAATGCAAAGGAATGGGTGGAAGCTCAATTGTAATTTCAAATGTTGAAATTTTGTCCATCCTAACGGGGAAGGTGTCGAGAAACTAGACGGAAGGGGTTTCACCCATTCTTCTTTAGAAAAATATTTTTCGAATCAAAATCAATGATTTCTCCTGCTGATAAACCCAAAATCTCAGCAATATTTTTAAGTCGAGAAATCGATAATCCTGTTTTCCCACATTCAATTCTAGAATACGATTTGGAGCTTACTTCCAGCTCAATAGCCATATAGTCCTGACTGTAACCTTTAATCTCTCTAATCTTGCGAATGTTATGTCTAGTTTGTGGATCTATCATGATTGGAAATATTTAGAACAAATATACCCCCCCCCCATTTACTATAAACAATATATATTTACACATATTTTATACGTTTTAAGATGAATTCGATCAAACAAATTCGAGTTTTAAAAGGATATTCTCAGGCTGAAGTTGCCGACCAGCTGAATATTACCCAAGCCAGTTACGCTCGAATAGAGCAAGGGCAAACTAAACTATCAGTAGAACGAATAGTGCAGTTGAGTAAAATATTTGATGTAAGCCAATCCTATTTTTTAAATGAAGATACGG
>Ga0115569_10004579_pt1 | contig 9974 bp, 10 predicted proteins | sample COGITO_mtgs_1205_2_FD_87295 | JGI IMG/M metagenome (GOLD analysis project Ga0115569, IMG submission 87295) | Pelagic marine microbial communities from North Sea - COGITO_mtgs_120503 | ecosystem: Environmental > Aquatic > Marine > Epipelagic | place: Germany:Helgoland, sampling site Kabeltonne...
GAACCGGTGGCCGTTATGCAGCTATAAGTCTGTGTATCGGAATCGGCCAGGGTGTTGCCGCGATTATTGAGCGAGTCGACTAGGGATAAGCAGGAATAAATAAAAAGTAGTGAGTAGTACCCCTTACACACATATCAGTAACACAGGAATTAAACATGTCGAATGTCGTTAGTTATGAATTAGTTGGAAATATTGGCGTAATTAGTGTCAACAGCCCGCCGGTGAATGCACTCTCACAAGCAGTGCGCGAGGGCATCTTAAATGCAGTACATGCTGCAGCCGAAGATGCATCTGAGGCGGTGGTGCTGTGCTGTGAGGGCCGAACCTTTATCGCAGGCGCGGACATCACAGAGTTTGGCAAGCCGCCGATGGAGCCTGGTTTACCAGAAGTGCTCTCTGCCATAGAGAATTCATCGATACCAGTAATCGCTGCTATTCATGGCACGGCGCTGGGCGGTGGATTTGAAGTTGCTCTTGCTTGTCACTACCGCTGCGCTATTGCGTCAGCAAAGGTAGGCTTGCCTGAGGTTAAGTTAGGCCTTCTTCCAGGTGCCGGCGGAACACAGCGTGTACCCCGATTAGCTGGGGTGAAGGTAGCACTTGATATGATCACCACTGGCAACCCGATTGCGGCGGCGAAGGCAAATAGCATGGGCTTAGTGGATGAAGTCGTTGAAGGGAATGATCTGCGCGCGGCAGCGATTAAGTATGCAAATGATCTGGTGGTCTGCGGCGCTCCATTAAAGAGAGTTCGCGACATTACTATCGATGCTTCAACTATTGAGCCAGGTTTCTTCGACGCAGCTAGAAAGAAGCTTGCCCTGCGCGCCCGTGGGCAGATAGCTCCAGATAAGATCGTGTCGTGCATTGAAGCCGCGGTGAATCTGCCAATGGATGAAGGCTTAGAGCGAGAGCGAGAATTGTTCCGTGAATTGGTAACCTCTCCAGAGTCTGCCGCTATGCGCCATATCTTCTTTGCCGAGCGTCAAGCTGCGAAGATTAAAGACCTGCCTAAAGATACTCCGCTACGAGACATTAAGAAGGTTGCCATCATCGGCGGCGGCACTATGGGCGGCGGTATTGCCATGTGTTTCGCGAATGTAGGGATTCCTGTTGTCATGGTAGAGATCAATGACGAAGCGCTTGCGCGTGGCATGAAGATCATTCGCAAGAACTACGCTATTACCGTGGCCAAAGGAAAACTTCCTGAGGACAAGATGGAGCAATTGATCAGTACAATTACTGGTACAACTGATTACGCAGATTTAGCCGATGTCGATTTAGTCATCGAAGCTGTTTTCGAGAATCTAGAGCTCAAGAAAGAGATTTTTGCGAAATTGGATGCAGTGTGTAAGCTAGGTGCAATCCTAGCGACAAACACTTCTTATCAAGACGTGGATGCGATTGCCGCTGCTACTAAACGACCACAGGACGTGTTGGGCCTGCATTTCTTTAGCCCCGCTAATGTGATGAAGCTATTGGAAGTTGTTCGTGGCGAGAAGACTGCTGACGATGCCTTAGCAACCTCTATGAAAATCGGCAAAAAGATTGGCAAGGTATGTGCGCTATCAAGAGTGTGCTACGGCTTCATCGGAAACCGCATGCTAGGTGGCTATGGCCGGGAGGCGCAGATGTTGCTAATGGATGGTTGTACACCAGTGCAGGTCGATTCAGCGCTAGAAAAATTTGGTATGGCGATGGGCCCTTTGGCTATGGGCGATCTAGCAGGTCTGGATGTTGGCTACAAGGCACGCGAGGGACGCACTGATCTACCTGACGACCCAAAACTCTATCGTATGGGTACGCTGCTAGTTGAGATGGGCCGGCACGGCCAGAAGACTGGCTCCGGCTTCTATAAATACGATCCAGAGACTAGGCGTCGTGAGTCAGACCCGGAAGTCGAGTCGATGATCAAGGAGGAGGCGGCGAAGTTAAATCTCGAGCAACGAGATATTTCCGACGAAGAAATTTTGCAGCGTTGTCTTTATCCGCTCATCAATGAAGGCGCACTGATCCTTGAAGAAGGCATTGCTCAGCGTGCTAGCGACATCGATGTTGTCTATGTGTTTGGTTATGCATTCCCAGCTGCTAAAGGTGGGCCAATGCACTATGCCGATCAAGTCGGGCTGAAGAATGTCTACGATAAGATCTGTGAGTTCAGAGAGCGCGATGGCGAGATGTATTGGAAGCCAGCTCCGCTATTAGAAAAATTAGCGAAAGAAGGAAAGACGTTCGCGCAGTGGGAACCGGATAATGGATAGAACTGCTAGTTAAGGAGTTTCAAACGTTCATTATCAATTAAATGGGTTTATTAAAAGAGACTACAACATGATTTCATATCAAACGGCTTCGCCCGGTGCGGCTCTGGTAGCAGTAGAATCCCAGACGCCTGTCCCTCAAGGTACCGAGGTGTTGGTTAAAACAATCGCCTGTGGTGTATGCCACTCCGATATACACCTGCACGATGGTGTTTTTGATCTTGGCAACGACAAGCAACTTAACGTTGGCCGGCAGGGCATGGTGCTGGGTCATGAGATATTTGGAGAAGTTGTCGCTATGGGGCCTGATGCTCAGGGCGTACAGGTTGGTGATCGCCGGGTAGTTTATCCTTGGATAGGTTGTGGCGAATGTGCAGCTTGCCAACGCGGTGAAGAACAGCTCTGTACGCCAGGTCGCGCTCTAGGCATCGCAGTCAACGGCGGCTTCGCTGATCATGTAATTATTCCTCACAGTCGTTATTTGTTCGACAAAGGGAATGTGTCTGATTCTCTGGCAGCAACCTATGCCTGTTCCGGTCTCACAGCTTATAGTGCTTTAAAGAAAGTTGGCGAGATTCATTCTGATGACGCCGTGGTCATCATCGGTGCTGGTGGCGTGGGTATGATGGCAATTCAGATCGCGATCTCATCCATGGATATCGATCCGATTGTTGTCGATATCGACGAGTCAAAGCTAGCAGCAGCGCGGGAGCTTGGCGTAACACGTACATTTAATTCTTCAGATCCGCAGACTGTGAAAGCGCTTCGTAAGGCAACCGGCGGTGCGTTCGCGGTGCTAGACTTCGTTGGCGCAGAAGCGTCGGTGAATTATGGCCTAGGCTGCCTGCGTAAGGGCGGCATGTTGGTCATCGTCGGGCTCTTTGGCGGCGCATTAAATATGCCTATCCCATTCATACCGATGAATGCGCGCGTTATTCAAGGCAGCTACGTGGGAACGCTGCAAGATATGAGTGAGCTCATGGAGTTGGTGCGCGCGGGTAAGATCGCACCAATCGAAATACAAGAACGAGCGCTGTCCGAAGTGTCTGCGGCATTAGCAGATCTTAAGGCGGGTAAGGTACAGGGGCGTCAAGTTCTGATTACTGGCTAGCTTTTTTGCGATACATAAAAATCTAATTTTTAGATTGTATAGATAGGAGGATTGCCTTGCAGTCTCAACAAGAATTTAGAAGCCAGACCCGAACCTGGTTGGAGCAGAACTGCCCAGAGTCGATGCGAACCTCTATGGTACAACAGGAAGTTGTCTGGGGCGGGCGCAATGCTGAGTTTGCCAACCCCGATAGCGAAATTTGGTTGCAGCGGATGGCACAGAAGGGATGGACCTGTCCTACTTGGCCTTCTGAATATGGGGGAGGTGGTCTAGACAAGGAACAGGCTATCGTATTGGGCGAGGAATTGGCGCGTATCAATGCTCGACCTGCGTTGAACAGCTTCGGAATCAGCATGCTGGGTCCGGTGTTGTTGGAATACGGCAATCATCAGCAGAAGCTGGAACACTTACCGAAGATCGTGCGCGGTGAAATTCGCTGGTGCCAGGGATATTCCGAGCCGGGCTCAGGGTCGGACCTTGCAAGCCTTTCTACCAAGGCAGAATTGCAGGGGGATAACTACCTCATCAATGGCTCCAAGGTGTGGACGTCCTACGCCGACAAGGCCGATTGGATCTTCTGTCTGGTGCGCACCGACTTCGACGTCCCGAAGCATTCAGGCATTAGTTTTATCTTGTTCGATATGGCCAGCGAAGGCGTATCAACTAAACCTATTCAGTTGATTAGTGGTTCGTCTGTGTTCTGCGAAACATTCTTTGACGACGTGAAAGCGCCCGCGAGCAACTTAGTAGGGCGCCTCAACGAAGGTTGGACCATAGCTAAACGTCTATTGCAGCACGAGCGCACGATGATTTCTGGTTTCGGTTTGAGCGCTGGCCAATCCGATAACGGTGGCACCACGTCTACCATTTCAAGCTTGGAGGGCACCGCCATGGACTATCGTGGCGATAGCAAAAAACTATCAGATCCGGTGCTGCGCGATCAGATTGCGCAATTCAAGATAGATGCCGATGCCTTCGCTCATACATCAAAGCGTTCAATAGAAGAATCCAAGCAAGGGCAGGGGCCGAACGCAACTTCCTCCATGCTGAAGAACTATGGCTGTGAATTAAACAAACGACGTTACGAATTAATGTTGCAGGCAATCGGAAGCCAGGGTCTAGGTTGGGAAGGCGAGGGCTTTAATGATGAGGAGTTGCAGTTGACTCGTGAATGGCTGCGCTCCAAGGCGAACTCCATCGAGGGAGGCACCTCAGAAGTACAGTTAAATGTAATAGCCAAGCGCGTGTTGGGCTTGCCAGATATTTTAAGCTTGGCGCAGAAATAGTCGTCTGCATCGAATGATGTTACTTGTAAGGAAGGTTTGAATAATGGCGTTAGTGTTAAGTGAAGACCAGCAATTGTTGAAAGACTCGGCAAAGAATTTCTGCGAGCAAAATGCGCCAGTTTCAGTGCTAAGGGGACTGCGTGATAGCAAAGATGAGCAAGGCTACGACCAGATGATATGGTCGCAAATGATCGAGCTCGGTTGGGCAGGAATGGCTATACCAGAGGCCTACGGTGGGTTCGATTTTGGTTACGGCGGGCTTGGTGTTGTATTGGAAGAAACAGGAAAGACCCTAGTTAGTTCTCCGTTAATTTCCACTGTGCTAGTCGGGGCTACTGCTATTGTCCAGCTTGGGAGTGAAACACAGAAGCAAGACTTACTTCCGAAAATTGTCGCCGGTGAGCTACTCATAGCGTTAGCGCTCGATGAACACACGAGCCACAAGCCAAGCAGGATAGCGACTACTGCAACGAAGATTGACGGTGGTTACTGTCTGAATGGCAGCAAAACGTTTGTCCTCGATGGGCATATTGCGAACAGGCTAATTGTTGTTGCGCGAACATCCGGGGAGACTGATGGCGAGCAAGGGATATCGTTGTTTCTAGTTGATGCTAACGCCAAAGGACTTAACGTTGCTCGCACTATTATGGTGGATAGCCGTAACTCTTCAAATATTCAATTTAATAAGGTAGCCGTTGCCGAGGATGCTCTTCTTGGAGAATTGGGTCAGGGCTTTAATGGGCTGGATTCGGTGCTGGATATTGCTCGCATTGGAATCGCGGCCGAGATGTTGGGTAGCATGCAGGCGGTTTTCGAGAGCATTGTAGAATTCCTAAAACAGCGCGAGCAATTTGGTGTATTGATAGGCTCCTTTCAAGGGCTTCAGCATCGCGCCGCAGAGATGTACAGTGAGATAGAACTCTGTAAGTCAGCTGTTCGTGCGGCATTAGCTGGTCTGGATGACCCTGATACCACTCAGGCTGAAATTGCAGAACTCGCTAGCATGACCAAGGCGAAGCTCTCCGAGGTTTTTTTCCTCGTGAGTAACGAAGGTATACAAATGCACGGCGGTATAGGTATGACTGACGAATTCGATGTAGGCTTTTTCATCAAGCGTGCGCGAGTTGCGCAACAATTCTTGGGTGATGCTTCATTTCACCGAGATCGATACGCGACCCTAAACGGCTTTTGAGACTATTCGAAAATTTACCAGAGCTTATTCCTTAATAGGAGTCTGAAGATGACCGCGAAGCTTCGCAACTTTTACGAAACCGGTAATTAAGTTAACGATAAGCCACGGGTTTGTGTCTTCGAAAATTTTTTAAGCGATGTTGAAGTTGAGCATGTGCGTGCGGCGGCACAGCCAAAGCTTAAGCAGGCATTGGTCAGCGCAGAAAAATCCGGCGTGACGAGTGCAGGACGCTCGGGCCGCAATTGCTGGATTCCCCACGGCTATGATGCAGTTATCGAAAAATTGTCTCTGCGTATCGCTGAAATCGTTGGCAAGGGTCTCGAATACGCAGAATCCTTGCAGGTAATTCACTATAACGAAAATGAGCAGTACGCTGCACACTACGATGCTTGGGATAAGGCCTCTGGGCGAGGCCAGCGTTGCATGGAAAAGGGCGGTCAACGCATGGTCACCTGTCTGCTCTATCTAAATGATGTAGAACAAGGTGGTGGGACATCCTTCCCAAACCTAGATTTGGAAATTAGAGCAAAGAAGGGGCGGATGGTACTGTTTCATAATTGCAATGAGGGCAGCACGGACCGTCACCGGAACAGTCTGCATGCTGGCATGCCCGTTCTGAAGGGCGAGAAATGGGCCTGTAATTTTTGGTTTCGAGAGCTGGTGTATCAAACTTCCGGAATTGTTCCAACTGAGCCTGCGGGCACAACTGTTCCACCCAAATACAGTCGCGTTATCTAACGAGATAAATAATGCCTTTGCTGATTGTTGGTGCTGTGCTGGCGATTTTGGTCTATGTACCAAGCTTTTGGGTGCGTCATATTATGGCTAAGCACAGCAAGGAGGTTGCGGAATTGCCGGGTACCGGTGGTGAGTTAGCGAAACATCTTATAGAGCGTTTCGAGCTAACTGGCATCACTGTCGAGGAGGCAGCGCCGAATACCGATCACTTCGACCCTGCCGGGCCTGTCGTTCGGCTAAGCTCGGACAACTTCAACGGCAGATCGCTTACGGCTGTGGCGGTAGCGGCTCATGAGGTCGGTCATGCCATGCAGTTTCATCGTGGCGAAAAAATATTTGAACTGCGTAAGCGCTATCTTCCTCTGGCAGCCAGATTCAATCGGGTTGGGGTTGTCATCATGATGACGATTCCCTTTATTGCGCTGCTTATTCGCATGCCGCTGGTGATAGGTGGAGTTATCGCACTAAGTTTGTTGCTTCAGCTCGCAGGTGCCTTTGCCTACTTGATTATTCTGCCCGAAGAATGGGACGCGAGTTTTAACAAGGCACTGCCTGTCCTAATCGAAGGTGAATACATAAAACAGGCACACATGCCCGCTGTTCGACAAGTGTTAAAGGCGGCGGCGCTAACGTATTTTGCCGCCGCATTGGCGAATGTTCTCCATGTCGGTCGCTGGTTTATGCTACTAAGACGATAATGAAGGGGTAGGAAATGGATGACTCACTCAACGTATTCGATGAAGAATTAGTGCCCTGTGGCACTGATCCGGTTACTGGGTTTTATCGTGACGGCTGCTGCAATACAAGCGATGAAGACCAAGGGTCACACACTGTATGCATCCGGGTCGACGAGCGGTTTTTGCAATATTCACGATTTCGCGGCAACGATCTTTCCACGCCTATGCTAGATTTTGGATTTCCAGGGCTCAGTCCGGGTGACAGCTGGTGTCTATGTGCTGCGCGATGGTTGGAAGCCTATGAGCAGGAAATGGCCCCTAAGGTTTACTTAACGCGCACGCATAAACGTGCCCTTGAGATAGTTAGCATAGACAAGCTGAAAGAATTTGCGGCAGACCTAAATTAGTGAACACTAGCCGCGCATCGCGGCCTTTTTATTATTACACCGGGCTAGTCTTAAGAAAGTAGAATTAATTGTCTGCTTCGGCCTTAGAGGTAACTTTGAGTGATTGAGATTCCACAAAATTCAACCGTCTACGCCGTGACAATGCTGTTCGCAGGTATTGGTATTCCCATCATGGCGGCCCTTAATGCGGGGCTGGGAACAAGGTTAGAAAGTCCTGCTTTGGCGGCTGCTGTTCTTTTTCTGGTTGCCATGGTGGCGTCACTTTCCTACTTGTTGCTAGTGGAGGGGGTCCCATAGCGTTCTCGGCGCCCTCGACGCCTTTCTATTATTATCTGGGCGGCTTGTTCGTCGTCTTCTATGTGCTGAGTGTGACTTGGATCGCTCCCCGGTTTGGAATTGGGAATGCAGTTTCCTTTGTATTGCTTGGGCAGCTATTGTCTATGGCTACGATAGATCAGTTCGCTCTACTGGGTGCGCCACAGATGTCTTTAACATTGCCGCGACTTATGGGATTATTTTTTATGGCGATTGGCGTTTTCCTGGTAGTTCGAAAGTAGTAGGGTGAACCGATATGGCTATATCGGTCACAGAAAATGCACCAGTGTCAGTGGATAAATACTGCTTGGTTTATAAAACGCTCGAAAATGAGAATTATTTTTTTAACATAAACTTTAGTTAAAATTTCAATCATGACAATAAAAAAAAGGTGAAAAAATGATTATTTATGATGCTCGACGCACACTTCAAATAGTACTTTTATTGGTCTTGAGTGCTACTGCTTCATTAGCGGGCGCACAAAACCTAGACCCAACTCGATTCGAGAATACGATACTTGGTTTCGAGGCTAGTGATGCCAAGTCGCAGCCAGCCGAAGGCGCTATTTTGCTCACTGGCAGTTCCAGTATTGCACGCTGGAACGATCAGGCGGAGGCAGCTTTGGCGCCTCTATCGGTTATACCGCGCGGCTTCGGGGGTAGCGTTATGGGCGATGTCCTGCACTATTTAGACCGTGTCGCACTGACCTACAAGCCACGTGCCATTCTTATCTACGAAGGTGATAACGATACTTGGTACAAGCAATCGGAAGAAAAAATCATTGCTCAGTTCGAAGCGATTGTTGCAAGAGTACACGAAGTTCTGCCAGAAACTCGAGTGTATGCGCTTTCGGTTAAACCTAGTGTGGCGCGGGTAAGTGTGTGGCCAGCAGCGCAGCAAGTGAGTGCTCGAATGCACGCTATCGCCGAATCTGATTCTCTTGTGTACTACATTGACGTTGCCTCACCGTTTCTGAAATCCGACGGTTCAGTGATGACCGATATTTTTGTGGAAGATGGATTACATCTGAATGACAAGGGAAATGCGATATGGGGTAGAGCGATTAAGGCCGGCTTAATGAAAGTTGAGGGCCAGTTTGAATAGTCGAGTAACAAGTTCAAAGTGATTGCTGTTAGCAGGATATAGATTAAAGGCTAAGCATGAACTTTTATACGCTCTTGGAAGTGACCACCAAGTTGGGAATCCCCATGATAGTCCTTAGCTGGATTATCTTTGCCTGGCTCTATGGCGGCGGCGACCTTGACCGAAAATCGAACAGAAAATCTATCGCTACCCAAGTCAAAACGATGAAAAAATCCTTCAAGAAAAAGAAGGATGGAGGAACCCCAAACTACATGGTCGAGAAATGGATGTGGTTTGGCAGTGGTTTCTACGGGCTTGCGGGTCTTTGGACTTTTGTAGTTACCGAGATTGCCGACGTCATTCGCATCATTTTTAATCCTGCCTTGCTCTCAGAGGCTTTTGATGATGGTTTCGTGTCTGCCGTAATAGACCTTGCAGTGAATCAATTCTCCAACCTAGTAACTGCCTTCGTTTGGTTTGGTTATTGGTCAGACGATAATGTTATCGTCTCGCTTTTGGTGGCCTACGTTGGTTACTGGATCGGCGTGGAGATGGCGCGAAGAGGTGGAGATCTGCCGATCCAAGAATTGTTGGGCAAGCTGAGATCGCTGTTTTCCTAGTCGGCGATAATTAGGTCTCGATCTATTTCAACACCTAGGCCAGGTCCGCTTGGCATCGCCATGAATCCGTCGCTATCTACTATTGGTGGATTCTCCATGACGGCGAAGCCATTCGTATAGGGTGAGATAGGTGGGTCGTTCATGATTTCAATCCAGGGACAGTGTGGCCAAGTACCGATCATATGCAGCTGGGCGATCGTGCCTAGTTGACCGCCACCGTGATGTGGAATAACCAGCTTGTGGTTTGCCAGACCCAGGGCCGCAACTGCGCGCAGGCCTTGTACACC
>Ga0115569_10004585_pt1 | contig 9971 bp, 10 predicted proteins | sample COGITO_mtgs_1205_2_FD_87295 | JGI IMG/M metagenome (GOLD analysis project Ga0115569, IMG submission 87295) | Pelagic marine microbial communities from North Sea - COGITO_mtgs_120503 | ecosystem: Environmental > Aquatic > Marine > Epipelagic | place: Germany:Helgoland, sampling site Kabeltonne...
ATAAAAATATTTTGGTTGTTAGCCATGGAAATACGATTCGGGCTTTGTTTGTTCATCTGGGGATCTATGATTCAATGAATATAGAATTATGCGAAATACCTACTGGTCGACCTTTTTTAGTTGATATAAAAAAAAAGAATTTTGAATTGTTGTTCTAAACAAACAATACTAATAATATTACCACACCAATAAACATTACAACTCCTGATATTACGAAATAACGTAATATACAATCATCATCGTCACAATTTATCGTGTTTTCTTCAACATCTATTGCAAATGTTTCGTCAGGTATGACTTTCCTGCTATTTTGTTTTTTTACACTTTTCCCTACAATATTTCCAGTATCTACAATATCTAGTTTTACCATTTTGATTAATATTAATTTACTTTTGCAAATTAATATCAATTTTTACATTTTTTTCTATTTACTTTTTTAATTCAGACATTATAATCTACATATTCGCGGCCGTCTTCTTCTAGTAATAATCCAACTAATAGCGCCGTTATATTTGGATTGGTTTTTGCTTGCATGAAACTATCCAAATCATATAATTTATTTGTTGCCTTCCCATTATCATATCGTAATGCATAATCTACTCCGTTTACTCGTTTGCGTTTGGCGTTAAATACTTCCTTTTTCTTATTTAATGCTTTCAAATTAGCATCGCGATCTTCGTTCTCAATATTTGGGCGATAAGAATAAAATTTTGGATCCGTTTCATTTCCAAAAGAATAACATTCTAATACTTCTCCTGATTTTGATTTACTATGAACCGCACAATCCATTGCCGCTTCTTTGATTGATTTTAATAATTGTTTGGAAATTCCATCTTTTACATTCATTATTTCATACAATGATTCATCACTACTAATTGGGTCTTTGTTCTTAGTATCATAACGACTTGTATCATTCGTTTTTAATTCTACTGACATTAAATTATCTATTTGGTCTTTGGAAAATTTCATTAAATACATAAACACTTTAATGTTTTGTTCCTCTTTTGGTAGTTCAGAATGACTGCAAATACGGCGCGCACGACCAATAACTTGATTGGCGCGTACCGGATGCCAGTAGGGTTCCATGATATGCACATATCGCACATTCTTTAATGAAATGCCTTCTGCACCTGATGCTGTAATCATAAAGATTTTTACTAATTCGCCGCGCAAATTATTTTCGTTTACTTCTCTTAATTGATTTTGCAATGTGGTTGATAATACTTTCATATTCCCATTAAAAATATTACGCACTATCTCTTTTTCTTCACGTGTTTCTGTACCCGTATAGAGAGTGAACATTTTCCCTTTTACTATTTTATCAGTAGGAATATCCAATACATATTCTTGTGACGCATTCTTACGAACACGTAATTCATGAAATCCATTTGCTTCCAATACTAATTTGAAAATACCTATTCCTTCCAATGTACGGAACTGACTATATATTAAATGACTTCCTACAAAACTATCATCGTCAATATTTTCGAATATTTTCAACATTTTTGGACTATATGTTTGCAAACCCGTTGGCGATAATACATTTTCTTCGTTCATTTTCAAAAATTGCAATGCATCTTTTATACGTTCGTCATAATTGCTTCCACGTGCAATTGACTGGCGCTCCTCTATTTCATCTTCCAATAAACGTCCATCTATGTTTTCGTCTACTCGTGAAGCATCTAACATATCTTCATCATCCATATTTTCTATTGCACTTTGCAATGTATCGTCTTCTTTTGGCATTGGACGACCAGGAGGATTTGGAAACACAAAATTACAGAAAGCACGTGAAAAAATACGATATGTCGACGTAGAATCCTGATATAAATCATCCTTTTTCTTTGGACCACGTTTTTTCTTTTCCACTTTACGTTCTTGTAAACGCGCTTCTTCATATTTTTCAAACTGATAATTACTCATTTCTATATGTTCTATATGAGTGTCTTTTTGTTCGTCGAAATCAGGCATTAACCCTTCTTGCGCACTTCTGAAATATGATGTTAATCCTAATATGCGACGTTTTAATATATCTGTATTTTTGACTTGACCCGAACTTTCTTCCAAAAACATTTTTTGGAAATTTTCCAAATCATCTGGCAACGCTTTTGTGTATTGAACGCGAATTTTTTTAGCATCTACGTGTATTCCTTCATCGTGTAACATTTTTAATACTTGTTCACTCAATTCAGCATCTGTCATAATATGTCCACTTTCTTGCTTCTTCACACCTTTGTAGTTTTCACCATAATATTTATTTGTATAATGGAACGGATTTCGCGTATAAACAATTTGATTATTTATTATTTCTATAGTATCCAATATTTGGTGCTTTTTAAACATCGATTTTAATTTTTGTTCATAAGTACGAACATTTCCTTGGTCTTGCACCAAAGGTATTGACCAACTTTTAATGTAACCACGCAATATATTGAATAAAATTCCTATTTCGTTTGGATAATTAATCATAGGTGTACCAGTCAATAAAATAACACGTGCATTTTCTGCAGTTAGCAATAATTTATATAAAATTATCGACATAAATGTCGGGTCTTCCATTTTATCACGGCCTATTTTATTCACTATACGACTTACAAAGTTATGAGCTTCGTCAATAATAATTACCTTATTATCAAATGGGTTAATTGTATTATTTTGCGTATATTCATTCAAACGTGTTTTACGTAGACCATTGTAATTAATAAAAGTGTATTTCTGATGTATCATATTATCCAGCTGCTCATCTAATGTTACCTTTTCATCACTAGACAATGTTTCGAAATTAGATGGTTTATTTACATTCACAAACCATGCTCCACGTTTTTTTTTGAATAAAAGATATTGGTAAACTTAATGCACTAGACATTTTCTTTTCAGTTGAACTATCACCACGGGTTTCTACAAATTCCCAAAATTGATTCTTGCGATACATTGGATTACCACATTTCTTTAATTCTTCGAAAAAATTAGTTCGTAATGAAGCAGGTGTCATTACTACCACTTTTCGCACATTGGTTGTCCCTTCCGCCAAAGCCACCGAATGCAATTGTTGAAACGTTTCTGCAATGGCAATGGAACTACATGTTTTACCCGAACCTAAACCATGATATATTAATAAACCACGATATGGTGAATATAAATTAATGTACTCACGCACTATTTTTTGATGTGTAAGTAGTTTAAATTCTTCGGATTGTTCACTTGTATCACAACTCAATTGCGATTTATCATCTAATACTTCCTTGCGATAATCTTTAAACATTTGATTTACGAAGTTGACAAACACTTCGCGATTGTTTAAATAATATGACGACTTCTTTAATACCACTAAATTTTCTTTTTTCGGCATCTTTTCAACAATTTCTTCATCTAAAGAAACACTAAATACTTCGTGTTTTGCAGGTTTTGTTACATCTTTTCTTTCAGTTATACGTTGACGTTTTTCACGTTTAATAGTCATTGTTTTGGGTTTTTCCTTTTTTGATTGTATTGTTTCTTTCGGAGTTGGTTCTTGTATTTGTACTTTCGGTTTTTCACTTGCTTTCTTTTTAATAGTATCGCCTCTGATATTAGTTACTTTTTGTGGCAAAGATGCTAAAAAATCAGAAAAATCATCTTCGGTATGTTCTTCGCGAACATCTTCGTAAATTGTTTCATCGTCTTTTTGTTTTTCAGTTATTTCTTTTGGTTGCTCTTTATTTTCACCTTCTAACATTTCATTTAACATATCATCATCTATTTCTTGCATTTCGCTTTTAGGTGCTTCCGTTTTTTTCATTTTTACTTCTTGTGCTTCTAATTTCTGTGGTCTAGGTTTCTTTCTTAAATTTTGCAACACCTGCTCCATATAATAGAAAATGATTATTATTTACTCTGATTAATCCAATTTACTCCAAATAGTCAATGGAACGTTTACATGCCATTTGTTCTGCCTTGCGTTTAATTTTATGCAATCCTTCCCCCATAAAAACCAATATTTTTTCATTTTTTTCCACATAATCATGAATTGCTTTAAATGTTCCCAAATCACTCATGGAAATTGCATCGTTCGTATCCACTTGGAAAATGGGTTGGCCTAAACAAATATATACCCCCATGCGATATCCTTCTTCTTGTCCGCTTAATGGTAGTTCTAAATAATGTGGTGTTACCTTGAATTCTTTTTGGATTTTTACTTGCAATATATTTTTGTAATTATCATCATTATCAATAAGCTCTACCCAATCCACATGTTCGTCGAAAATGTTTTCAATGAATTTTTGTGCCATTTGAAAACCTGGCCCGGTTACAAAGACGTTTTGAAACCATGCATCGTCATCCATCACCTCGATTTTATTATAATCCAAAAACAATGCTCCAATAAATGCTTCAAACAAACAACCGAGCTTCTTCAAATTAGTACGAGTATTTTTTTCTTCGGCATGTTTGGAAATAATATAATGTTTATGAATACCCATATCATACGCCATTTTACCAATAGCTTCATTTTTTACAAGCGCAATTTTCTTTTCCGTCATAAATCCTTCATTTTCTTTTGGAAAACGGCGATAAAGAGCATATTTCGTCACTAATTCCAATACTCCATCTCCTAGAAACTCCAAGCGTTCATTACATTTTGTTTTCAAAGGAATGCAATCATGTGGCTTTTCAACAATACAAATATTTTGTTTTTCATTTTCTAGTTGCGGGCGCTTTGTATAAGAACGATGCACAAAAGCACGTTTATACAATTCCAGATTATGTACTGGAAAAGGTATTCCATATTTTTTTAGAATGCATTGAACATCATTCAATGTAATCTCTTTATTTAATGGATTGTATGGATTGAAAATGAGCTTGTCGTCGCACTTAAAAATATCGTCGTTCTTTAGATTTACCATCTTATAATAATAGAAACAGGATAAGTTTAAATACTTTCAATTTTCATATTAATAATATGTTGTTATTCTAATTACTATGGACGCCTGGATAAAAATAACATGTCTACTATTTATTTTATTATTTGCTATTTTATATATTTATTTTAAAAAAACATTATTGAGTTATCAAGATGATGATTTAGTATTAATTCATCCTTTTTTTCCGAAAAAACAATTTTCAGATATTGCCAAATATTGTAAAACATTGGATTCCAAATTGGAAAATGATAGTCGTGTGAAATCACGCAAAACCTATATGTGCGATGCAAAAACAGATGCTTCTCTTTATTATATGATTTATTCTTCGCATTTGTTTCAACAAATGAGAAAAATACTGAAAAAAGATACTATTTTTGCCAGTGAATTTCCTATTGAATATAGAAAATATGAAACGGGTTCGGAGGGAATGCCATGGCATCAAGACAAACCTTTATACAATCAACCTTATTATGAATGTGTTTTAACCTTGGAAAACAATAGTGATTCAATATTTGAATTTAATGTGGATGACACCATTCATAGTGTCGAACCGAAACCGAATTCTTTAGTATTGGTGAAACCTTCCAGCATTTATCATCGCGTGAGTCCGTTAGAAAAAGGCGAACGAACTATTTTGAAATTTATATTTCTCTTGAACGAAAATAATGAAAAAAGTGATGATTATGAGTTTGAAAGTAAAGTTTAGTTCTTCAATAAACTCTCAATATAATTGTTTATTTCAGGTGAAAATCCATATATTCCTTGATAATTTTTATATATTGCTATTTTTTCTGTTCTTGAAATTGTATTGTCATTTTTTATTTTTAGAAGTTGACCATATACGTTATTTGGGTCGTTATCCAATACTAAATAGTTTATTTTATCTCCGTTTGCATTTTCTGTTTTTACTATTCCCAAAATAGTTGTTCCATTATAGTGAGTTTCATTTGCATAATCATTCACTTCACTATCACTCAACTGAATAAGGGATTTTTTCTTTGTTGTTGTTTTATTTTTTACTAATGGTAAATCATATAAATAGACACTTCCTGAAGTACTTCCATCACCATATGCTCCAACAGCCAAAAGACCATTATTACTAAATGCTACTGAACGACCGAATCTATCATTGGAAGCTGCATCACTTGCAGTTAGTTTTTTTATTTCTGTCCAGTTTGTTCCGGAACCGCTAAATAAATAGACACTTCCCGAACCATTTTGTCCATTATCATTATCAAGATCCGCTCCAATGGCTAAAAGACCATTCTTATTAAATGCTACCGATCTACCGAAATAATCACTTGTATCTGCATCACTTGCCGTTAGTTTTGTTTGTTGGGTCCAGTTTGTTCCGGAACCGCTAAATAAATAGACACTTCCTGAATCATCTTGATGCGCCCCAATGGCTAAAAGACCATTATTACTAAATGCTACCGAACTACCGAAATTATCACCTGTAGCTGCATCACTTGCAGTTAGTTTTTTTATTTCTGTCCAGTTTGTTCCGGAACCGCTAAATAAATAGACACTTCCCGAACCATCTTGTCCAGTATCATCGTCAAGATATGCTCCAATGGCTAAAACACTTCCATCTTTGCTAAATGCTACTGAACTACCGAAATAATCATCGGAAGCTGCATCACTTGCAGTTAGTTTTGTTTGTTGGGTCCAGTTTGTTCCGGAACCGCTAAATAAATAGACACTTCCTGTCCTATTTCCATCTCCATTATCATCGTCAAGAAATGCTCCAATGGCTAAAACACTTCCATCTTTGCTAAATGCTACTGAAATACCGAAATAATCATCGGAAGCTGCATCACTTGCCGTTAGTTTTGTTTGTTGGGTCCAGTTTGTTCCGGAACCGCTAAATAAATAGACACTTCCTGTCCCATTTCCATCTCCATTATCATCGTCAAGAAATGCTCCAATGGCTAAAAGACCATTATTACTAAATGCTACTGAACTACCGAAATAATCATTGGAAGCTGCATCACTTGCAGTTAGTTTTGGACGCGATTTTAAGACGTCTAAACTTTTCAATTTATCTATGTCTATTTTCACCATATATATATATAGTTGCTATTTTATTATTTGTTATCATCTTTTGGTAGCACTACATTTTTTGCAACATTTTTTATGATTTTCGGTATACTTTTATCTTGATTTCCCGTATTTTCATGTAACATATTCATATACATATCATTTTTTGGATTATTCATTTCTTGACTTTCGGGATTTTCTTGAACCCATTCACCTATTTTGCGTATATTATTTTGTTTTAACGTATGTATCGCCCCTTTTATTTTTTGTTTATCTTCACTATCTTTATCCCAAGTTTCGTTATCTTTGACATAAAGAACTTCGCGTTTCAAATCTGTGCAATGGATTGGACGTTTGGTTATATCCAAATTCTGTATGGCTTTCACAAATATATTTGAAATACCATCTGCAAATCCATGTGTACCTGTACGTTCCAAATCTGCTAATTCGATTGTTAACGAATTTACAAAATCCATAATATTTAACGCGTCTTTGCATTGCTCATTCAGAAATAAATTTATATTGAAATTATTCATTGTGTTGTTGGTTGTATTTCCTTTTACTTGAGGTATTAATTCTATCATTTGTTGTTGCAACTTATGGTTCTGTTTCATCATTTCCATAAACATTTCTTTGTAATCATTCGAACTTTGCACCTCATTTTCAACATTCTTTATTTTTTCCATTATTCCCATTTCCGATTCTTTTTCGTCTTTTTCCATATTTTGCACAATGTCACTATTTTCAAGATTTTTTTCGAAATTGCATCGATTTCTATGGTTATGTAAACTCTGACGATGTTTGTACTGCTTTCCACAAACGCAAATATATTCGGCGTTTTCTGCTGTTTTTTTGTAAGTATTTGTAAGTATTTTATGTTTACGTGTCAATAAATGGCGTTCATAATCACTTTTTTTACTAGAAACAAAGTTACAATCTTCGCAAATAATTTTTTCGGCGTTTTTTGGCGTTTTTTTGTAAGTCATTGTGTAAGTATACAATACTTACATAAAAAAACGCCTAAATCAAATTTATCAAAAAACATATAATTTTGAAAAAGTTATGATAAGAGCAGTTGAATGATTTTTTCTGTATTTAGACGATGTATCTAGCATTTTCAAAAAATCACGTTTTTGGGGGTTGAAAGTTTTTTTTCGTTTTCGATTTTGGACATGCTTTTTTTGGGGAAATTCTATATATAGAAAAAGTTTCAAAAAAGTGAAAAAATGGAATTTAATGAAAAAATAGTAAAATAGAAAATAGTAAGAGAGATAATATATTAACACCCACTGGAACCCATGGTAACATTTAAATAATACAAATGGTCACTTGTAGACGTACAATGCGTGGGTGAACATGAATCAGAGCATTTTGAATCTTCGGTATATGGAGAATTGGTATCGTGACAAATTGTATATTCATCATTGTTTTCGTTATACCATACTTCGTTAGGAATGTGATAATAATGCAATAAGTTTTGTGGAACATGTGGAACCATATCATAATAATGTGTAATTCGTTTGGAATACATATTGTAGTTTGCAAATTTAGTGACAAAATTGTGATTACCAATTCGTGGTGAACCAAATGTCATCAGTGCAATAACATTATATTCTTCGTTATAATAATAGTTGTCGAAAGCAAATAGTGTCGCCAATGCGCCACCAAGTGAATGTCCTGTGGAAAGCACGTTGTGAGTAGCATATTTGCTTGATAATTCTTGCAATGTTTCATAAATAATCGGTTTTAGATCAGCGAAAAGATTATAGAAACCTTTTTCAACAGATAAATTTTCATCGTCGTAAGGTTGTATTTGATGAAATTGAATATTTGCTAACCAATTTTCGATATTGGAAGATCCGCGAAATGAAATAAAAATAGCATTGTAATCTTGATTGTAACCGAAAATAACTTGTTCACTATCTTTTTCGATGACATTGGTCAATACATTGTTTGAATAACATGTAGGGCAATCCCAGTTTAAATTCCCGTCTACACAATAAGAAGCTTGTGCAATATTTACAGAAACATTCACGATTGCATCATAATTAAATGTATTTTCTGCGTAACAAGAACCAAAAATAATCATTACAAAATATAGACATAATTGTATCATTTTACTATTACAACGCAATACTTTTTAAACCGATTGCAAAATGGTGTAAAAAAATTGAAAATAAATGTAAGAAAGAGTGTGTATATATAAAAAACGTAATATAACAATGGAGTATATGAAGGAAGCAACAAACAATTATGCGGTCGCGGTAAAGCAAATGAAGGAAAAAGGGATGGTAGAATTGGCGTGTGTGTATTGTGTTGAAATACATCCCGTTGTGCGGAGATACCAAATGAAAACAATTGCAAATAATACGCTTATTTGCAATAGTTGTGGAATAGATGCTATTGTTCCTATTGTGCCGAAATCGGTATTGCAAACACAATGTAGTAATTTTGATGAACAAGTGCTAAAATTGCAAGAATGGCATAAGGAAGCATTTGAAACATTTGATGACGAAAATGATTATGAAGATTATGAATATGAAGATTATCATGGCGAAGAAATGAAGGATGCAATGCAAGAAATTTAAAAAAAATTATTTTACATGTTTTAATGGGATTTTGTCTCATTTTTTCTTTTTTACTCGGTGTATCAAGGATCCGAATATGTATCGATAATGCATTCTAAAGCGTATTGTTTATTATCATCATTTACTTTATCGATGATTAGCATTTTTAATGTTTTTGCGAAATGTTTAAAATTGCTGTTCTTGGTATATTCACCCATATTGTTGATTTGTTCATCAAATAATGCATATAAAACATCCAATCTTTCACCATAATCTTCTTCATATTCCAGGTCCCATAAAATTGGTATAAAATCTTGCGTTTTTTCTTCGATGTCTTCATTATATATATAGGACATGTCGTCGGACAATGTAGTATTTTGAGATGCTTGATTCATTTCCATAATTAATTAACTATAATATATTTAACTAATTATGATAATATATTTCAATTTAAAATGATTATGTA
>Ga0115569_10004587_pt1 | contig 9961 bp, 10 predicted proteins | sample COGITO_mtgs_1205_2_FD_87295 | JGI IMG/M metagenome (GOLD analysis project Ga0115569, IMG submission 87295) | Pelagic marine microbial communities from North Sea - COGITO_mtgs_120503 | ecosystem: Environmental > Aquatic > Marine > Epipelagic | place: Germany:Helgoland, sampling site Kabeltonne...
AGTCGGTGTTTTTGTTCCGGCAATTAGTTGATGGGGTGCCCCAGGTCATGGGCTCGATCAAGGATCTTAACGATCGGCATTTCTATGTCAATGTGGGGTTTTGTGCTCGATTGGGGCTCAGATCGGGTGATGTTCTGGGACACACCGTCCGCGAGCTTTTTGGTGACGAACTCGCAGATTCCTATTTGCAGCAAGATGAATTGGTACTAAAAACGGGAAAACCTCTGCAGAATCATTTGGAGTTGATTGTGCGAGCTGACGGCCAACTGGGTTGGTATGTAACGAGCAAATCAGTGATTGTCTCGACACTGGGTGAACCGATTGGAATCGCAGTGTTGTCGGTTGACCTGCACTCGCAGGTAAATAGCGCCCACGCTGGGCTTGCCCGAGTGATCGCGGCGATCCGGGCGCGAATCGAGCTGCGGTGGCGAGTCGCACAGATGGCCGAGATCGCAGGGGTCTCCTCGCCATCGCTTGAGAGGCTGGCCAGGCGGACATTGGGTCTGCCTCCGCAGCAACTTTTGCAGCGGCTTCGCCTGGAGCATGCGGTGATGCTGATTACGCAAACGTCAATGTCTATGGGGAATATTGCCGCTGAATGCGGGTTTTACGACCAGAGCTCGTTTACCCGACAATTTCGCAAAGTTTTAGGCCTGACTCCCGGCGCCTATCGGCGCGCGGGCGAGTCAAAACCGGTAACCTTCCCACGTGCTGCTATCAGACCGGGATCTATTGACTGAGATCGACAATCAACGTGTGGCCATTGAGCCGTTTGATGTGGAAATGGTTCAGCCTTCGAGCATTGACATTCGGCTGGACCGGATGTTCCGAGTGTTTGAGAACCACCGTTATCCGCATATTGATCCCAGTATTGAGCAGGCCGACCTCACCCGACTGATTGAGCCTGAGGGCGACGACCCGTTCATTTTGCATCCGGGCGAATTTGTCCTGGGGTCAACCCTTGAGGTTGTGTCCTTACCCGATGACATCGCGGGGCGTTTAGAAGGTAAGTCCTCCCTTGGTCGGCTCGGGTTACTTACCCACTCAACGGCCGGTTTTATTGACCCCGGGTTTTCGGGTCACGTGACGCTGGAACTTTCTAATGTTGCCACCCTGCCGATCAAGCTGTTCCCGGGAATGAAAATTGGGCAGTTGTGCTTGTTCCGGCTGTCGAGTCCGGCAGATCACCCGTACGGGTCAGAAAAATATGGATCCCGTTACCAGGGGCAGCGTGGCCCAACACCTAGTCGGTCATTTGCGAATTTTCACCGTACCAAAATTTAGAGGCACCCTGTTAGTTGTTAGTTCACGACCTTTTTCCTGGTTGCTTCTAGGAGCAGAGTTGCAACATCAGATACAACAACACCCTCGGCTTGGCCTTCTTGTTGGCGCGAAGTAACAGCGTCGTTGAGCATTACGGAACAGAATGGACAGGCAACAGCGATTGTCTTGGCTCCTGTTGCGATTGCTTCGTCACCGCGGTTCTTGTTCACTTGGGTTCCAATTTTTTCTTCCATCCACATGCGGGCACCGCCGGCACCGCAGCAGAAGGATTTGTCGCCGGAGCGTTCCATCTCAATTTTCTTTGCCCCGGTTGCTTCAAGTAATTCGCGAGGTGGCAGGTAAATATTGTTGTGACGACCGAGGTAACAAGGATCGTGGTAGGTGACGCTTTCACTAGGCTCGGTGACCGGTGTGAGTCGATTGTAATTAACCAATTCACGCAGGAGCTCGGTGTGGTGAACGACGTCGTAGTCGCCACCAATTTGGGGATATTCGCGCTTTAGGGTATTTAAGCAGTGTGGGCAGGTCACGACAATCTTGGTTGCCTTGATCTCGTTGAGCATTTCAACGTTTTGCATTGCTTGCATTTGATAAAGGAATTCATTTCCCGCACGACGCGCTGGGTCACCTGTGCACGTCTCGCCGTCGCCGAGGACCATGAAGTTTACGCCTGCGGTGTGGAGTAGTTCTGCTACTGCTTTTGTGGTCTTCTTTGCACGGTCTTCGAATGCACCCGCGCAACCAACCCAGAAGAGGTACTCAATATCGGCTGGAATTGTGTCTTCACCATCGCGGCCGAACACCCGAATCTCAAAGTCAACTTCGGTGATCCAGGAATTGCGGTCTGCTGCGTTCATGCCCCATGGATTGCCCTTTGTTTCAACGTTTTTGAACATGCCGTTGAGTTCAGTGGGGAAGTCTGAAGCAATCATGACCTGATTCCGGCGCATGTCAGCGATGTGGTCAACGTGCTCAATGTCCACCGGGCATTGATTGACGCAGGCGCCGCACATGGTGCATGACCACAAGACGTCGTTTCCAATGACTGGGAGCTCAAGTGAGAAGTCTCGGTGGCCGTCGTATGTGTAACCATCTGTTTCCGCGTGCTCGGTGTCCATTCGGTCACCAATGAATGGACGTTGCAATAGTTCCTGCTGTTCTGGTGTGAGAGTGGCGAGCGCCGCTTCGTCCAATTCACCAGCCCCAAGCGTGGTTCCTTTTGCTGCAAGTAAGTACTCCGAGGAAGCGAACAGGTTGTCTCGAAGATCCATGATGAGAAGTTTTGGACTTAGTGGTTTTTCGGTGTTCCACGCGGGGCATTGGTCCTGACATCGCCCGCATTCGGTGCAGGCCATGAAGTCGACGTAATTTTTCCACGTAAATTCAGAGATGTGGCCTTTACCAAAAAGGGCATCTTCTGGTGGATCTTCAAAGTCAAGGGGCTTGCCGTCATACATGATGGGCTGTAATGGACCTAGAGCGTTGGGGCGACGTGATGTGTACACGTTGACCGGTGCGGTGAAGATATGAAGATGCTTGCTGTTGAGAACGATTAGCAGCAGTACGAGAATTACGCCGATGTTGAGCCATAAGCCAACGGTTTCAATCCATTCGTTTGTGTGAATGCTGAGGCCGTTAATCCAAGTCGCGAAGTATTCGGACGCAAATGCACCGTCAGGGAATGGGAACACACCTGTGTTCACCTGAGCGGCGCGGTAAAGGAACAGCGTCCAAATAACGTTGAAGATCATGAACAGAATCAGCCAAGCACCGGCAGTGTGCGAACCGAAGAATCGGGATGCGCGGCCATCTTTGCGAGGGTCATTTGTTAAACGAATGAGTGCAAAAATTGCGATACCAACAAGGACAAGAATCGCGAAGAGGTCTTCCGCGAAACCAACGATCGCCCAAGTTCCGATGATCGGTACCGCGAAGTCAGCGACGTAAAGGGCGCCGAAAGCTTCGATGATAGTGAGGCCCAGAACGAGGAACCCCCAGAATGCGAATACGTGGGCAATGCCGGGAACTATCCACTTCAGAAGTTTCTTTTGACCTAAGACTTCAGTTGCTTCCGCTTCTACTCGAATTGTGGGGTCGGTGAATCGGCCAACCGACTGTCTACCGGTACGGGCAAGTGAAAACAGGAACAGGCCTCGTTTAGCCGCAAAGGCGATAAGTACTAGAGCAAGCACTGTGCCGACGAGTCCACGAATGAGCATCTGATCCATTGGGTAAATCTACTCACATTATGGGAATGCCACTCATTACCCGCGGCTATTTGGAGGTAGGGCGGATTTGTCCATATGTGAAAAGCGGGGGCAGTACGATCAGATAATGGCGGCGAATCCGGATCGGGCTTCGTATTTCCCCGCAATTGAGAAGAAATACGAGCAGCCCATGACACATTGGTTTGATCAAATGAAGGAAATCTCAGATCGGAAATATCCCGAGCAGATCGCGTATCTTCGGGAGAATTACGGGTTTAGCCAAGCCCATGCGAATGCTTTGGTCCTGTATTCCCGTGGCTCCACCACTTCACGCAAATACGTGAGCGTGGATGACTACTTGAGGCAGTTTGACGATGTCAAGTGCGAAACCGTGCGCTCAATTTTTAAGGCTATGACGGGTAAGTACAAGAAAATGGATGTTTTCATTGCGTGGAATCACCCATTCGCCCAGATCAGTGACCGGTACATCATGGGGGTCTCAGTGCACCAGAACCACATCCTGCTGGGACCCACGAGAACCGAAGTCCTTACCGAACTAGCATCAGATCTGTCTCCCTACGTTGTGAACAAAAAGACTTTCAAGGTGCCTGTCGATTGGAAAGTTGACACCAAACTGATGCGCAAAATGGTGGAGTTGACAATTAAGAGATGATTATCCGGGGGTGACAGGTTGTCATGGACCGTTACTTGACAAAAATTTTCCCCTGCTGCCATGCTCTTACTGCCTTCGTTCGGGGATTGAAATCAGGATCATTTCCAAGGCCCAGCGCTGTGAAGGTTCGCTGGACCAAAGCCTCGGTCGAGCGGACAGAGGCGCCTCGTTTTTTGGCTATGGCGGCGTTTGTGTAGCCCTCGGCGATGAGGAAAAGAATTTCACCTTGTGCTTTGCTGATACACAGTTGTTCCCCTGTGTGTTTTTGTGGCACCGTCGACGGGGAGTGCGTGGTGATTGAGTCTTTGACTGCGGTGACAAGTTCGGAGATTGAACTGACTTGGCTTTTTATCAAGTAGGTGAGGCCGTCGGTGAGTTGGTGTCCGATGGGTAATGCCAGTAAAGGTGATAGGTGCGAGGTGAGAACGACTTTTCCGATCCAGGGGTGGTGCTCATCTAGGTGAGTGAGGAGGTCGGCACCGGTGGGAGCTCCATGACCAAAATTTAAGTCAGTCACTAATACGTTGGGTGAAAATGATTCGATTGTGGAGATTGCATCGGGCACCGTCGGTACCCCACTTACGGCAAAGTTGGCTGCGGCCAATGCCTCGGTCACGAGAGTGAGGGTGAAGGGGTCATTGTCTACTACCAGCACGCGCACTTGGAATCCTTGCACCATAATTCTCCTAAATTCGGTTTTTCAATTGTGCGGTTTTAGGTTTGTGCACGCGCGAGCGTGTAGGTCACATGTGACCAATGTCTCCACTTTCCGGGATGAAATGATCACGGTATGGCGGCCGGATGAAGTTTTCGGTAGGCCCCCGCTTGCAGTTCCTTAGGACATTTTTTCTGGGCCCCTCGAAAAAGACTCAATTATGTAGTAAAAACCGATTGTATTATCTAGAATTTCTATTTGCCATATTGACATGCTACCGATGGGGGCCGTTAGGTTTGGTGCTAGCAGTAATTAGGGTCGAAAAGGATTTCGATTAAACTGTTGAGTGGCCGCCACTTGGTGGCTACGGGCATGGAAGCTCATTTAATTTTCGCTTCAGTACTTCGGTGCTGGGGTCTAAAGGAGCCGAAATGCAAAACTCAACTTCCTCAGGAGGAAAGCAGACTCTCTCGTCGGAGAAGCAGTTGCTGGTGACCAGCAATCTTGCTCTCGTAGGGTATGTAGTCAGCGGCCTCGCCATGAAACTTCCCACGCATATTGATCGAGACGAATTAAGGTCGGCGGGGCTTGAAGGCCTCGTGCAAGCGGCTCATTCTTTCGCTGAGGACCGTGGGGTGCCGTTTCGCCACTTCGCAGCCCTTCGGATTAGAGGCGCAATCATGGACGATCTTCGACGAAATGATTGGGCGTCCCGCTCCGTTCGCCAGGCCGGTCGTGTGCGCGAGCAAGCTGTGGACCACCTGATTGCAACTTTGGGTTCCGCCCCAAAAAAGGCAGAAATCGCCGAATATATGGGTGTGAGCATCGAGGAGCTCTGCAGCTTGGAGGCGTCCCTCTCCCGTGGCAGCGTGCTTTCCCTCGATGCGGACGCTGCGTCTGGGGGCTTCTCCTCAAAGGAAGTCGTGGATTCGGAGTCCGGCGGTCCTGAAGAACATATCTTGGAAAGCGAGTTCCAGACGTATCTGAGGGCGGCGGTTACAGCGCTTCCCGACCGTCTCGGTGTCGTCATCACGCGCTACTTTCTTCAAGGCCACGCCATGGCAGATATTGCTGAGGACCTTGGGGTGACCGAGTCCAGAGTGTCCCAGTTGCGCGCTGAGGCGCTTGTGCTGTTGCGCGACGGCATGAATACGCATCTTGCTCCCGAAGAGGTCCCGGTGTCAACGAGGCCTGGTGGGGCTGTGGACCGACGAAGGTCCGCCTACTTCGCGGCCGTTGCCGAAAACCAGTTGATGGGCTTGGATCAACGGCTGACCGAAGAAAAGAAAGCGGCTGCCGAGCGACCACTTCAACCAAGTACGGCCGGAATGGCCTCATGAACACTGTTAGTATCCACGTAAGAGAGGTATGTCATGTCATTTGAAATTGCCGCAATCGGTGCAAACGGGGTAAACACCCGGCCGGATATTGCCCTGTTGCAAGCCAATGCCACAAATGCGCTGGCAAAGATCTCGGGAGAGGTGAAGGCAGCCCAGGCAGCCCCGGTTGCCCCGACTAACCCGCCAGTGGGTCTGGTTTCTTCGTTGGCTGCCACTCAAACCGCAATTACGAGCACTCAAAACGCCGTAAATGTCCTGCAGACGGCGGACTCGGCGTACACCAATGGAGTCGCCCTTGCCCAGCAAGGCGTGGCTTTAGCTACAGATCGGCTGGCTGCAAGCGGTGACTCAGCGGCGGCCATTGACAGCCAGCTTTTGGCTGTTCAAGCCGGAATCGACTCTATTGGTGCCAACACCACGTTTGGCGGGGTTCCAGTTCTCGGAAATTCGGTGACTGCCGCGGTGGGCTCTAACGGCGCCAGCATCACGGTGACCCCTGCTTCCATTGGACCGGTCAACTCCGGGACCCCGGTCCAGCCTGGCAGCATTGCCGAGTTCCAAGCGGCCGCCGTAGCCATCACTAATTCTCAGTCGGTAAATGCGGGGAATCTGAACTCGATGCAAAACTCGCTTCAGGTTCTCGAGTCCACTGTGGTCAATCAGCAAGCGGCGATCGGTCAGGCTCTTGATGTGGGTGTTGTGAAAGAGATGATGAACCTGACTTCGGCCAGTATCGGTGCAGACCCTGCCGCCGCCCTGCAAGCTCAGGCCATGCAAATGTCTGATGCGGTGTTTAAACTCCTGTAAATCCGATTATCAAATCGCCTGCTAAAACGCTAAGCGGTGCCGATAAGATGAATGGAGGTGTGTTGTGGTCGCCATAACGTCAATGAACTTGATCGATGTACAAGCCATCGTGTCTAACATCATGGCTGTTGAGTCTTTGCGGGGCGACCGACTCGCGGCGCAAAAGTCCACTCAAAGTGCGCAAATAGTTGCTTTACAAGAGCTCAACACCAGTATGGCGGCGGTAGGGACGGCCGCTCAAGCCATTACCAGTGCGGCGAGATGGGTCCCACCTACCACCGCGGTCGCTTTTTCTGACTCTGGCGACGCTGGCAAAGTGTCGGCGTATTCGAGCGCGGGGGCTGTTTCAGGGGCTTCCCCGTACCCATTCTCCGTCACTTCGATTGTGGGTGGCGGGTCTACAACCGCGACTATCTCGTACACCAAAAATAGTGCGACAGTGACGCAAACATCAAGCTCGAACACGTTTTCAGGACTGGCAGACTTCCCAGGATTGACGATCACGGTGTCGGGGGTGACTGCAGGGACGGCCACTGTAACTCCCAGCGCGACTACTTCATCGACTTCGACCGTAATGACAACTGCCGCCCAGAACCTGGTGACGGCTTTGAACACCACGCTTAATTTAATCAAAGTGCAGACCGCGGCAGATGGGGTTTTGGAAACAAGCTACACCACTAAGGAGGTGTCGCAAAACCTGCTCACCACCGCATTTGACTCAAACACGCTTGCCTCTTTGGCAGATACCGGGATTAATTTGACCAGGTATGGATCATTTACCTTTGACTCATCTGTTTTGAGCACGGCTTATGACAACAGAGCATCAACTCCTGCTTCTCTGGACACTATTGGGCAGGTTGCGGCCTTTGCGGCCCGTGTTGACGCGGTTGCGACAGCGGCAACATCTATCACGGGCTCGTTGTCCCGCGAGGTTTCTTCTGGCCAATCCCGTGTATCTGATTTGACCCAACAGATCCTCGACATGAACACTGCTCTCACGCAGCGTGAGAATTCACTCACCGTGTTTTACTCAGAACTCAACGCTAAAATTTCGTCACTCCAATCCCAACAAAGCTACTTGCAGACTTCACTAGATGTTTTCGTTAAAGCACTGACCAAAAGTTGATCTGAATGCAAAAAAATCCGTATCAGGCCGCCGCCAACTACCGTGACCATGCCGTAACGACCGCATCACCTGCACGAATTGTTGTCTTAGCTTTTGAACGGCTCACCCTTGACCTCGAGCGAGCATTGGTGGCCCTTGAAAATGGTGAACACCCCCACACTCATCTAATTCATGCTCAAGAACTGTTGATGGCCTTGCTCTCTGGTGTAGATACCAATGCATGGGAGCACGCTCACCGCCTCAGCACGATCTACCTCTCCGTTCACCAAAGTCTGATCACCGCGAATATTGAAAAGAACCCAGCCTTAATCAAAGACAGCTTGGTCATCATTGTGGGGCTTAAAGATGCATGGACCCAGGCCGAAAGGCAGGCCGGTGAACTTTCATCTGCCCGGCCGGTTCGAGTCGTTGATGCCTGATCGCGCGCAAGTTATTGCGGAGTGGGAATGCGCCCTGGACCGAATCGAGTTAGATCTTCAACTTGCTCTTTCAGCAGCGCACGATCCGTTGGCCGGTCCGCTAGAAATCTGGGACCCACCGGCTGATTTACCCCCCATGCCAGCTGAAGTGGCGGACAGAGTGCGGCGTCTACTTGAACAGCAAGGGGAACTGCTACTGCAACTGGAGTCGAGCCGACGAAAAATTAGGCGACACCTCCAGTACCTTGACGCGAACGCCGCAAAAGGGATGACCAGCGGCCCACTATTTATTGACACTCAGTCATAGATTCACCTAACTTTATAGATTTTTCGCGAAATCCCTTAATTGCCAACGGAAATGACCGTTACTTCCCCTGAGTTCCAAGGACGGACCTCAGTTAATGAGTCTTCAAGGAGGAAGATCATGGCGTTTCAAGTTAATTCCAATGTCGCAGCATTAAACGTATACAACAATCTTGGGGTGCATCAGACGAAGGCCGCTGATTCACTTGCCCGGATTTCTAGTGGTCTCAAGTCTGCGGGTGCTGGTGATGTATCCAGTGCGGGAACCGCCGCTGTGATCACGCAGAACCGGCAGGCCACCATGAGCAACATCAGCCTGGTGCAAAATGCGATCAACCAGCTTCAGGTCGCTGATGCGGTCTACGGTGAAGCGATGGCTCTGGTCTCACAAGGAATTGCGGTAGCAGCAACAGCGGGCAATGCTGGTGCTGACACGTCGGCCGTTACCGCTCAACTCGTGGCCATAACTGCGGCTGTGGCTTCGCTGAGCACCAACGTCCAATACAACGGATCCCGCGCACTTGTCACCGCCGCCGCACCGAACATTGGTGTTGGCGCCTTGACCGTCACACCAGCTACTGTTGCTGCCGTTGGTAGTGACGATACTGCCGGTTACGTGGCTGCTGCGGCCGCGATTGCGGACCTGCGGGCCACAAATGGTGGCAACATTTCGGCGCTGCAGAATGCTCTGCAGGCACTCAATGCCGTGTCAGCAAATGAGTTGGCCGCTCTCGGTCAAGTCCAGGACACCGATATTGCTACTGAAATGATGAGCTTGACTTCAGCAAACATCATGACCGAAGCTGCAACAGCGATGCTCGCCCAGGCAATGCAAATGCCCAACAGCGTGCTTAAGCTGCTCCAGTAACCTCAGCAGTTCCATTGGCCGGTGGCCACAGCGCAAATTGTGCGCTGTGGCCACCGTTTTGTTTCTTGGAAGACGGCACAACTCTTAATGAGGCGCTGACTTCATCGAGAGCTGTGCCTGATTGAGCATAAATATCGTTTTTCCCCTTTCTTTTCCCTCAAGTAGAGCTGAAGATTGCCGAGACGCCCGAGAAGTTGTAATATTTGTTTCCTATTTGCGGTAGAGACCGTGTGTCAGCCCACGCAAGGGCTACTTGCACGAAAGTTTCACGAATGAGGG